>Ga0315268_10000603_pt1 | contig 41940 bp, 41 predicted proteins | sample C1_top_MG_FD_204535 | JGI IMG/M metagenome (GOLD analysis project Ga0315268, IMG submission 204535) | Sediment microbial communities from Yellowstone Lake, YNP, Wyoming, USA - C1_top | ecosystem: Environmental > Aquatic > Freshwater > Lake > Sediment | place: USA: Wyoming | collected 2017-08-01
GCCAGGGTGCCGCACGGCAAGGGCATGTGGCCGGCCCTGTGGCTGCTGCCGCAGGATGACACCTACGGCGGCTGGGCGGCGTCGGGCGAGATTGATGTCCTGGAGATTGTCGGCGAGCGTCCGCAGCAATACCTGGGCACCATTCACTTCGGTTCGACCTACCCGAAGCGCGAACTGGTCACGCACGTACATAAGTTCCCGCAGGGCGGCTCAGTCAGTGATTTCCATGTCTACGCGGTCGAGTGGGAACCGGATCAGATCCGCTGGTCAGTGGATGGCGTGGTCTGGGCCACGCAGTCGTTCTGGTTCAGCTGCAGCAAGCTGCGCAACGGCAAGGGCCAGGCGGCGCGCAGCAGCAAGGATCTGAACCCCTGGCCGGCGCCCTTCGACCAGCCGTTCTATATCGTCATGAATGTGGCGGTCGGCGGCGACTTCCCCGGCGCGCCCAACGCGGCCACCCACTTTCCGGCGGAACTCGTCATCGACTATGTACGCGTCTACGATCGGGTCGGTGGCTACGACGCCCCCTCGAAACGCGGCCAGGGCCGCCTCCCCTACCAGAAAAAGCGCTAGAGCCACCGTGTCAAAGAATAGACAGTCTCCTTCAGGCAGCGCGCATGCGTTCCCAGGTTCGAGCGGCGCAGCGCCGGTAACGGTGGGTGCGGCCAGTGCAGCGCTATCACCGGCACTCTCGCCCGCCCAGCACGCGGCGCTGACAGCAGAGTTCAGGGCCGTGCTGGAAGCAGGCGTCCACGGTCTGTGCTTCAGCCCCTACCTCGAAGGCCAGGCGCCGGGATCGATCGTGAGCGAATCGCAGATTCGCGCGCGCCTCGAGACCATCCAGCCCTACACGCGCTGGATCCGCAGCTTCTCCTGCACCGAGGGTCACGAGCAGACTCCGCGCATTGCTCATCAGCTAGGTCTCAAGACGCTGGTCGGCGCCTGGCTGGGGACCGATCCCGAGATCAACGAGCGCGAGGTGAACGCGGCGATCGAAGTCGCGCGCGCCGGTCATGTCGATATACTCGCGGTAGGGAACGAGGTCATGCTGCGCGAAGACCTCTCCGAGGACGAACTGCTCGGCTATCTCGAGCGCGTCAAGCGTGCGCTCCCGGGCATTCCAGTGGGTTACGTTGATGCCTACTACCTGTTCGAGAAGCACCCGCGCATTACGGCCGCCTGCGATGTGGTGCTGACCAACTGCTACCCGTTCTGGGAAGGCTGCCCGCGCGAGCAGGCGATTGCCTACATGCAGAACATGTACCGCCGCACGGTGGCGGCGGCGGCCGGCAAGAAAATCATCATCAGCGAAACCGGCTGGCCGCACCTGGGAACTGCCTTTCACGGCGCGGTGCCCTCGGTCGAAGGGGCGATGCGCTATTTCATCGACACCTGCCGCTGGGCCGAACAGGATGCTGTGGAGCTGTTCTATTTCGCCGCCTTCGACGAGGCCTGGAAGGTCGGCGCCGAAGGCGACGTCGGCGCGTACTGGGGGCTGTGGGACAAGAATGGCGTGTCAAAATATGTTTAACGCCAGCTACGCCACTGCATGCTGAAGCTCCCGGTTGGCAACGCCATCTGCTATTCCGGCTACCGCAACGGACAAAGTCCGGACCGCAGGATCTACCCCTCGCTCGCCGAGATTCGCGAGGACCTGCTGATCCTGCACAGGCACTGGCGACTGCTGCGACTCTACGATTGCAGTCCGCACGGCGAGCGCGTGCTCGAAGTCATCCGCGCTGAGAAGCTCGATTTCAGGGTCATGCTCGGCGCGTACCTGGGTGCCGAGATGAATAATTTCGGCTGCCCGTGGGGTGCCACCTACAGCGAGGAGCAGCTGGAAGCGAATCTCGCCGAGAACGACGCCGAGGTCGGGCGGCTGATGGCGCTGGCGCGGCGTTATGAAGACATTGTGTTCTCGGTCGCGGTCGGCAATGAGGCGACCGTTGACTGGACCGATCACTTCGTGTCGGTCGAGCGGATGATCGAACACGTGCAACGCGTCAGGCGCGGCGTCGCCCAGCCGGTGACCTTCTGCGAGAATTATGTGCCGTGGCAGCACAAACTGCGGGAGCTGGTCACCGAGCTCGACTTCATCTCGCTGCATACCTACCCGGTGTGGGAATACAAGCACGTGCACGACGCGCTGCACTACAGCAAGGACAACTACCACAGCGTGGCGCACCTGTATCCGGGCAAACCGGTCGTGATCACGGAAGCCGGCTGGGCCACCAGCTCAAACGGCCGCGGCATCCACCCTGAGAACTCCTCACAGGATCTGCAGCAGATCTACTACGAGGATCTCATGGCCTGGACTCAAGCAGAGGGCATCCTGACCTTTGTCTTTGAAGCCTTCGATGAAGAGTGGAAAGGTTCCTCAGATCCGCTGGAGCCAGAGAAGCACTGGGGCCTGTTTACCACTGACCGCCGGCCGAAAAAGGTCATGCAGGCGCTGTACCCGGAGCGGATGACCCGATCGCCACCGGGTTAGAGGTGACCGCAGCAGGAATGATGCCCCAAGGCAACAGGATCTGACATTTTCCATTGGCAGCCACGGCATCGGCTGTGCTAGATTCGCAAATGAAAGCGCTTACTATAGGGATTATTAGCGCTTTCTGATGAGGGGGAATGGCGGTGGCTGCTTGGCCGTGGCGACGTTTCCTCTGGTCATGGCAGCGCACGCCGTATCGGGAAACACCGCAACTTCTGCTTCCATTGATACCTGCCCCAGGGCCGCCATCGGGCAGCGCTGGGCGCTCTCAGGCGAGGTAGGTGGCGATCGAACGCGGCGGCAGTTCCGCCACGGTGCGGCCGCCGGCGATGCCAAGCGCAAAGCGCAGCGGCTGCTCGCTGCGGTTCATGGCAATCACGGCGACCGAGCCGTCGGGATTGAGGAATGAGGCGGCCTCGAGATCCTGCCTGTCCGTGACGCATGACACGCGTTGCGCGCCGGGCCGGACAAAGCGGGTGAAGTGACCAATATAGAAAAACGAGCTCTGCAGCAGAAGCGCACCGCTTGCGGCGTCGGTGAGGATCGGCGCGCTGCAGAAATTGCCCACATGGTTGGGGCCCCCGTGCTGGTCGAGCACCAGGTTCCAGTCGATCCAGCCGACTGTCCAGCGATTGAGGTCGTTGATCATGGAGTGCGCGTAGCGTTCACCCAGTTCCCACGAGCCGTGGTGCGGACCGCCCTCCTGGCAGCCTTCCGTGAACAGCAGCTGCTTGTCGGGCCAGGCGTCGTGCAGTTGCTGCACATGATCGAAGCAGTCCTCGCCGTACCAGTGAAAACCCGTACCCCACGCGAAGCGCGCCGCTTCCGGGTCGGCATAAACAAGGTTCGCGCGCTCGAACATGAGATCGCGGTTGTGGTCCCAGATGACGATCTTGACCGCGCCAAGGCCCGCGGCGGCCAGTGTCGGCCCGAGAAAATCGCGCACGAAGTCGCGCTCGGCCTCGGCGGTGTAAAGGCACGAATCCCAGCGCTGCGTGGCCTGCGGCTCGTTTTGCACCGTCACGCCCCAGATCGGCACGCCCTCGGCCGCGTAGGCTTCAATGAAACGCACGAAGCAGCGGGCCCAGGCCTCGCAGCACTCGGGGCGCAGCGTGCCGCCGCCATTCATCTGGCCGTTGCTCTTCATCCAGGCCGGCGGACTCCACGGCGAGGCGAGCAGCTTGAGCGGTCTGCCAGCCATGCGCTGCGCCGCCTGGATGAACGGCAACAGTGCACGACGGTCACGCTCGATGCTGAAGCTCGCCAGTGCCAGATCGCCCGGTGTCTCGACATGGGAGTAATTTCCAAGCGCGAAGTCGCAGCTGCCCATATGCAAACGGCACAGGGTATAGCCGTGGCCGGCGTCGCGATCAAAGTAGGCGCGCAGCAGTTCCTCGCGCCGCGCCGCGTCGAGCGCCAGCCAGGTCACGGCGGCGGCCTCGGTGAAAGCGCCACCGAATCCTTCGATGCTCTGGAAGCGGCACTCCGGGTCCACCGACACCGCGGGCAGCCCGGAATCAGCGTCGTCAGCCCGAAGTGGCGCTTGTTCAGCCAGACGCGCACCGCTGTCGCGCGCGGTGAGGACATTTCGGACCTGAGCTTTCTGAGTCATGAGCGCAGTAGTCAAGGCAGACGATACTGGCATACTACCAGCACCATCACAGCACGCCGGTGCCCTTTATAATCGCGGAGATCATATGAAAGATGAAGGCCCGAAACTCCGCGTCATCGAGAAGATTGGCTATGGGTTCGGCGATCTCGCCTCAAACCTGTTCTGGCAGATGTTCTCGATCTACATCGCCAAGTTCTACACCGACGTGTTCCTGATGGGTGCAGCAACCATGGGCACGATGATGCTGGTGACGCGCGTGGGCGATGCCTTCATCGATCCAATGATCGGTACCATTGCCGATCGCACCCACACGCGCTGGGGTCATTTCCGGCCCTACCTGCTGTGGATGGCTATTCCAATGGCAGCGGCTGCGATCCTCACCTTCTCGACTCCCAGCTTCGGTGGCACGGCGCGAATCGTGTATGCCTACGCCACGCTGTGCATGATGATGATCGCCTATTCGGCCATCAACATCCCCTACTCCGCGCTGCTCGGCGTGCTCACGCCCAGTTCCGAGGAGCGCACCAGCGTCTCCTCCTACCGCTTCGTGATGGCGCTGCTGCCGGTCTTCATTATCGTCAATACCGCGATCCCGATGGTCCGCCACTTCGGTGGCAGTGATAATTCCCCGGCCGGCTGGCAGATGACCATGATCATCTATTCACTGGTCGCCGTGCTTCTTTTCTTCGCCACCTTCGCCATGACGCGCGAGCGCGTGCAGCCCCCGCCCAGGCAGAAGACTTCGCTGTCGGAAGACGTGGCCAATCTGGCCCGCAACAAACCCTGGATCGTGTTGTGCGTGGTCGGCATTGCGGCGCTCACCTACGGCAATATCCGCAATACCGTGTTTGTGTATTACTGCGACTACGTCGTGCCCAACGGCCACAACTACTTCGGCATGATCATGACCACGGGCGCCGCTGCCTTCATTTTCGGTGTGATGCTGACCTCGCCGCTGTCGAAGATATTCGGCAAGCGCAGGTTCTACATGACTTCAATGTCGTTGACGGCTCTGCTGACCATGGCGTTCTACTACGTCCCGCCCGCCAATATTCTTTTACTCGCCGGGCTGAACGTGCTCATCAGTCTGTGCGCTGCGCCGACCGCGCCGCTGATCTGGTCCATGTATGCCGACACTGCCGATTACTCCGAATGGAAATGGCAACGCCGCGCTACCGGCCTGATCTTCTCCGCGGCCTCGTTCGCCCAGAAATTTGGCTGGGCCATCGGCGGCGCCGGCACCGGCTGGCTGCTCGCCTACTTCGGCTATGTCCCGAATGTCGTCCAGAGCCCACGGACCATCAACGGCATCATGCTGATGATGAGCTTCATCCCCAGCATCGGCGCGGTGGTCGCGGTCGCCGCGCTGTGGTTCTATGAACTCGACGAGCCGATGGTGAAAAAGATGACGGCCGACCTGGGCGCGCGGCGCGCCAGCGAGCTTCCGGCCCTCAGCGCTTGAGATGGCGCTGTACGAGCTTTTCCAGAACCTCGGCAACCGTCGTGTCGCGCCTGGTCGCTTCGGCCTTCAGCCATTTGTGTACGTCCCCACGGACACTGACTGACAGGCGCACGTCGCTCTTGGGCACCCGCTGTGCAGTTTTCGCCCGCGGCGCGTGGCGCCGGTCTGCCCAAGCCGCAGCGCCGCCAGTAACGAGGTCCAGCACGTCGGCGTGGCTGAGCCCGACTGCCGGGGTGGGCTTTTTCGCGGCTGACTTGGTGGGCTTCTTCATCGCTGGATATCCTCCTGGTGGCGCTGGCGATTATCGCAGGATCAGCTGACCCGCTGGTCCATTTTGATTCCGGCAGATGCCTGGGCAGTCATTGCAGGCATGGTGTGACCTAGGCAGTTGCCTTGCAGTACTGGTCAAGATAGACCTGATGCATCGGCAGTTGCGCCACCGTCCTGTCAACCGCAGACTTGATCCCCTGCAGAAACTGCTTCAATTCCTCGTCGCTCATTACATTGACGACCGGGTGATGTTGCGCGGGGACGATTCCCTGACCGAGCATCACCTGGATCCAGGAGTTTTCGGCAAACAGTTCATTCGGCTCGCGGAATACCCGACCAGTCTCGCCAAACAGCCGGATGCGGTGCGCCAGCGTGGCAGGGATTTCCATGCCGTGGCAATAGCGCCAGAACGGCGTGTCCTGGCGTTCAGTCAGGTGGTAGTGCAACACGATGAAATCGCGGATGTGCTCGAATTCAATCTGCGTCTGGCGATTGAATTCATCAATGTCCGACTGCGCAATGCCCGTCAATGGAAACATCTGCACCAGACGGATGATGCCGCGCTGGATGAGGTGGATGCTGGTCGACTCCAGCGGCTCGATGAAGCCGCTCGACAGTCCGATGGCAACACAGTTCTTGACCCAATGCTGGCGCCGCCGGCCGCCGCGGAATTTCAGCACCCGCGGCTCCGTCAACAGCTCGCCCTCGATGTTGGCAAGCAGCGTCTTGCGCGCCTCTTCGTCGCTCAGGTAACGGCTGCAGTACACGAGGCCGTTACCGACGCGGTGCTGCAACGGGATCCGCCATTGCCAGCCGGCCTCGCGTGCGATCGAGCGCGTGTAGGGGAGCGGATCGCCGGTCGAGCGAGTCTGCACGGCGATGGCGCTGTCGCACGGCAGCCAGTGGGTCCAGTCCTCGAAACCCGCATGCAGGGCCTGCTCGATCAGCAGACCGCGAAATCCGCTGCAGTCGATGAACAGGTCGCCGGGAACCTCGAGCCCCGATGCCAGGCGCAGTGACTCGATGGCGCCAGTTTCCACATTCATGTGCACGTCGGCGATCTTGCCCTCGATGCGGCGCACGCCGAAAGGCTCACTGAACTGGCGGAGAAACTTGGCGTACAGCCCGGCATCGAGGTGGAAGGCGTAGTTCATGCTGTCTTTCGGCAGGTGCGCGAACTTGCCTGCCAACGCCGCCTTCAGCTCCAGGCAGTAGTCGCCGTAGTCGCTCGCCAGGCCACGCTCCCGGGCCCTGATCCAGAAATGCTGGAAACCTGCACTCCAGTGATCGGTCCCCGACGTGCCAAATGAGTGAATATAGGTTTCACCCAGCTTGCGCCAGTTCTCAAAGGCGATGCCCAGCTTGAACGTGGCCTGCATCGCGGCCATGAATTTCTGTTCGTTGATGTCCAGCAGTCGGTGAAAAATTATGATCGGCGGAATGGTCGCCTCGCCCACGCCGACCGTACCGATCTCGTCGGATTCGATCAGACAGATGTCGAGCACCTTCCCGAGGGTCTTCGACAGGGCCGCAGCCATCATCCAGCCGGCCGTGCCGCCGCCGGCGATGACGACTCTCCTGATCTGTTTAGGCTCCAAGCTCTCTCTCCTGTTCCAGATGCGGCGCGCTCAGCGGTTCAGCTGCTTGAGCAGCAGCGCACGCAGCAAGCGCGCCCGCGTATCATCGATCGGCCCGAGAACGCCCTGGCGCTGCGCGGGGATGTGGGCCACAGTCTCGTCGCCGGAGCCGAACACATAATGCTCAAGTATGCCGCACCAGGCCGCGCGCTGCCGCGGCGGCAGCCCGCGCAGGCTCAGCAGGGCGTGCATGAGCGCTCCCTGGGGGACGCCGAGGTACGCGGGCGAGCGGCTCCACCAGTAATTGATCAGCACATTGAAGGCATCCAGGGCCTCGACGTGATGCCACCACATGCCCGGAATGAACAGCGCGTCGCCCGCCTCCAGCTCCACCACGGACGCACTGTCCAGCGCCTGCGCAAAGCGCGGGAAGCGCCCGAAATCGGGATTCGCGAAATCGACCATGCTGATCTGCTGGCCGGCCGGCGTGAACTCGAGTGGCCCGACGTACAGGTTCGGCAGCTGCGCGGGAGGGAACAAGGTGAAGCGACGCCGCCCGACCGCCACACAGGCCAGGTTATCGGGCATGTCGTAATGCGCCGCGACGCGCGTGCGGTTGCCAATCCAGATGCTCGCCAGTGCGTCGGCCGGCACAGCGCCCACATCGTTCTGGGCGCGAAAGCCAGGCAGGCAGGTGTCGACGGTGGTGGAGCCCACATAAACCGCCGGCGGTTCAGGGTCGTGCTGACAACGCCCCAGCTCGTCGAACACGGCGTGGAGTTTCACCATCGCTGCGCGGTAGTTGAATCCGGACAGATCCCCGTTGTAGAAGAATCGGCCGCGGATTTCGGGCGGACCGAACCAGGCACCCACCGTGGCATCGCCACAAAAACCGCGCAGGTACGCCACGGCCGAGGCCACAGAACCGGTGCCCGAGCGCACCACCGGCCAGTGCGCCACCAGGCCGCGCAGCACCAGCGGCTCGGCCGAATTGAGGATCTCCGCTCCGAGCGCCTGCGAATCAGCACCGCCAAGCTCGCGGACCGTGGTGGCCGACATCATAGGCGGCGATTGCGCCGGTCGATGAGGTCGCGAAAATGCACGGTCGAGGCTACGATCATGTAGAGCGGTTCGAGAAAACCCTGCGCGTGCAGCGCGGCGATCGCCGCGCCATCCACTGCGCGCAAACGCTCTTCGTTCACGGTGTAGAAGCCGGCCAGCCTGTGCTGCGATTGATCCTTGAGCTGGACGTCGAGCACGAAGGATTCGAGCAGGTCCAGGGCCAGCAGCGCCTCGACAAAGGCCGTTGTTTCCTTGAGCCCTTCGTGCAGCGCATTCAGGATTGAATTGATGCGATCGAGGTACTCCGTGGTACCGCCGTAGTCGCGGAATACGGGCTCACCTTCCGTGAGGCTGACCCGCGGACTATCGAGGTCGACGTGAATCATGAGCTCCGGCTCAGTGCCCGCTCCCGGAGCGCGCTGGGATCCGATCAGGAACGGCAGGCGTTCGATGCTCAGCGGGATATAGGCCGCATCCCAACCGGCGCCTGTCAGGAACAGGTTTTCGTCAGGCTCAAACCCCAGCAGTGCGATGGGCTGAAATTGCCCGGTGTCCGCTCGCTTGTGAAAGACAATGGGGTAGGACGACTGGATGTTGCGGAATTCACCGGGAAACGTGATCGCGTACATCACCGCATCGCCGCAGGCCGCGGACCGGGTCGTGATGACGCGCAGAGCCTTGTGCGCAACGTTATTCAGGGGCACCGGGTTGGTCATGCAATTCTCTTCGCGTTAGATGCGCTGTAGCCGGTAGGACTTGAGGTGGTTGAGCAGGGCCCGGTTGGTCGGCAGCCCCGCCAGCATGGTCCTGGTGAGCGCCGCAGCCTCGCGGAAAAACCTTTCTGCCAGTGGCGCCCGGTCGGCGCGCTGCGCGACCGGCGGCTGCTCCGGCTGGAAGCCCATCCCGTACAGGACGTAATGGTAACTCGCCGACGGGAAGATCTCCTCGATGCGAAAGAAATCGTAGCGCGAGGGCGGCTGGTGGCGCCAGAGCGCGAGCAGTTCCGCAAGTCGCGGCGGCACCGTCGCCGCCGCCCGGTGATCGAGCCAGTAAGCCGAGTCACTGCGCCTTGACAGGACGTAATGCAGTTTGAGGAAATCGACGGCGCGCTCCCAGCGGTAATGAAAGGCCTCGTTGAAGCGTGCTGCGACGATGTCCATCGTGGTACGCGTCGCGGGCAGCTGGTCGCTGATCATGGCGGCAGAGAACTCGACCAGGGCAAGGGCAGAGGCCTCCAGCGGCTCGACGAAGCCCGCGGCGAGCCCCACGGCAACGCAGTTACGGTGCCAGAACGTCTGCCGATAGCCAGGCTGAAAGCTGAGTTTTCGAGGTGTCAATGCCGCGGCAGCCTTGGGGCCGGCGCTGCCGGCCACGTAGTCACGCAGGATGCGCTCGGCCTCCGTATCGGAGGTGTGGGCGCTGGAGTAGACGTACCCGACACCGCGGCGGGTCTGCAGACCGATGTCCCAGATCCAGCCGGCCGGGGCAGCCGTCGCGATCGTGTGGGAAGCGATCGGCGCATCAGGATCGCCATAGGGCACCTGCAGCGCGAGCGCCGAGTCGTTGAACAACACATCCCGTACCGATACCAGCGGAATGCCATAGTGCTCACCCAACAGCAGGCTCGCAAAGCCCGTGCAATCGATGAACAGGTCACCCTCGACCCGGCCATGCGCGGCGGTGACGAGCGCCGTGATATCGCCGTTGTCCTCCGACTCGATTGCGGTAACGTGATCAACGACGTGCCGCACCCCCAACTGGCCGGTGCAGTGCCGCTGCAGGAACTGGCCGAACTTCCCTGCATCCAGGTGGTAGGCATAGTTAGCGACCGCCGCGTATTCCGGCGTGCTGACCTGCTTGGGGGCGCAACCGCGCTCGCACAGCTGCGGCTGGTAACTGACGAGCTCGGCGTAAGGCACCGCGCCATGGTCGCGCTGCCACGCGGCAACCAGATTGGTCTCGGTATAGCCCTGCGGCAAGGTGAACGGGTGGTAATAGTGGTCGGCTGCGTCGCCGCTCACCCACCCGGCGAACTTCGAGCCCTGCTTGAAAGAGGCATCGCAGTCGCGGATGAAGTCCGTTTCCGAAACACCTATGCGCCGCAAGGTATCGCGCATCGACGGCCAGGTGCCTTCGCCCACCCCGATAGGACTGACACTGGGCGACTCCACCAGCGTCAGCTCGAGGCCCGGCAGCGCGGCGTTCCGGTGGTCTGCCGCAATGACGCCCGCGGTCAGCCAGCCGGCTGAGCCGCCGCCCACAATCACCACGCGCTTGACCTGCTTACTCACCGCTAGGCACTTCCGTTCAAGGCAGCGGCCATCCTACACCCACACGAAAAAGCCGCTGCGAAACAGCGGCTTCTTCGCCTCGTGGCACCGTGCCACGCAGCAACCCTCTCGTAGCCGACAGCTACTTACCCAGCTGGTAGCGCGCTCCGATCATGTAGCGGGCGCCGGTCTGCGTCGCAAACTCCACAGCCTGGCGGGTGCGGCTGTGCGAACGCTGGCCCTCATCGGTAAGGTTAATCACTTCAAACTGGAAACTCAGCTGGTCAGTCAGCTTGAAGCCGACATTGGCGTCGATCTGGCCATACGCCTCGGTAAACACGGGGCTGCCCTGACCGTCAATGCCGTTGAAGAACTCATCGCGCCAGTTATAGGCCACGCGCGCTTCCCACTTGCTGTTCTCGTAAAAGGCGACAACGTTGGCCGAGTCGCTCAAGCCTACAAGCGGGAACTGCGCGCCCAGGCTCGCCACGTTGTACTTAAGGTCGGAGTCTACCTTGGTGTAGTTCACTATCCCGCCAAATCCGCTGAAACCGAACATGTGCTGTAAGTTGACTTCCCAGCCGTCGATGTTGGAAGACCCGGCGTTGACCGGCACCCCGATACGGAAGTTGGTGGGGGGGTCGATGCCTGCCCGACCGGCGATGATTCCCTGAGCGGTGGCAGTCGGCAAGGTAACCGCCGGATCGCCGGCGTGATTGGCGAAGATGAAGGTGCGTATGCAATCGCTGTCCCCGGCTGTGCAGCCTCCCGCGATCGCCTCTGCGACCCAGGGACCAGCCCCCGGATTCGGAAGATTGAATGGTGTCGCATCAATCGTCGCAGAACCGGTGTAGTTGACTACATTCTTCTTGAAGTAGCCTACCGACATGTAGCTGCCCTTGGCGTAATACCATTCCAGCGACAGGTCGAGGTTCTTAGATTCCAACGGCTTCAGTGCGGGATTGCCCTGCCGACCCGTGCCACCGACGGGGCGCGCAACGGGGTCCAGCGTCTGCCCGCCCTGGATATCGCCCCAGCCGGGTCGCCCGATGCTCTTGCTCCAGCTGAGTCGAGCCTTCAGATTCGACGTGAGATCGACATCGAAATCGAGATTGGGCAGCGCGAAATTATACGAGCCTTTCAGGGTCGTAAAGCCGGGTGCGCCGAACTGAATACCGACCTCATTGGCCGCCAACCACTGGCTGCCGATGGCAATGGGCACCAGCGCCTTGGAGGTCACATCGGTCTTCTCGTAGCGCAGGCCGGCGGCGAAGTGTGCCGGGCGCCCCATATCAAAGGCAGTGCTGTACTGCAGGAAGGCGCTGTTGGATTCTTCCTTGGTCTCGCGGTCGGTGTCCGTGAAGTTCGGATTGGCCTGGAACTGGGCCTCGCCGCCAGGCCCCCAGAACTGGACCGCTGCGGCACGCACGGCGTTGAAATCCCAGTTGAAGAACTGGTTGAACAGCGCCGGATTCGAGCTGCCGGAAATATTCCCGAAGTATGGGCGCAGCGCATCCGGTGTGAAGGCTGAGTCGGGATAGACAGTCGGGTTGCCCAGGCCACCCCAGGCGTTCTGCTGCACGTTCGAGAAGGCCGAACGGTTCTTGACGTCGGTCAGGCCGACGCCGAAATCAAGCCGCGACTTCTCAGCGAATTTCCAGTCGCCCTTCAGTTGCAGCTGCTGAATCTGCGCCTTGGTGTAACTGTTGCGGAAGCTCGAGCCGGTCACTTCCATCAGGGAGGGATCGATCGCACCGTTGAGACCGGCTGGCAGGTTGATACTCAGCACCGGGAAATCACTCGAGAAATCAACGCCATTGGTGCCGCGGAAATAGCCCGAGACGCCGAGCGTGTTGCTTGAGCCGAGCGGACTGTCGCTGCCAACGGTCGCAGTGGAGTCATGGGCATCGAATTCGAATCCGAGCGTATCGCTGGCGTCCCATTTCAGATTGAAGCCGATGGAATTGTTCTTGGCCTTGGTGGCGTAATCCGACTGGGCCATGGCCACATCCTGGCAGCCCGCGTAGCCGACGACGCCGGTGCCCGGATTCGGGGCGGCGGTGTCGGCACAGTTGACCGTCTCAAAGTAGGACAACGGGCCCTTCACGGGACCATCGGTCCAGCTCGAAGTGGACGGTCCAAAATTAAACCAGGCCGAAAGCTCCTGCCGCCTGGTGGCGATCTTGTTCTCGGAATAGGTGTAATCGAGGGTCGCGGTAACAGCCTCAACCGGCCGGTACTGCAGGGTCAGCTGGCCGTTGGTGCGCTTGCGCTCGATACCGGTCATCAGATAGCGAATGTCCTGCGGCACCTGGTAGATGTCATTCGCCCCCGGCGGATTGGTGATGACGTTGGCTGGATTGTTCGTGATCGAACCCCAGGCGTTGGCATCGCTCCCCAGGATCGAGTGATAACCGGACTGCACCGCAGCCTGGTTGTATCCGGCATCGCGCTCCTGATAGCTCGCGGTAATCGCGACGCCGAAGGTGTCGTCGGCAAATTTGTCGCTGTAAATCGCCGAAAGCTCAGGCGTAATGGAGCTGCCCTGGAACTTGTCCGGCAGATTCTGACTCGAGCGGTCGCTCACAGCCTTGACGCCGAAAGCTGCCACGCGCCCATTGGTATCCAGCGGGCGCGAGGTCTTGATGTTGATCGTGGCGCCGAGGCCGCCGGTCGGGCGATCGGCACCAGAAGTCTTGTGGACCTCAACGGCGGCAATGGCTTCCGAGGCCAGATTGGCGAAATCGAAAGAACGCGAATTGGAAGCGCTCGTGTCCTCGATGTTGGAGCCCGGCATCTGCCGGCCGTTCAGCGTCACCAGGTTGTAGTCTGAACCGATACCGCGCACCGAGACCTTGGAGCCTTCGCCATTGACGCGATCAATGGAAACACCGGTGATGCGCTGCAGGGACTCGGCGAGGTTGGTGTCGGGAAACTTGCCAATATCCTCGGCGCTGATTCCATCGACCACGCCAACCGCGCTACGCTTGAGGCCCGCCGACGAAGTCAGGCTGGCGCGAATGCCGGTGACGATGATCTCCTCGATAGGTTCGGCGCTGACATCCTGCGCCATGGCAGGAACGACCGCCGTGAGCCCAAGAGCCAAAGCAACGGCCTGTTCCAACGCGGTACGTCTGATGATTCGGTTTATCACTGAAGTTGCCCCCCGGCATCGACTGATTTGAGTGTTCCGGCGCCCGCCTTGCAAGCGCTTACAATGAGAATCTAACTCGTTCAAAGTCTCCCGTCAAGTGCTGGAGCCGGCTCAGGATTCCGCGGCGGCGCAGCCGTGGCCATCGAGACTTTCGCTCAAGGGTCCGAGCGTGGCGTGCTGTGTGTAGGAAAGACCATAGCCGCGCGGAAATAGTGGCGTCTTGTAATCGTCGCGGGTCGTGTAAGGGGGCAGCAAGGCCGAGCAGGGCCAGGGGTAAGGCAGCTTGCCGGTAAAATCGACGTGGGGTTTGCCCGCGGCGTCTCCCAACAGCACATCGGCGATCCCGCCTCCTTCCGTTCCCGGCAGCCAGGCCGCCACGAAGGCATTGCTCAGATTCAGTTCCGGGTTGACCCACAGCGGTCGACCGGAAAGGAACACCGCCACTACCGGAATTCCAAGCTTGTGAAAGCGGGTCAGTTCGGTGAGCGCGGCGCGGTCGTTGAACAGTGGCAACTTGATGTCACCCATCATCTCGGCATAGGGCTTCTCACCAAAGATCACGATCGCCGCGTCGATTCGGGCCGCCGCCACATCGGTGTAGGGCCCGTTCGATTCGTAATACAAGGTGCCCCCGCCTGCCAGCAGGGCCGCCTTGATGCCGGCGAGGATCGACTCGCCACCGGGAAAATCGACCTTCTTGTTGCCCGTCCCCTGCCAGCCTATTGTCCAGCCTCCCGCCTGCGAGCCGATATCGTCTGCCAAGCCGGTGACCAGCACATGCGCCGAGGCCTTGATTGGCAGGACGCCATCGTTCTTCAGGAGCACGAGCGATTTGCGCACGGCCTCGCGCGCCAGCGCGCGATGGGCGGCCGAGCCGATCAGCTCCAGGCGCCCGTCATACGGTCGCTCCGGATCGAAGGCGCCGAGCTTGAATTTGACGCGCAGGATCCGCCGGACCGCGTCATCGAGCCGGGCGCGGGAAATTTCCCCGCTGCCAACCTGCGCCACCATGTTCTGGAAAAGAGCTTTCCAGTCCTGGGGCGCCATCACCATGTCGATGCCGGCGTTGATCGCCGCTGCGCAGCGATCCTTGCTGCAGCCCGGGATCTGCGCGTGGCCGTTCCAGTCCCCGACTACAAAGCCATCGAAGCCCATCCGGCTTTTCAGCACGTCAGTGAGGAGCGCGTGGTTGGCATGCATCTTCTCGCCGAACCAGCTCGAATAAGAGGCCATTACCGTCAGCACCCCGGCGTCAATCGCCGCGGGGTACCCCTGGGCATGCGTGGCGATCAGCTCGCTTTCACTGAGTCGGGCGTCGCCCTCATCAACGCCGTCACGGGTGCCGCCATCCGCCATGAAGTGCTTCGCACTGGCAGCAATATGCCCCGCCTGTAGCTTGCGGTTCAGTTCCGCCGGGCCCTGCAGGCCCTCCACCATTGCAGTGGCGTAACGGCGCACGATTTCCGGGTCTTCAGAGTAACCTTCGTATGTGCGCCCCCAGCGCAGATCCTGCGGCGTCGCCAGCGTCGGCGCGAAGGTCCAGTCTATTCCGGTCGCTGCAACCTCTTCGGCGGTCGCCTGGCCGATCCGACGCAGCAACTCGGGATCGTGTGCAGCGCCGAGGCCGATGTTGTGTGGAAACAGGGTGGCGCCGACCACGTTGTTGTGCCCGTGCACGGCGTCGATGCCAAAGATGATTGGAATCGGCACGTGACCGGGACGCGATTCCAGGGAAACGGCGCGAAATCCCTGCGCCTGCTTCAGCCAGGCGGCGGGCGTGGCGCGTGGATCGCCATGCACGCCGGATCCGCCGCCCGCGAGTATCGAGCCGAGCGGAAACTGGCGCAGATCGTCCGGCTCGATGGTGGAGACGTCGGCCTGGATCATCTGCCCGACTTTCTCCGCGACGCTCATCTGCTGCAACAGTGCCGAGATGCGCGCCTCGAGCTTTGCATCGACGAGCCCGCGGCTCCTGGCTGCCGGCCACTTTTCCGGGTGCACCGGCGGCGTTGCCACCAGCGTCGCGGCCGGCGTTGCCGCCAGCGCGCCGCAACCAAGCAGCAATGAGCACAGGCCCACCGCAACTGGCCGCAGCAGATGGCGTGCTGGCCTGCGTTGTAGATCACTCATTTTCTTGCCTCTCAATGCCTGACCAGCGTCGCTTCAAGTTCTTCCAGGCTTCGCCCCTTGGTCTCCGGCAGCAGCCGCATGACGATAACCAGCCCGACCACGGCAAACAGACCGTAGATCAGGAAGGTTCGGGAATTACCGAGATTCTCCAGTTCCCATGGAAACACCAGCTGCACGCTGAAACTCACGGCAGAATTGATCAGACCCACGAAGGAAATCGCGATGCCGCGGATCCGGTTGGGAAACAGTTCCGAGAACAGCACCCACATTACCGGTCCGAGCGACATCGCAAAACTGGCGACGAACCCCAGTACGCCGAGCAGCACCAGCCGCGGATTCATCCTGATGGCCGCATTGACGAACGCCGACTGATTGTCCTGGTACACCTTGACGCCCACGGCGGCGACCACCGCCTGGCGAAAGGACACATCGCTGTCGTAGCTGTGGTCAATGAGGGGTTGCAGGGCCACGCGGTCGATCTGCTGCGGGAGCGATGCAACGTGATCGGCGCGGATCGTGTAGCTTGCGGTGCCGAAGCCGTAGGCCAGCGACAGCATGCACACCGCGATTCCCACCAGTCCGAAAGCCAGCAGCGGCCGGCGCCCCAGCCTATCGATCAGCCCGATCGCCAGCACCGTGAAGACCAGGTTGACCAGACCTACCAGCACGGCCTGCATGAACGAGGCGTCAGCACCAATTCCGGAGCTCTCGAAGATCATCGGTGCGTAGAAAAACACCGCATTGATCCCGGTAATCTGCTGCAGGACAGCCATCGCCACGCCGATCGTCAGTACCAGCCTCATGGCGGGCCGCCACAGCTCGCCCAGCGACGCCCGCTCCTTGTTGGCATCGTTCGCCATCGAAAGTTTGATTGATGCCAGTTCAGCGTCGGCCTGCGTGCTGCCACAGATCCGCGTCAGGACCGCGCGCGCCTGCGCATCACGGCCGCGCATCGCCAGCCAGCGTGGGCTCTCGGGCACGGCAAGCAGGGCAAAGAAATAGCAGATCGACGGCAAGGCTTCGATGCCCAGCATCCAGCGCCAGTTCCACTCGCCCAGTCTCAGCGCCTGCGCCCAGCCCAGATCGGCGTGCCCGAGCCGCAGGATCAGGTAGTTGGTGAAGAACGCCGCCGATATGCCCAGCACGATATTGAGCTGATTGAAGGAGACCATGCGACCGCGCAGCCCCGCTGGCGCGATCTCGGCAATGTACATGGGTGCGATGATCAACGCCGCCCCGACACCCAGCCCGCCCATCAGGCGCGCCGCGACCAGCGTGGCAAAATTCGGAGCGACCGCGGACAGCAGCGCAGAAACCGCGAACAGTATGGCCGCAAGACTCAGTACCGGGCGACGCCCGAGGCGATCGCTCAAAGGCCCGGCCACCATCATCGCCAGCGTCGCGGTCAGGGTCAGCGAAGCGACCGCCCAGCCCAGTTCGATCTGCGTAAGCGCAAACTCGGGTTTGATAAACGACACCACGCCGGAGATCACCGAGGCATCGAAGCCCATCAGAAAGCCGCCCAGCGCAGCGATCAGCGCCGTCCTGACGACGTAACTCATCAGCGCTTAACCTGCGACGTGCGACGCCGGGGCTGCCGCAATTCTCGGGGCGCCACCGTCGGTCGGCGCCGGTGAGTGGCAATGCGCGCTACCGACTCGCGCTCCAGGATCGTGGGCTTGAACACGTGTTGAACCTCAACGGTCTCATGGTCGTATACATTCTTGAGCACCCACTGGGCCGCCATTCGGCTCATGTCGGCGATCGGGTAGTCAACCGTTGCCAGCTTGGGATGCACGTAGCGCGACACAGGTGCATTGTCGAAACCCACGATAGCCAGGTCGGCCGGGATGTTGAGGCCGCGCTCGCGGGCAGCGTTCATGGCCCCGGCGGCCATCTCGTCATTGGCGCAGACCACTCCCGAAAACGGAATACCCCGGTCCAGCAGTTCAGCCAGCCCTTCGGCGCCGCTCTCCTCCAGATAGTTGCCTTCGTACAGCAGCCGCTCATCCAGCTCGAGCCCGGCCTCGGCCAGTGCCTGTCTATGGCCGGCCAGGCGCTGGCTGGCATCCTGCCAGCGCAGTGGACCGGAAATATAGGCGATGTCCTTGTGGCCTTTCTGGAGCAGCAGCCTGGCCGCCAGATAGCCGCCGCGGCTGTTGTCCAGGCTGATGCACCGGTCGGCAAGGCCTTTTACGACCCGGTTCATGATGACCATCGGGGTGGACTTGCGGCCCTGCTCGAGCAGGTACTGATCGGTAAGCGCCTCCACATGCACGATCAGCGCGTCGCAGCCACGACTGACCAGAAATTCCAGGCCTTCCCTTTCCCGGGTCTCATCGCTATGCCCCGCCGTGACCATGACAAACTTGCCGGCTGCCCGGACCGTCTGCTCGATGGCGCTCAGCATGGCGCCATAGAAAGGCCCATACAACTCGGAAACCAGAACGCCAACACAATTGCTACGGTTGGTGGCCAACGCCTGGGCAATCGAACTCGGCCGGTAGTCCAGCTTCTCCATGGCCGCCAGAACTTTGCGACGCGTCTTCTCGGTGACGACGCCCTTGTCATTGACGATTCGCGAGACCGTCGCCGAGGAAACGCCCGCCAGCTCTGCGACCTGGTAAATGTTGGCCATGAGGTGCCTATATTGCGCTGTGGGTCCTTGTCCCGAGCGCCAAGGTAATTTATTTGCAAGCGCTTACACCTTAAGGCGCAGCAAACCGGCTGTCAAACACGCAGCGTCAAGTCCGTTCAGGCGGCGCGGCGCGCGAGCGCCACCGTGGCGATGCCCAGCAAGGTCAGGGCCACCGAGCCGAACACATGTACGGCAATCTCAACGCCCGCCATAGCCATCCGGCCCTGCTGCAGCAACCGGGCGACTTCGCCAGAGAAGGCCGAAAAAGTAGTGAGCCCTCCCAGGAAACCGGTTACCACCAGCAATCGTAGTTCCGGCGCATGACTCAGCGGCCCGGCGAGCAGGGCGATCATGACGCCCATGAGATAGCCGCCCACCAGATTGGCAGCCAGCGTACCCATCGGTATGGCCGGAAACAGGCCGTTGAGTCCCAGCCCCAACAGCCAACGCAGCACTGCGCCACAGGCAGCGCCGATCGCGATCAGCAGCACAGGATTCAGCATCTCGTTGGGCCCTTAGGGTGTGTGACCGCTGGGAGCAGGTATCGTACCCTAATGCGCATGCCACCCTCCCCCTTACAGGATCGGCTCATCGCCGTGCCGGAGGCACGCGAGCTCGATGTCTTCGCCAGCCTGCTGGAGCGGCGCGGTGCGCGCGTGCTGCGGGCACCGCTGGTCGCGATTCGTGATGCTCCCGAGCCGCAACCGGTGCTGGAATGGATCAGCGCGTTTTCCGCCGGCCGCTGTCAGGACCTGATACTGCTGACGGGCGAAGGCCTGCGCCGCCTGCTGGCTTGCCTGGAACATTGGCAGCCCGAGGGGCGCGAGCGCTTCCTCGCCGCACTGGGCAGGGTGCGCAAGATTACGCGCGGACCCAAGCCGGCCCGGGCACTGCGTGAGCTGGGCCTGAGTTCAGATCTGGAAGCGCTCACGCCCACTACTGATGGCGTGATCGCAACGCTGCGACAGCTCGATCTGCGCGGGCGCGTGGTGGGTGTGCAGCTGTACGGTAGCGAGCCCAATCTGCCGTTGCAGAGTTATCTGCTGGCCGCCGGCGCGCAGCCACTGAGCGTGGCGCCCTATGTCTACGCCAACGCCAGCGACGATGCCGCGGTCATCGAACTACTGGACCAGCTGCGTAGCGGCGCTGTGGATGCCATTGCCTTTACCAGCAAGGCGCAGATCGAACGCCTGTTTGCCGTTGCAACAGCTGAAAAAGTGTTGTCAGCGCTGGCCGGCACGCAGGTGGCGGTGGTAGGTCCGGTGGTAGCGGAGGCGCTGCGGCAACGCGGCGTAGCAGTCAGCGCCATGCCGGAATCAAACTGGTCGATGAAGCCGTTGTCGGCCGAGCTGGCGCAGCTGCTCAGGCGTACAGACGCTGCAGAAACCCCAGTAACTGCTCCATCTCCGGGCGCGTAAACCGGCTGGCCAGCTGACGCTCGAGCGCACGCACCTGCACGATCAGGGTCTCGAGCTCCGCGGCGCCCTTGTTGGTCAGAAAAATGCCCTGCCGGCGCCGATCGCGCACGGAGCGGCAGCGTTCGAGCAGCCCCGCTTTCTCCAGGCGATCGAGCAGTGCCACAATGCTGGCCTTGTCAATTCCCAGATGGGTGCCCAGTTCAATCTGCGCAATGCCGGGGTTGGAACCCACCAGCACCATCAGACTGAACAGACCAGGACGCAGCGTCTGCTCGCCAATGAGGGCGACATACTGACGCCAGGAAGCCAGGTGTGCGCGTCGCAATGAGTAGCCCAGCAGCCGCGGCAGACAACCGAGCTCTACCTTGGCTCCTACGACGCGCTCGGTGCGCAGCGGCGCGCGGCGTGTGCGCGCCCGCGTTGCTGCGGGTGTTGCCCGCTCACTCACTGCCATCGCTGCCATGCGCAACCCCCGCAAGGATCAGGTACCGGTGGGCACCCGTGTGAATCCGGAACAGTATAGGTACGTAATTGTTGAGCTTGCAAATGATTGCAGTTACTGCAGTGCATTCAACAACGGCCGTTCGGGCGCTGCCAGCAACGCGGTTTAAGTCAGGCGGAGCCGCCGGCTACAGCGGCGCTGATGGCAACCGCAGTACGCAGCGCCCGCATGCCGTCCTCGCCGCTGACGACCACCGGGGCCTCATTGCGGCAACTGGCGAGAAAAGCAATGATTTCGCTGCGCAGCGCATCACCCTGTTCAAAGGATTGCTCCTCGATGCTCACCGGCAGGCGCCCTTCGCCCTCGCCGCTCGGCTGCTTACGGATCACGGTAAGTATTTTCTGCTGCAGGTCGAGCGACAGATAGGCATCGTCCTGGAAAATACGCAGCTTGCGTTCGGTCTTGAGGCTCACACGGCTGGCAGTGGCATTGGTGACACAACCGTTGGCAAAACGGATGCGCGCGTTGGCGATGTCGATCTCCCCGGAGAACACCTTGGTACCAACGGCATCGACCGCGACGATCTCACTGGCGACGATACTCTGCACGATATCCAGATCGTGAATCATCAGATCGAGCACCACGTTGACATCGGTGCCGCGCTCACGAAATGGCGCGAGCCGCTGGCACTCTATAAAGCGTGGCGAGCGCAGCAGCGGCTCGGCCGCAATGATGACCGGGTTGAAGCGCTCGAGATGCCCGACCTGCAGCACCCGGCCGCGCTGGCGCGCCAGTGTGATCAGCTCTTGCGCCTGCGCCACCGTTTCGGTGATGGGCTTCTCGACCAGCACATGCGCACCGTGCTCGAGAAATGCCCGGGCAATCTCAAAGTGCAGTGGGGTCGGCGTGACAATGCTGACGGCGTCCACCTGGCCGAACAATTCGCGGTAGTCGCCCAGCGCGCGCACGCCCAGTTCGCTGGCAACCTGCGCCGCTGCCTCCGGGCGCTGATCGACCACACCGACGAGCGTGCAATCGGGCAGCGCGGCGTATTTCTGGGCGTGAAATCTGCCCAGGTAGCCCACACCGATGACCGCTGCGCGTAGCTTTTCCATGCCGGGTATTATGCCTCCATTGATAAAGAGGGCTTCGAGTATGAAGTCGTTGCTGAAAACCTGGAAACGCTATCGGCGCACCCGGGGGGTGCGGCGCGAAGCGTTGACACTCCTGTTGTGCCTCGCCCTGGGTTTGCTGCTGATGCCGGCACTGATCTGGCTGGTGGGCAGCCGCACCCTGGGGGCCTATGCCAACGGCGGCCTGTTTGGCCTGTGGCGCGATTACCTCATTGGCCTGCTGCATGGGTCGCTCGCCTTCTGGCTGGTGGCTCTGGGACCCTACGCGGCAGTGTGGCTGTGGCGCGCCCTGCGTTGGGCCTGGAGCCGCTAGGCATTTGTCTTAAGCGCTTTCCGCAGCACTTCAATCTATCGATTGCGTCACAGTTTGCGGAGGTTTCGGCCCTTGGCCGCGCTCTTATGTGCACTCATGATCTGTGCTGTTAAGGCCAACTTGCAGGGTCCGGGCACGTGCACAAGGACACAGGCAGCTTCTGTTTCGACTATGTGGATGCCGACGTGGAAGGTCTGGTGACGCCAGATCGACTGCGCGATTCGATGGCAGCCAGTATCAAGGCGGCCCTGGTGACCTCGCGGGTCTCATTGAGCACCAGCAGCGCGGGGGTCGACCCGTACAACTCGCGGCTGGGCAAGCGACCCGGGGCCATATGGAACGGCCAGCGTCGCTGAGAGCTGTGGTTACGGCCCCTGGCGAGGCCAGTAACGCCACAGCAGTGCGGACAGCAGCAGCAGCAGGAGAAGCTGACAGGGGTAGCGCCAGCGCCGACCCTTGAGCTCACCAATGAAACTGCCGGCCGATAGTGCGGTCAGACTCCAGGACCAGACAATGCCTTTGAGCAGCGGTAGCTGCTCGGCGGCCAGACGCGACGAGTATTCAGGCAGCAACAGGAACACGATGCCCGTCATGCCCAACGCGACCGCCAGGGCGAGGCTGGAACCCATGACAATGCCAAGTATGAGCGCCAGCGGCTTCATCTCAATTTCCGGGAAATCCCTGCTTTGTCCACAGTTCTGGCAGCAATAACTGCCCGTTGGAGCGCAAAAATGTCAGACTATCCGTTCCTGAACTGCATTCCATAAGAGCACATTCTCGCATGGCACGAACCTCTGACCGCCTGTCCAGGACACTGTTATCGCTGGGCATCGGCGCGACCTGCCTGCTGCTGCTCGCGGCTACCGGTTCGAGTGGCGCGCCCATTGCCAGCGTGGCCCTGCCCGAGGGCGCCCTGCGTCCTACGCTGCGCCAACAGTTGCTGGCGCCACGCATTGCCAGCATCCTGGAGCAGACACATTTCAGTCGCCGCGCCATAGACGATAACTTCTCCGCACAGGTCTTCGATCACTACCTCAACGCGCTCGACGGCCAGCACAGCTATTTTCTGGCCACTGACATCAACGCGTTGCAGGACTGGCGCAACAGCTTCGATGACATGATACACACCGGGCAGATTGAGCCGGCATTTGCGATTTTCGCGCGCCTGCAACAGCGCAATCGCGAACGCATCAACTATGCCATCAGCCTGCTGGATAAAGCGCCCGACTTCAAGATCAATGAAAGCTTCAACTTTGATCGTGACAAGGCCCCCTGGGCACGCGATCGCGCCGAGCTGGACGAGCTATGGCGGCTGCGCGTCAAGAGCGATGCCCTGTCGCTGATGCTGGCCGGCAAGAGCTGGCCAGAAGCGGCCGAAACACTGCGCAAACGTTACGCGCGGGTGCTGCAGCGCGTTGGTCAGGTCAGCGTCGACGATGTGTTCGAATCGCTCATGAATGCCTACGCGGCGGTTTACGATCCGCATTCAAATTATTTTTCGCCGCGCAGCTCTGAGGAATACCGCATCCAGATGAGCCTGAGCTACGAGGGCATCGGCGCCTCACTGCAGCTGGTCGACGACTACGTCACGATCAGTTCGCTGCTGGCCGGCGGGCCCGCGGCCGCGGCCGGCACCATCAAGGCCAGTGATCGCATCATGGCCGTGGGCCAGGGGCACGAGGGCCCGCTGAGCGATGTGGTCGGGTGGCGACTTGACGATGTCGTGCAGTTGATCCGCGGCAAGATCGACACGGTGGTGCGGCTGCAGATTCTGCCGGCCGGGGCGGCCCCCGGCAGCGACATGCACACCATCGAGCTGGTGCGCGGCAAGGTCACCCTGGAGAACCAGGCCGCCAAGAAGGAACTGCGCCAGATCAAGCTTGGCGATCGCACCCTGCGCGTCGGCGTCATCACAGTGCCCGGTTTCTACGAAGACAACGATGCCCGTAACGCCGGCGATGCCAACTACCGCACCACGGCGCGCGATGTGCGCCGTTTGCTCGGCGAGCTGCAGACCGCAGGCGGTGTCGATGCGCTGGTGCTCGACCTGCGTGGCGACGGCGGTGGCTACCTGCCGGAGGCGACGGCCCTCACCGGGCTGTTTATCGATCGCGGCCCGGTGGTACAGCTGAAGACTACCGACGGGCGCACCGAAGTGCTCGATGATCCGGAAGCCGGCATTGCCTATGCCGGGCCGCTGGCGGTGCTGGTCGATCGCACCAGCGCTTCGGCCTCAGAAATTTTTGCCGGTGCCATCCAGGATTATCACCGTGGCCTGATCCTGGGCCAGACCACATTCGGCAAGGGCACGGTACAGAATCTGATTCCGCTCGATCGCTGGTCGCGACAATCGACTGATGGCCAGCTTACCGTCACGATCGGCAAGTTTTACCGGGTGACTGGCGAGAGCACGCAGTTGCGTGGCGTCGAACCGGATATCACTTTACCCTCGCGGATCAACACTCACGATGTCGGCGAAAGCTCGCTCGACTATCCCCTGCCCTGGGATCGCATTGCCGCGGTGCCCTTTCAGGCCACTTCACCGCTGGCCGACACCGTGCAGACGCTGGCGCGCGAGCAGGACACGCACGCCGCCAGCGATGCCGACTATCAATGGCTGCTGGCGGCCCTTAACTCCCTCGAGCAGGCGCGCCAGGATCACAGCCTGTCACTCAACCTGCAGACGCGGGAGCGTGAGCGCAATACCCAGGAACAACAGGCCCTGGCACGTGAGAACGCACGTCGGGCAGCCGCTGCGTTGCCGCCGCTCAAAGCGCTGGCCGATGCCCAGCCCGAAGACCAACCCGATGTGGTACTGGCCGAAGCGGCGCGCATTGCGGCGCAGCTTACCCAGAACCCGGTCGGCACGTCGCTGACGGCGGTGGGCGCGGCCAGCACCCACCAGTAGCCAGCCAGGCTAGCGCAACAAAGCGCGGGTGAGATCCCAGGTGTCGTCCAGCAGGACCCGCGTCGCCACGCCAGGTTCGCCAGCGCCCAGACTCCGGGCATCGGGCAGCGTATCCTCGGGCTGTCGATACTTGGCAATGCCGCGCAGCGCATCAGCGCGTACCCGGATTTCCGCCAGCACATCCCTGCGCTGCTCGAGCAGCACGCGCGCGCGCTGGATATCGTCCATCAGTCGCACGCAGGCAGCGCGATCGCCGTAGACGTCGGCGGGAGGATGGCTCACGGCGGCCGCCTGCTGGGTGTGCTCGGACAGCTTGGCGCTCTCCAGTCGCTGGTACAGCACCTGCGCATAGGCAATCGTCGCCATGTTGATGGCGCGGCGCGCATCGATGGACAGGCCGGAAAAGCTGCCCTGCTCGCCTTCAATGGCATCACGGGCGCTGCGGGCTTCGCTCAGAGCCTGATCGGCCAACAGCGCCTGGACTGTGGCCGCGTGCAGCTGGACCGCGATCTGACGGCGTTGGAAGTAATGCCAGAAGCGCTGCCGGGTCGCGAGCCTGCGCTCCAGCTCGCTCACACGAGTGCGGGCCCCGGCTGCCGTCGCCGTGGCTTCCAGACAGGCCTGTTCGGCGCTCTGCCGGCGGGCAAACTGGCGACGATTGAAATCGGCGAAGAACTGGCGGCGCTCACGATCAAGCTGCTGCGACTCCAGCTCGGTGAGAAACTGCTGCAGCAGCACGCGCCCCCGGGTCCACAATTCACGCAGCTGATAGAACACCAGGGCCGGATAACCCGTCTCGGCGTTTGCCAGGCGGGCCTCGAGTTCCTGCATCAATTCCTGCACGCGGGCGGTGGCGCCCTCCTGCTGCTTGACCCGGTCTTTGAGGTGCTGAACTTCCTCAACGGCGCCGCTGAACGATTTTTTCAGCTCGGCGCGATTCTTGAACAGGTGCAGGACGCGACCGTCATCCGCGTCGGTGCCAGCCGGCTTGAGCGTCACCTGCAGGTAGCCCAGCTGCCTGACGCGTTCCAGCAGGCGCGTCAGCCAGCGCATGAGCCAGCGCCCGATAATGGATTGCTCAGCTGGATTGCGCTGCCGAGAAACGGTGTCCGCGTTCTGCACAATAATCCAGCCACTTGTTTAACATGAGATTGCGTGCCCAGCGCCGATCCAGTTCGCGCTCCGGGCTGCTTGCCGCCAGCTCATGCACCGAGAGCAATCTGGCATCGTGATAGAGACGCAGCCTCAAATCAGGCACGCGCTCGGGCGTGAGCGCCGCAGTGCCCAAGGCCGGCAGCAGGTAAGTCAGCTGCAGCTCGGAGGTGTAGGGAGCACGTTCGCGCACCGTGAGCTGTAGCTCACAGTCGCCAGGCACCGTTGAAATGCAGGTGCCGGCCAGTTTGGCGAGATTGCCGGCCAGACGCGACAGGCGCAGGTAATTGCTTTCATACAGCCCCATCAGGGCCGGAAAGCTGCGCGGCGCGGTGCGCCAGGATACCGGCAGATTGCACTCGAGAATCACGGCAGGAATATAACACGCGCCCCGGGCGCTCAACGCCATTCACCCTTAGGGCGCGACCTGCGTCACGTCGCTGCAATGAACAGCGTGGCGCGATAGTGACGCAACTCCGCAATCGACTCGTGTATGTCGGCCAGTGCCCGGTGTGCTCCGGCCTTGCTGAAGCCTGATTTCACCGCCGGATACCAGCGTGCCGCGAGCTCCTTGAGCGTGCTGACGTCCAGGTTGCGGTAGTGAAAATGACGCTCGAGCTCAGGCATGCTGCGGGCCAGGAAGCGCCGATCCTGGCAGATACTGTTGCCGCACATGGGCGAGGTGCGGGCGGGGACGTAGCGGGCCAGAAAGTCGAGCGTGCGCTGCTGCGCCTCGACGACGCTGACGCGACTGTCGCGCACCCGTTGCAACAGGCCGCTGCCACCGTGCTGGCGCTGATTCCACTCATCCATGCGCGCCAGCACTGCTTCCGGCTGGTGAATGGCCAGTTCCGGGCCCTCGGCAATGAGCACGAGCTCCTTGTCGGTCACCAGGGTCGCGATCTCGATAATGCTGTCGGCATCGGGATCGAGGCCGGTCATCTCCAGATCAATCCAGATCAGGTGCTCATTGCTGCCCACGCGCGCCCTCCTCGCTATCAGGCATGATAGCAGGGTGAATTCCCCGCATCGCTCCCGGGCCCAGGTTCTGATCTCGCACGGCGCTGTGGCCCGCGTGCGGCTGGCCGATGGCGCCGAGGTGCAGGCGCGTGCGGCGGGGCGCAATCTGCAGTTCGTGTGCGGCGATGAAGTCGACTGCCAGTACGATGCGCCCCATGCGCAGTGGCAGATGCAGGAAATTGCGCCGCGTCGCTCGGCGCTGTTTCGAACCAATGCCCGCGGCCGCCCGGAGCTGGTGGCCGCCAATCTCACTTGCCTGATCGTCGTGCTGGCACCGCTACCGGAACCGGACCTGTTTGTCGTCGATCGCTATCTGGCGGCGGCGCACAGTGCGCGGATCGCTGCGCTGCTGGTGGCCAACAAGGCGGATCTGGAATTTGCAGCGGGCGTGCAGCGCGAGCTCGCCGCCTACACTCTGGCTGGCTATGAGCAATTGCAGTGTTCAGCGCAATCGGGCATCGGGCTGCAGGCCCTGCAGACGCGGCTGCGCAATGAATGCGCAATGCTCGTGGGTCAATCCGGGGTGGGCAAGTCCTCGCTGCTGCGGGCGCTGGTGCCGGGCTGCGAGGCCGCGATCGGCGAGCTGCTCAGGAACGATGAAGGTCGCCACACCACCAGTGTCTCGTGTCTGCACGAGCTGCCGGGCGGCGGTGCGCTGATCGACTCACCCGGAGTGCGCGATTTTGCTCCCGCGCTCGAGCAGCTGGACCCGCGTACGCTGGGTTTTGCCGAGGTGGCGCAGTTCGCCCCGCAGTGCCGCTTTGCCGATTGCGCGCACCTGCAGGAGCCCGATTGCGCCGTGCAGCAGGCGGTCGCCACTGGCGCCATGAGCGCCCGGCGTTACGAGAGTTATCGACGCCTGCACCGGCTCCATAAGCAGCTGCGCGAGATCGCGCCACGCGGACGGCGCGGGCGTTAGCTGCGGCGCTCAGAGTGCCAGGCGCCCGGCCATGGCGTGCGCCAGCGTGCCGCCGTCCACATACTCGAGCTCGCCGCCCACCGGCACGCCATGCGCGATGCGGCTGGCCTGCAGGCGATGCTGGCGCACGAGTTGCGACAGAAAATGGGCGGTCGCCTCGCCTTCGACCGTGGGATTGGTGGCGAGGATCACCTCGCGAATCTGCCCACCGGTGAGCAGTTGCTCAAACTCAGCTGCTCCCAACTGCTCCGGTCCGATGCCATCGAGCGGCGAGAGATGGCCCATCAACACAAAATAGCGCCCACGGTAGCCGCCCGACTGTTCGATGGCCACGACGTCAGCGGGGGACTCGACCACGCACAGCAGCGTCGCGTCACGCTGCGGATTGGCGCAGATACCGCACAGCTCAGCTTCGGTGAGCATGCGGCATTGCCGGCAACGGCCGACCCGCTCGAGAGCGCGCTGCAACGCCTGCTCGAGCGCCTGCGCACCGGGCCGCGCCTCCTGCAGCAGGTGAAAGGCCATGCGCTGCGCGCTTTTCGGGCCCACGCCTGGCAGGATACGCAGCGCATCGATCAGCGCTGCCAATGCCGGTGAATGCTGCATGATCGGGCCTGATTCAGAACGGCAATTTCATGCCCGGCGGCAGTTTCAAACCGCCCATGGCGGTGCTCATCATGGCCTGCGTGGCGGCCTCGAGCTTGTGGACAGCGTCGTTGAGCGCGGCTGCCAGCAGATCTTCAAGCAACTCGCGATCCTCGCCAAAGACGCTCGGTTCAATCTGCACCCGTCGGGCCTCGTGACGACCGTTGATGGTGATCCGGACCATACCGCCACCGGCTTCACCGGTGATTTCAAGCTGCGCAATTTCCGCCTGCACCTTTTGCATGTTGTTCTGCATGGCCTGGGCCTGCTTCATCATGTTGCCGATATCACCGCGCATAGCTGCTTTCCTCGTGTCAGAGCAATGATCGTGGAGTCAGGCCGGGCTGCGCAGGCGTACCGACTCGGGACTGAGCGTAGCGCCAAAGCGCTCCTGCAGAGCTTGCACCGTAGGATCAGCCTGCAGTGCGGCCTGGGCCGCCGCCAGCGCCTGCTGCCCCAGCCGCTCGCCGCTCTGGGCTGGGGTCTCGGTCGCACTCTCGGCCACCTCAATCTCGAGTCGCAGCGCTTCACCAAGGAAGCGGGCCAGGGCCTGCGTCAACTTTTCTTCACGTGAGCGGGTACGTGCCCCCGCCTGGCGTGGATCCAGCCTCAGGCGCAGCAGTCCAGGCTCGCGCCCGAGCAGCGCGCAGTTCAGCGCCAGCATGCGCGTCGGCCCATCCAGTTCGATCGCGGCGATCATATCGCTCCAGCCCACTTCGCCTGCGGGCCTGGTGGACACGGCAGTTGCAGCAGTGGCGGCTGGCACCACGGCTGCACCCGGCGCGGACGGCGCAGCCGATGCGGGCGGCGCAATGTTGCGCGCTGCGAGCGACGGCGCTGCGCGGACGGGGGCACCACCGCCTAGAGAATCGGGTCGGAACGCCAGCATGCGAATCAAGGTCATGCGAAAGCCGGTGCGCGGATCGGGCGCCAGTGCCAGGTCGCGCCGCCCGAGGATCGCCGTCTGGTAGTAGAGTTGCACGTCTTCGGGGGCCACGCGCCCGGCCAGTTCCCGCACCAGCTCAATCTCGAACAATTCATCACCGGCATAGTCAGGCAGCAGTTGCTGCAGGGCGACGCGCTCGAGCAGCGCCGCCAGCTGGTCGAGCAAGCCGCCAAAATCCGGCGACAGATCTTCCAGTGCCTGCAGGTCACTGACCAGGGCACCAGGATCGCCGTCAGCGAGCAGCCGGGCCAGCCGGGCCACATGATCGAAAGCCACCGTGCCCAGCATGGCACGCGCTTCAGCCTCACGTGCGGCGCCATTGCCAAACGCCAGCAGCTGATCGAGCAGCGACAGTGCATCGCGCAGGCTGCCGTCGGCAGCCTGCGCCAGCAGCTGCAAGGCCGCCGGATCGTAAACGATGGTCTCGGCATCAAGAATGTGCGTGAGACGCGCTTTGATCATGCTGATCGACAGGCGCTTGAGATTGAACTGCAGGCAGCGTGACAGCACTGTGACCGGAAGTTTCTGCGGATCGGTGGTTGCCAGCAAAAATTTCACGTGCGGCGGCGGCTCCTCCAGGGTCTTGAGCAGCGCGTTGAACGACTGCGTCGTGAGCATGTGCACTTCGTCGATGAGATATATCTTGTAGCGACTGCGCGTCGGCGCGTACTGGACGTTGTCCAGCAGCTCGCGGGTGTCATCGACCTTGGTACGCGAGGCGGCATCAACTTCGATCACATCAACGCTGCGCCCGGCATCGATCTCGCGGCAGCTGGCACATTCGCCGCAGGGCTGCGCACTGACACCGCACTCGCAGTTCAGGCATTTGGCCAGAATGCGTGCGACCGTGGTCTTGCCCACGCCGCGGGTGCCCGCAAAAAGAAAGGCGTGGTGCACGCGGTCACTATTGAGCGCATTGCTCAAGGCGCGCAGCACATGTTCCTGGCCAGTCATCTCGCCAAAGTTGCGCGGTCGCCAACGGCGCGCCAATGCGGTGTAGGCCATGGCGGCTCAGCTCCGCCTGAGCGTGGCGTGGGTTATGTGGGTGGCGCTGCGGGAGGCGGCCCGCGCCGGCCGAACTTCGGCGCACGACCTTGCCGCTACCGCTGCTCCCTTCCGGGCCTGACGGGATTGGCGGCTCATCGTCGCGAAGGAACCGGCGCGGACCACCATAGACTCGTGGCGGAGAGGGTGGGATTCGAACCCACGAACACCCGTGAAGATGTTACTGGAATTCCAGTCCAGCGCCTTCGACCGCTCGGCCACCTCTCCTTTCAACATGTTACGAGATAATCTTAATGTAAATTAATGTACAATGGCGGCCGCCTGTGGTGGCGCCCAGCGCGGTGCATTGTAGCAGAGCGCTGCCTTCAACCCTTGTAACTCGGGGGCCGCGAAAGACAGGGTTCATGCTTCGAACGCGCTCTTTCTGGTTCGGCCAGCTCTGGCACCTTGACGGCGTTGCGCGTGTCAGGCGTGTCCAGGCCTGGGGGCACTTTTAGTGGCGGCAGATTCGTCGCGTCGGTCACCACCTTGGTCTCGCGGCAACTGGATGCCCGATCACGATGCCTCGACGAGCACCCGGATAAGGCGAGCGCCGCGAGGCCAATACATACCGTATAGCTGAGAGTTCGCAACAGTGGTGTCATGCGCTGAGTGCCTGTGTGATGTATGCATTGACCTGCGCGGCCTTGAGTGCGGCGCGCACGCGTGGCCTCAGACTCTCACTGAGCCAGGTGAGGGGCAAACGAATTCCGGTACCAATCAGGCCCATTTCGGCCAGCGCCCATTTCACCGGGATGGGATTCGACTCCGCGCCCAGATCCCGATGCAGCGCCGCCAGCGGCGCATCCAGTCGTTCCGCCAGAGCGCGTTCGCCGCGCGCAGCCGCCGTAATAAGTGCTGCCATCGCCGCCGGGACCACGTTGGCGCTCACTGAAATAACCCCGTGCGCGCCGGCCAACACTGCTTCATACGCGCTGGCGTCATCGCCCGACAGCACGGCGCAGCGCGCCGGCAGCACACCCAGCAACTCACGGATTCTGGCGATGTCACTCACGGCCTCTTTGATGCCAACGATGGCCGGTAGTTCAGCCAATCGGGCCACGGTAGCCGGCAATAGATCCACTGCGGTTCGGCCCGGCACGTTGTACAGCAGCACCGGCGCCGCCGCCGCCGCCGCAATGGCGGCAAAGTGCTGATACAGACCTTCCTGGGTCGGCCGGTTGTAGGCCGGCGTCACAGCCAGCAGGGCGTCGACCCGGCTCGCGGCCAGTTGTCTGACACGCGCTACCACACCCGCGGTGTTGCTGCCGCCGACACCGGCGATCAATGCCATGCGGCCCTTGAGGCGGGTATGGGCCCGCGCCAGGAGTAGCAGCAGTTCCTCACCGCTCAGCGTGACCGACTCGCCGGTGCTGCCCCCGACGACCACCCCGGCGGTGCCGCTCGCCAGGTGCAGGTCAAGCAGGCGATCCCAGGCCCCAAGATCGATGGCGCCATCACCCTGCATGGGCGTTACGATTGCGACCAGACTGCCTGAAAACATGGCGCGGGATGTTACGGGTGCGGTGTGGCCCGAAGCAAGTCCGGTTCCGGTACACTTCCGTCCGTGAACGACCCCACTACACCTGGCCGGCAACATGTGGCCATATCCGCCATCGGTAGCGATCGTACCGGCATGGTGCACGACCTGACCAAGGTCATTACCGATTGTGGTGGCAGCATTGCCGAGAGCCGCATGGCGGCGCTCGGCAGCGAATTTGCCATGCTGCTGCTGGTTACCGGCAACTGGCACAATCTGGCGCGCATTGAATCAGAACTGGGCCGTCTGGCGGCCAACGGCACGCTCAGCGTGCACCTGCGACGCACCGATGCCCGCCCCAGCCGTCGCGACCTGCTGCCCTACTCTATCGACATCGTCAGCCTCGATCAGACCGGTATCGTCGCCGGGTTGTCGGGCTTTTTCGCTGCCCGCGGCATCGACATCGGCGAAGTCGCTACCCGCTGCTACGCCGCGGCGCATACCGGCGCCGCCATGTTTGCGGTGCAGATGAGTATCAATGTGCCGGGCAAGCTGCCGGTATCGCAATTGCGTGAGGAATTCATGGACTATTGCGATTCGCTGAACCTCGATGCCATTCTCGAGCCAGTGAAATCATGAGCGCCAAAGCGGCGCCGCCGCTGCTGGGCCGGGTGGTGGCCGATTTCACGCTGCCCGCGACCGGCCACGCGGCCGAGGTGCTGGAGGCCGCCAAAGCCCTGTGAAGACCAGGCAACGCCGGCTGTTTGTGCTGGATACCAACGTGCTGATGCACGACCCAACCGCGATCTTCCGCTTCGAGGAACACGACGTCTATCTGCCCATGGTGGTGCTCGAAGAACTCGATGCCAACAAGAAAGGCCTGTCCGAGCAGTCGCGCAACGTGCGCCAGGCCAGCCGCTTCCTCGACGACATGATTCGCGGCGTCACCAAGGAGCAGATCGATGCCGGGCTGCTGATCCCGTCGGCATTGACCGGCAATCACGGCAAGCAGCCCGCAGCCGGGCGACTGTTTTTCCAGACCAGCGCCCTGAGCAGCGGTCTGCCCGACAACCTGCCCGGCTCCGGCAATGACAATCTCATTCTTGGTCAGACTCTGGCGCTGCAGCAGCAGCAGCCGACGGCGCGCGTGGTACTGGTGTCCAAGGACATTAACCTGCGCATCAAGGCGGCCGTGGTGGGCGTGCACGCCGAAGACTATTACAGCGACAAGACCATCGAAGATGCCGACGTGCTGTACACCGGCGTCGGCAAACTGCCCGCCGATTTCTGGGAACAGCACGGCGGTGATATACGTTCCTGGAAGGAAGGCGAGCGCACCTGGTACGAGCTCAAGGGGCCGGCAGTGGCCGACTGGCATGTCAACGAGTTCCTGTACGAAGACAGTCCGACCGGAATCGAAGCTGTGGTGCGCAAGTTACACGCGGGCACGGCCACACTCGAACTGGTGCGCGACTTTCGCAGCGAACGCCATGCGGTATGGGGCATCAGCGCGCGCAACCGTGAGCAGAACTTCGCCTTCAGCCTGCTGACTGACCCGGAGATTGATTTCGTGACCCTGCTGGGTCCGGCCGGCACCGGCAAGACCCTGCTGGCACTGGCTGCCGGTCTCGCACAGACCCTCGAGCGCAATCGCTTCGTGGAAATCATCATGACCCGCGTAACCATACCGCTCGGCGAGGACATCGGCTTCCTGCCCGGCACTGAAGAAGAAAAGATGGAGCCCTGGATGGGGGCGCTGATGGACAATCTCGAAGTCCTGACCCGCAGTGAAGAAGGCGGCCACTGGGGGCGTGCCGCCACCAATGATCTGCTGCGCAATCGCATCAAGATCCGTTCGCTCAATTTCATGCGTGGCCGCACTTTTCTCAACCGCTACATCATTCTCGATGAAGCACAGAACCTGACGCCCAAACAGATGAAAGCGCTCGTGACTCGCGCCGGTCCTGGCAGCAAGCTGATTGCCCTGGGCAACATCGCGCAGATCGATACCCCCTACCTGACCGAAATGACATCCGGACTCACCTACACGGTAAATCGATTCCGCGGCTGGCCGCACTCGGGCCACGTGACGCTGGTGCGCGGCGAGCGCTCGCGCCTGGTGGATTTTGCCTCCGAGCAACTTTAATAGCGCGCCACTGTCATATCCCGGATGTCAGCCCGTATGAATGGAAATCGAGGCTCGCGCTGGCGGCTGTGCGCGGCGTGGCTGGGCTGTGCCCTGACACTGGCCGCTCAGGCCGCAGAACCGGTCGCGGGCACAGGCACAGGCACGGCTTTGGGCCACGCAGGCGGCGATAACGTTGCGGTGGAAAGCCAGTTGCCAGACCTGGGCTCGCCCGAGAACGCGATACTCAGCAAGAGCGATGAATACCAGGTCGGCCTGATGGCCATGCGCCAACTGCGCGGCCAGCAGCTGATACTCGAGGATCCGGAAATCAGCGACTATCTGCAGCATCTGGGCTCGAGACTGGCAGCCCAGGCGCGCGATGATGATCAGAACTTCCAGTATTTTGTCGTGCACTCCTCTGAGATCAACGCCTTTGCCACCTATGGCGGATTCATCTGCGTCAATTCCGGCCTGATACTGCTCACGGAAACCGAATCGGATCTCGCCGGCGTACTGGCGCATGAGACCGCACACGTGCGCCAGAGGCACCTGGCACGCTCCATCCTCGAGCAAAGCCGCATGTCCATGGGCACCATGGCGACCATGCTGGCGGCGGTATTGATCGGCGCAGCCAGTGGTGCGGGTGGTCAGGCACTTGAGGGCGCGATCGCGATGAGCCAGGGCATTGCCCTGCAGCAGAGCATGAATTTCACCCGCAGCGAGGAAGCCGAGGCTGATCGCGTCGGCATCAATCTGCTGGCCGGTGCCGGCTTTCGCACCACCGCGATGGCTGATTTTTTTGAAGCCATGGGCCGCCGCGAAGGCATGGCGGAAGCCGCCGGGCCCTTCGACATGCTGCGCAGCCATCCGGTAACGCGCGATCGTATCGCCGAGGCGCGCACACGCGCCACGCAGGAGCATGCGACAGCGCTCAACGAATCGATATTGTTCAGCTGGATGCGGGAACGGGTCCGGGTGCTGAGCGCCTCGCCCGACACGGACATGAACGTCTATTACGCGCGCCGCCGGGAGCATCAGCCCTTGAGTGACCCGGAGCGCTACGGCGAGGCCCTCGCCCAGATGCGCTCCGGGAAAACCGCCAGTGCGGTAACCACCCTGACTGAGCTGCTGGATAAATACCCGCAGATTACTGCGCTCTATGCCTCACTGGGCCAGGCGCTGCAGGCCGATCATCAGGCGGCGAGCGCACTGAGCAGTTTTGAGCGCTCGATGGCGCTGTTCCCGCGCAATGTACCGCTCGCAGTGCGCTACGCCGATACGCTCATGCAGACCGGTCACGCCACGCAGGCGCATGCCCTGTTGCTCGATGTTTTCAACAATACTCAACCGACACCCGATCAGATCCGCATGACCGCGCTGGCTGCCAGTGCCGCGGGCGATAGCGGCGATGCCTATTACTACATGTCGGAATATCACATCAGCAATGGTGATCTGGCGCTCGCCAACCAGCAACTGGAACTGGCGCTGGCCTCGCCCAACCTCACCCCGGTGCAACGTCAGCGCTTTCGCGCCCGGCTTGAGGAAATTCGCGACTGGCTGCGCGAGCAGCGACTGACCCGCCACTCCGCGCAGCAATAACGCGGGAAACCTGCGTCGCCTGCGGTTCCTCCCGCATCAAGTGTTAAAATCCCAGTATGTACTTACCCAGAATCACACTATTGGCGGTGGTCTTGCTGCTGCCTGCCTGCGCCGCGCTACCGCCCGGGCAGCGCGATGCGCGCGATCCTTTCGAGCGCGTCAATCGCAGCATGTATCGTTTCAACGTGGCAGCCGATCGCGCGGTTTTTCGGCCGGTGGCGCGAGCCTGGCGCGCCACCGTGCCACCGCCGGTGCGCCTGGGGCTCGACAACTTCGCCATCAACCTCGCCTACCCCACGACCATTGTTAACGACGTTCTTCAGGGCAAGTTTACCGACGGCGCTCATGACCTCACACGCCTGCTCGTCAACACCGTGTTCGGCCTGGGGTTCTTTGATCCCGCCACGGCAGCCGGGCTGCAGCGCAATCAGGAAGACTTCGGGCAGACTCTGGGCAAATGGGGCGTGCACAGCGGCCCCTACCTGATGCTGCCGCTGTTCGGCCCCTCGACCGTACGCGATGCGCCGGCCAAATTGGTTGATGATTTAAGCGATGTGCGCCACTACCTGAACGATCCCTACGCACGCTGGGGCCTGTGGGTGATCAACAAGACACAGCTGCGGGCCAAGCTGCTCGATTCCGACCAGGTGCTCGAACGTACCTATGACCCTTATGCCTTTGTGCGCAGCGCCTGGCTGCAGCTGCGCGATTATGCGGTGCGCGATGGCAATGTCGATGCCAGCGAATCCGATCTGCCGGCGGATGAGGAAGCGCCGCCTCCCGACCAGCCTTAGCTGGCCCGAGGCGGCTCAGACCAACAACGCTTCGACATCGCTTAACCGGGCCAGCGCCAACAGCGATTCGGGCGGCGCGACAAAGTGCAGCACGCGGCCCGCGGCCCTTGCCCACGCCAACCAGTCGATCAGCAGCGCCAGCCCGGCGCTATCCACACGGGAAATGGGGCTCAGGTCGACCACGATATCGCCTGCGCTGGCGGCAAATGCCCGCAAGCCCGTGGCGCGCAGCAGTGTCACTGTCGGCAAGATTACCGCGCCCGACAGCCGGAAATGTCCGGCGCCATCGGCAACCAGGGCGCCCGCCCCGTTTGCGCTGCTCACCTCTTCCCTGGAATGCCCGGCCCGCATTGCTGCTACGCGCCCCCCGCCTGCTTCTCAAGGCGTGCAATCAGTGCATCGACGCCCTGCTGCTCGATCTGCGCATTGTAATCATCACGAAAGCTCTTGACATAGCTGATGCCCTCAATGATGACGTCCCAGGCACGCCAGCCCTGTGGCAGGCGATGCAGGCTGTAGTTGACGGCCACATCAGTGCCATCACTCTTGCGCACCTTGGTGCGGATCGTAGCCGTGGTGGCGGCGGCATCGCCGGTAAAGGGCAGCACTTTGAGCCGCTCGCTGGTGAAATCCACCAGCGCGGTGCCGTAATTCGCGAGCAACGAGTGGTAGAAGGCCGCAACGAAACGGCGGCGCTGTTCGACGCTGGCCGTGGTCCAGTGCCGCCCCAGTACCAGACGGGCCGCGTAGTCGGTGTCGAAGTATGGCAGCAGGATGCGATCGACCAGGGCATTGACGCGCGCCGGGCTTTGCCGGAATTCGGCGCGGTGCGCATCGAGTTCGGTCAGCATGGCGCGGGCAGCGGTGTCGATAAGTACGCCGGGGCCGCTATCATCCACGACGGCTCGCGCCGGTTCCGCGACAGCACTTGCGCCAGTGGCCGACGCCGGTGCTTCAGCCGCGCGGGCAGTCCACGCCGAACCCAGGCTCAGGCCCACGACGAAAATCAGCAGCACTGCACCCTCACGGTTTCGCATCACTTTCCTTCTTGCCAGCGAAGCCGGCAAACAGCTTATTGACCAGGTTTTCCAGCACGATCGCCGACTGCGTAAACTGAATCTGACCACCCTCAGCCAGAAAAGTTGTGGCGCCACCCGGGCCAATGCCGATGTACTTGGCGCCCAGCAGGCCCGAGGTCTGGATGGCGGCATCGCTGTCATCGGGTATCTGGTTATAGCGCCGCTCTATGGACAGCGCGACTACCGCCTTGAATTCTGCCGGATCAAAGCTGACCGCGTCGACGCGGCCTATGCGCACGCCGGCCATGGTAACGGGGGCACCCACTTTGAGGTCGCCGACGTTGTCAAAGCGTGCCGTCAGGTGAATGCTGGCAGCCGCGCTGCGCAGCTGCACGCCACTACCGGGCAACTGCGTGGTCAGAAATGCCAGCGCCGCGAAGCCCAGCAGCACGAATAATCCGGTGCCAATTTCCGAGGTGCGATTGCCGTTGCTCATGATCTCTGCTCCTTCAGGAACCCAGGAACGCTGCGGTCAGCATGTAATCGAGCAGCAGCGTCAGAATTGCCGAACTCACGACCGTGCGCGTGGTGGCCAGACCCACGCCCTCGGCAGTCGGCTCAGCATGAAATCCTTCGTAGACCGCCATCAGGCTGCAGGCCACGCCAAAGCACAGGCTCTTGATCAGGCCTTCATTGATATCGCGCGACGTGACGGCGCTTTGCATCTGCGACCAGAAGGATCCTGATTCCACGCCCAACAGACCGACGCCGATCAGTTGCGCCCCGAATAAACCGATGACATCGAAAGTAGCCGTCAGCAGCGGCATGGCAATGATGCCACCCAGGAATCGCGGCGCCACCACGTGGCGCACCGGATCGACCGCCATCATCTCCATGGCGTTGAGCTGGTCGGTGGCGCGCATCAGGCCAATTTCCGAGGCCATGGCCGTGCCGGCGCGACCAGCGAACAGCAGCGCCGTGATGACCGGCCCCAGCTCCTTGACCAGACCCAGCGCCGCTGCCACGCCGAGGGCCGATTCAGAGCCAAAGCGCTGCAGCAGATCGTAAGCCTGCAGCGCCAGCACCATGCCGACAAACAGTCCGCACAGCATGATGATTACCAATGAGCGTGCGCCGGCATTGTAGATCTGCTGCACCAGCAGCCGCGGCCGACGCAGCGCGGGCAGGCACTGCCCGACGATGCGCCCCAGAAACAGCGCGACCCGTCCGGCGCGCGCGCAGGCCGCTAACAGGGCTGAGCTGGCGTGCGCGCCATTCACCAGTCGCCACCCAGCAACTGTTCGCGATAGTCACCGGCCGGCACATGAAACGGCACCGGGCCGTCAGGCAGGCCGTGCATGAATTGATTCACCACCGCCGCATCGGCGGCGCGCAGTTTGGCCGGATTTCCGGTGGCAATCACTTTGCCGCCAGACAGCAGGAAGCTATGGTGCGCAATGCTGCTGATCTCCTGAACATCGTGCGTGACGACAATGCTGCTGATGCCCAGCGTGGCGTTCAGCGATTGAATCAGGCGCAGGATGACGCCGAGGGAAATCGGGTCAAGGCCGGCAAAGGGTTCGTCATAGATCAGCAGCTCCGGATCCATGACGATCGCACGTGCCAGCGCTACGCGCCGCGCCATACCGCCCGAGAGGGCGCTGGTGGAAAGCTCGGCCGCCCCACGTAAACCCACTGCCTGCAGCTTCATGAGTACCAGGCGACGCAACAGCGGTTCAGGCAATCTGCTGTGCTCGCGCAGCGGAAAGGCCACGTTTTCAAAGACACTCAGATCGGTAAGCAAGGCGCCATTCTGGAACAGCATGCCCACACGCCGGCGCATGGCGTACAAACCATGCCGATCAAGCGCACTGATATCCTGCCCGAACACGCTCACCTGCCCCAGCTCCGGCGCGATCGCACCCATCAGCAGCCGTAGCAGCGTGGTCTTGCCAGTGCCGCTCGGCCCCAAGACGGCCGTGATCTCGCCGCGCCGCGCCTGCAGGTCCAGGCCATCGAATATCGTACGGCCGCCGATGGCGTAATTGACGCCGCGGACTTCGACAATGCTGTCGCCCGCAGCGCGCGTATCGGACATCAGGCCGCCTGCAGCTCCATGCCTGCCCGGTAGCTGCCGCCGCGTGCCAGGGCGTTCATGCGCGCCCAGCGAGCGAATTCGCGCTGGCCCGCTGCCGCATTGCCGCTCTTGCCGCCCCAGGCCGTCAAGGCCGCGTCCTGCAGGGCGCGCCCATAGCTGAAGGTCAACTGCCACGGCAGCCCCTTGCTGGCGTTCATCAGCGACAGGTGTAGCGCGGCTTCGGCCGGTGACTGCCCGCCTGACAAAAAGGCGATGCCAGGTACAGCGCCAGGCACGTAGCGCTTCAGGCAACGAATAGTCGCCGCCGCCACCTGTTCGGGCGCCGCGCGTTGCGGGCACTGCTTGCCGGAGATCACCATATTGGGTTTGAGAATCATGCCTTCCAGCCGCACCCGCGCCGCGCTTAACTGGGCAAAGGTTTCTGCCAGTACCGCAGCAGTCACTTCCTCGCAACGCTCGATCGTATGCGCACCATCCATCAGCACTTCGGGTTCGACGATGGGCACGATGTTTTGTTCCTGGCACAGGGCCGCATAGCGCGCCAGCGCATGAGCATTGGCGTGGATCGCATAGGCGGTCGGGAAGCCTGCGCCGATGTCAATGACACCGCGCCACTTGGCAAAGCGCGCGCCCAGCGCGTAATACCCGATCAGGCGCTCGCGCAGACCGTCGAGCCCTTCAGTGATGGTTTCGTTGGCAAAGCCGGCCAGCGGCTTGGCGCCCGCGTCGACCTTGATGCCAGCCACCACGCCGAGCGCGGCCAGGTGCTGCGCAAAGGGCACGCCAGCGCGCGTCTTCTGGCGCAGGGTTTCGTCGTAAAAGATCACACCACTGATCGACTTCGCCATCTCAGGCGTGGTGAACAGCAGTTCACGATAAGTCCGGCGGCTTTCCTCGGTGGATTCCAGCCCGATCTTGTCAAACCGCTTCTTGATGGTTCCGGAGCTCTCATCGGCCGCCAGAATTCCCTTGCCGGGAGCAACCATTGCTGCCGCTATGCTTTCCAGACTTTCCACACTCATGTGCCTGCCTCCAAAATGGGGGCGCAAGCATAGCAAAGGTCTTTAACCCAGGAGCAATTAGTACTAAACTAGTCCTACATTGGAGTTACCATGCTGCGAATCAGCAAACTGACCGACTACGCGACCGTGCTGCTGGCCCGGCTCGCGGCCGAGCCCGAGCGCCAGCTGACGGCGGCGCAGCTGGCGGCCCAGACGCACCTGGGGGCTGCCACCGTGAGCAAACTGCTCAAACAGCTGCACGGCTGTGCGCTGGTAACCTCCACGCGCGGCTTGCGGGGCGGCTACCGCCTGGCGCGCCCGGCGGCGCAGATCAGCGCCGCCCAGATTCTCGATGCGCTGGAGGGCCCCATGGCGCTGACCGAGTGTGCCCGGCTCTCCCACAGTTGCGGTATCGAGAGCACCTGCGGCGTCGGCCGGGCCTGGCAACGCGTCAATCTGGCCATTCGCCGCTCGTTGCAGGAAATTTCACTGGTGGAACTGGCCGGCCTGAATGCCGGCAGCACCCGCTTCGCCGCGCTCGAGCGCCAATTGCGCGCCAGCCGGGTGGAAGACACGTGACCACGAGCAATCCGGAAATTTCCGCGCTCCTCAATCGCGGCTATCAGCACGGCTTTGTCACGGATATCGACAGCGATACCGTACCGCCAGGGCTCGATGAATCGGTCGTGCGGCTGATCTCGGCCAAGAAGCGTGAGCCGCAATTCATGCTCGACTGGCGGCTGCGGGCTCTGGCCCACTGGCGCACGATGCGTGAACCGCATTGGGCCCAGATTCATTACCAACCCATCGACTACAGTGCGATTTCCTATTACTCGGCGCCCAAGCCCAAGGGCAATGCACCGCGCAGCCTGGAAGAGGTCGATCCCAAGCTGCTGGCCACTTACGCCAAGCTCGGCGTGCCGCTGCACGAACGGGCGCGGCTCGCCGGGGTGGCGGTCGATGCGGTCTTCGACAGTGTCTCGGTCGCCACGACTTTCAAGGAACGGCTGGCCGCCGCGGGCGTGATTTTTTGCCCGTTCTCCGAAGCCGTACAGAACCATCCGCAGCTGATCGAGCGCTATCTGGGCACGGTGGTGCCCTACACGGATAACTTCTACGCCACGCTCAATTCCGCGGTGTTTACCGATGGCTCCTTCGTATACATACCGCCCGGCGTGCGTTGCCCGATGGAACTGTCGACCTACTTTCGCATCA
>Ga0315268_10000604_pt1 | contig 41940 bp, 42 predicted proteins | sample C1_top_MG_FD_204535 | JGI IMG/M metagenome (GOLD analysis project Ga0315268, IMG submission 204535) | Sediment microbial communities from Yellowstone Lake, YNP, Wyoming, USA - C1_top | ecosystem: Environmental > Aquatic > Freshwater > Lake > Sediment | place: USA: Wyoming | collected 2017-08-01
CCACCGCCGCTGGTGAGCTCTTACCTCACCTTTTCACCCTTACCGTGGACGAACCACGGCGGTCTGGTCTCTGTGGCACTTTCCCTGGGGTTGCCCCCGCTGGGCGTTACCCAGCACCCTGCCCTGCGGAGCTCGGACTTTCCTCTGGCCGCTTAACGCGGCCGGCGATCATCTGGCCTCCTCCACGGCCACCTCTATTTTAACCCGGGGGAGACTGGTGGTCAATGGCCTCATTGGCCAGGGCGTCGGCCTCCCGGTTCTCGGCCCGGGGGACGTGGTCAATGGCACAGGCCTCAAAGTGTTGCAACTCCTTTCTGACTTGCTGCCAGAGGGGGAGCAGGTGGAGGCTCTTAACCCGGTAGCGGCCGGTGAGCTGGCGCACCAGGAGCTGGGAGTCGGCAAAAATGCGGAGGCGGGTAACGCCCTGGTCCCGGGCGAGTTTCAGGCCCAGGAGCAGGGCCCGATATTCGGCGACGTTGTTGGTGGCCTCCCCCAGGAATTCGCTGGCCTGGGCCGCCAGTTCGCCCTGGGGGTTGTAGAGGGCGCAGCCGGCGCCGGCGGGCCCGGGGTTGCCCCGGGAGGCGCCGTCGCAGTAAAGGCGCCAGAAGTCTTGCTCCTGACGCCCCTCCTGGCGGCCGTAGTGGTCAGCGGCCTCCTGAAATAGCTCTTGCAACTCTTCCCGGGTGAGGCCGAAGCGGGCTATCACCTGGGGGAGGTCCAGCCCCTGGGCCAGGGCGGCGAAGACAGCGGCCCGTTTACGGGGGCCCACTTAGCCGGCCTCGCGAACCCGTCTGGCCGGAGGCTTCCTCTTCCACCTCCTCCAGCCAGTACAGGAGGCGCTGGCAATGGGGGCACTGGATGATCTCCTCGCCCTTCTGCAGGTCGATGAACTGCTGGGGCAGGATGTTCATGTGGCAGCCCAGGCACACGCCCTCATGCACCGGGGCGATGGCGGTGCCGTTGCGACGCTGGCGGATGAATTCGTAGCGCTTCAGCAACTGGGGCGGCAGGCCCTTGCGGAGTTTCTTCTTTTTTTCCTCCAGGACCTTCAGGTCGGCCTGAAGCAGGGCCACCTGGCCCTCCAGGTCCTTCTTCAGGCGGGCCATGGCGGCCTCCTGCTCCTTAAGCTGCTGATCCAGGTCGGCCAGGCCCCGGTTCTGCTGCTCCATCTGGTCCATGAGCTCGAGGATTTTCGTCTCCCGCTGGTCCCGCTGGTCCTCTTTGAAGGCGATCTCCTTGAGCATGGCCTTGTACTCGATGTTGCTCTTGATCTCCATGAGGCGCTGGCGGCTCTTTTTGATACCGGCCTCCATGTCCGCCATTTCGGCTTCCACTTCCTGGCGCTGCTTCTTCAGGCCTTCCAGTTCCTGCAGCCTGGCGGCGTGTTCCTGCTGGAGGGCCTCCAGGGCCGCGGCCTGGGCGGCCAGGTCCGCGGGGGCCTTGTCCAGCGCCTGGTTGATTTCCAGGATGGCCTTGTCTACTTCCTGCACCTCGATGAGTTTCCTTAACTCCGGTCGCAAGATGCTTCCTCCATACTGAAACCGGCTTTTCCGGGCCGGTGAATTTAACCTAAAGCCGGCCGGGCGGGGCCCGGTCCGGTCATGCTTACAAGTAACCCAGGGGCGGGGCCTGGGCGAGGGCCGCGGCCACCTCCACCGTCAGCCCCGCCTGCTGAAAAATCTCCTGCAGGCGTCCAGCCCATGGTGCCATGAACACCACCTCGGAGGCGAAGTGGCCCACTTCCAGGACGGCCAACTGCATCAGCCCCGGGGGTACCTGGTGGTGGCGCACTTCCCCGGTGACGTAAAGTTGGGCCCCCTGGGCCAGGGCGGCGGGGAGGAGGTCCCCGCCGCTGCCGCCGCACACTGCCAGGCGCTGCACTTCCAGAGGCGCGTTGCCCCAGACCCTGACCGTCTCCACCCGGAACAATTCCTTGACCAGGGCCACCACTTCAGGGAAGGGTTTGGGCTGGGGCCAGTCCCCAATGCGGCCAAAACCCCGGGGGGTCCCGGGGTTTTTCAGGGGGTAGAGGTCATAAGCCACTTCCTCGTAAGGGTGGACTTCCTTAAGGCGGGTTATGGCCGCGACCAGCAGGGACTGGGGGGTTAGCATCTCCAGACGGGACTCGGAGGCCCGGGCCAGCTTGCCTTCCTGCCCCTGGAAAGGCCGGGCGCCGGAGAGGGGGAGGTAAGTGCCCTGGCCCCGGGAGGCAAAGGAGCAGTGGGAATAGCGGCCGATGAGCCCCAGGCCCAGGTCGCCCAGGGCCTGGCGCACCCGGTCTTCATAACCCAAGGGGACAAAGACGCTCAGCTTGAAGTAAGGCTCCCGGCCGGTTTCGGAGAGGATTTTAATATCCTCCAGCTGCAGCAGCCGGGCCAGGTGAGCGTTCAGGCCGGTCGGGGCTACGTCCAGGTTGGTGTGGCAGGAGATGAGGCTGATGCCGGCCCGGAGCAGGGCGGTGAGCATCAAGCCCGGGGGCTGGTCTTGCCGGATTTCCTTCAGGGGCTGGTAGAGGAGGGGGTGATGGGTGAGCAGGAGTTGGGCCCCCCGGGTTTTGGCTTCGGCCACCACTGCCGGGGTGGCTTCCAGGGCCACCAGGGCCAGGTCCACCGGGGCCTCGGGGTCGCCCACCTCCAGTCCCCCCTTGTCCCCAGCCACAGCCCAGGCCGCGGGGTAGTGGGCTTCCAGGATTTCCAGGATTTCTTTGAGCCGCGCCGTCATCAGGAATAAAAAAGGGGTGCACAGAGAGCACCCCCGGGGTTTTCACCCCTTGGGAATCCAGGCTCCTTTTCGTTCTCGGGTAATCGCCCGTTTCTCCCCGAAGTTGGTGGGCCCACCCGGATTTGAACCAGGGACCGTCCGGTTATGAGCCGGTTGCTCTGACCGCTGAGCTATGGGCCCGGCAAGCATCAAAGTCGCGGGGCAGGCCGCGTGCGGTCCGGCCTGCTCCTTCCCGGATGGGTTGACTCCTTGGATTTTTATTAATTCTATCCTAACTCCTAAAAACCTTCAAGGGGGGCGCCGGCCCCCCCTGACGGTCAATTTTCCATGAAGCTTTTCAGCCTGGTGCTCCGGGAAGGGTGCCGGAGTTTGCGTAAAGCCTTGGCCTCGATCTGGCGGATGCGCTCCCGGGTGACCTCGAAGTCCCGGCCCACCTCCTCCAGGGTGTGGTCGGTCTTCTCGCCGATGCCGAAGCGCTTGCGCAGGACCTTTTCCTCCCGGCCGGTGAGGGTGGAGAGCATCTTGCGGGTCTGGTCCGCCAGGTTCAAGTTGGAGACCGCCTCCATGGGGGTGGAGATTTTTTTGTCCTCGATGAAGTCCCCCAAATGGCTGTCTTCTTCGTCGCCGATGGGGGTCTCGAGAGACAGGGGCTCTTTGGCGATCTTCAGGACCTTGCGCACCTTTTCCAGGGGAAATTCCATTTTTTCGGCGATTTCTTCCGGAGTGGGCTCCCGGCCGATTTCCTGCACCAGGTAGCGGGAGGTGCGGATGAGCTTGTTGATGGTCTCGATCATGTGCACCGGGATGCGGATGGTGCGGGCCTGGTCGGCGATGGCCCGGGTGATGGCCTGGCGGATCCACCAGGTGGCGTAGGTGCTGAACTTGTAGCCCCGCTCGTATTCGAATTTTTCCACGGCTTTCATGAGGCCGATGTTGCCTTCCTGGATCAGGTCCAGGAACTGCAGCCCCCGGTTGGTGTATTTCTTGGCGATGGACACCACCAGGCGCAGGTTGGCCTCCACCAGCTCCCGCTTGGCCCTCTGGGCCTGGTACTCGCCTTTTTCCACCTTGACCAGGGCGGCCAGGAGGCGGTCCGCGGTGAGGCCCACTTCTTTTTCCACCTTTTTCAAACGCTTTTCCGAGTCATTCCACCTGGCCTCCAGTTCCACCAGCTTATCCGGCGTCACCTCTGCCGGCAGGGTGGGTGGATCGCCCTTCTTGAGGTTCCGCAGCAACTGGCGGAAGCGGGTGGCGGACAGGCCCAAGGCGCCGCGGCAGCGGTCCATCCGCTGGCGGCAGTCCCGGATTAAGTAGCCGAACTGGCGCAACCGCTCCAGGATGTCCTCCAGGTGATGGCGCTCCAGGCGCAGGCCCTTGAGGTTGTCGGCCATGCGGCGGCGCAGGGACGCAATCTTTTGCGCCAGGGAGCTCCTGGGTTCGCTGTTTTTGGGAAGGGCGGCGGCCTCCGCCTGGGCCAGGCGGATCTTCTCCTCCTGGGAACGCAGCCGCTGGAGCAGCTTCAAGAAGCGGGACTTCTGGGTAGTGAGGTCCAACTCCGGGTCGTCTTCCCCGAAGTCGTCCAGGGAACTCTGGGGGGAGAACTTCTCCTGCTCCACCTTGGCGGCCAGGGCCATGATCTCCCGGGAGGCGTAAGGCACCTCCAGGAGGGAATGGAGCACCTCCTTTTCCCCGTCCTCGATGCGCTTGGCGATTTCCACCTCGCCTTCCCGGGTGAGGAGCGAGACCATGCCCATCTCTTTCAAGTAGAGGCGTACGGGGTCGTCCAGCTTGGCGCTGGCGTCGGGGTCCAGGACCAGGTCGCTTTCGCCTTCCCCCATTTCCAAAGGCGAAGTCAGGGCCAGGCCCCCCGGCGTCTCGGCCGCGGCCAGCTCCAATTCGTTAAAGATCAGGATATCCTTGATAGGGTCGTTCAGGAGGACGTCGGGAGAGAGGGAGTCATTCAGGTCGTCCACGGTGATCAGGCTGTCGTCATCCCCCATGGGCATGATATCCTGAAACCCATCCATTCCCCTGCTTTTGCTCATCCACTTTCTCCTTTTGCGGAAGCTCCCAGTTTCAAGGCTTCCAGTTGTCGGTCGATCTCCTGCCGCTGGGCTAACAGGGCAGTCAGGTCCTCACCGCCCCCCGAGGCGGTGGCCGACTCCAGTTTTTCCTTGAGAAGGGCTCGGGCCCTCTTCAACCGCCGGATGTTGAGGGTCCGGCGCCACTGCGCCGCGGCCAGGTCTGCCGCGGCTCCGAAACATTCTTCCTCTCCCAGGGTTAAGGCGCAAATTTGCTGCTGCAGCCGTTCATCCTCCACTTCCTGGAGCAAGAGGCTGTAGTCCAGGGTGCCGTGCTCCCGGTAGCAGCGGACCACCGCGTCCAGGAGATTCCCGAGTTCCGGGTTCTCAAATTCCTGGGCCCATTCTTCCAGCTCCGCCGGGGTCACGGCCCGGGGGTGGCGCAGGACCCAGCAGAGCAGGCCCCGTTCCAGGCTGACGGCCAGGCGGGAGGCGGGGTCCAGGCGGGCCGCGGCCACGGGCTGGGCCGCACTCAGGCTGAGGCGCAGCGCGGCCTCGTCCACCCCCAAGCGCGCCGCGGTGTGCTTGAGCCACAGGCTCTGCTCCACCGGCTCCAGGACCTGGAAGTAGGGCTTGAGCTCCTCCAGGATAGTCACCCGGCCGTCCACTTCCAGGCCGTGGGCGCCCACGAGTTCGTCCATAAGATAAGAAAACCACGGTTGGGCCGCGTCCCAGGGGGCCTGAAAAAGTTCGGGGCCGTGGGCGTGGACGTAGTTGTCCGGGTCCATGCCGGCAGGCAAAGGGAGGACCCTGACGGCCAGGCCCTCCTGGCCGAAGAGAGGGAAGGCCCGGCGCATGGCCCGGGCGCCCGCGGCGTCGCCGTCAAAGACCAGGACCACTTTGGGGACCAGGCCCTTGAGGAGGCGCACCTGCTCCTTGGTGAGCGCGGTGCCCAGGGTGGCCAGCACGTTGGCCACGCCGTGGACCCTGAGGGCCAGCAAGTCCAGGTAGCCCTCCACCACCAGGGCCACGCCGGTCTGGCGCAGGGCTTCCGCGGCCTGGGGCAGGCCGTAGAGGTGGCGGCCCTTGGTGTACAGGGGCGACTCCGGGGAGTTGAGGTACTTGGGTTCGCCCGGGCCGATGATGCGGCCGCCGAAGGCGATGGGCTTGCCGTGGCGGTCCTCGATGGGAAAGATGACGCGGTTCCGGAAGCGGTCGTAGCAGCCGCCCCGGTCCCGGGGCAACACCAGGCCCGCCTCCTGGGCCAGCTCCGGCGAAAAACCCCGGTTTTGCAGGTGGCGGCTCAAGGCGTCCCATTCGTCGGGGGCGAAGCCCAGGTGAAAAGCCTGGATGACTTCATCCGTCAGGCCCCGTTTGGTTAAATAATCCCGGCCGGGTTTGCCCGTCGGGCTTTTGAGGGTGGCGGCGAAGAAGGCCGCGGCGGCGGCGGTGAGTTCCTGGAGGCCCTGGCGCCGCTTGGCCTGCCTTGCCCCCTCGGGGCCCAGGTCCTTGAAGGTCAGGGTGATGCCGTAGCGTTTGGCCAGCTCCTGCACCGCCTCGGGGAAGCTGAGCTTGTGGTACTGCATCAGGAAGGAGAAGACGTTGCCGCCCGCGCCGCAGCCGAAGCAGTGGAAGATGCCCTTGTCCGGGGCCACGGTGAAGGAGGGCTGGGTGTCGGCGTGGAAGGGGCACAGCCCCACCAGGTTTTTGCCCCGCTGGACGAGCTTGACGTACTGGCCGATGACCTCTTCGAGGGAGGCCGCGTCCTTGATTTCCAGGAGCTTGTCTTCGGGGATTACAGGCATTTAAAAACCTGTTTTCAGTTTTCGGTTTTCTGTTTTCAGTTAAAAGAGTTGCCGGTAGGGCCGGCCTCCGTGCCAGTGGGGCGGGCATCCCCGCCCGCCGTCCTCTAACCCCCTCCCCTGGTGGGAGGGGGTCAGGGGGAGGGGGAGATGAAATGCTTGGCCACCCCCACCCTGACCCTCCCCCCTCAAGGGGGAGGGAACTTTTATTCTCCCCCCGTTCCCAAGTCCTGTTTGGGAACGTTGTTGCCTGCCAAGCTCTGCTTGGCCAGTGGTGGCGCGGCCCTCTCTGCCCGCCGCCTTGATGGCGGGCAGTGCCCACCCCACATGGGGTGCTGGGGACCGGTGGGCAATGCCCACCCTACGCCCCTCGTTCCCAGGCTGGGCCTGGGAAGGAACCTGGAGCCCAAGCTTTGCTTAGGCAACCCAGGTGCTGAAAGTGTGGAAAATTACCCCGTCAGTTTGGGCAAAGCCGGGCTTTGCCCCTGGTTTGGTTCCCAAGCTCATGGGAACCGGTGGAGAAGAGAAGTTCCCCCAAGAACTTGCCCGGTTTGGTTTCAGGTTTCTTTTTAACCGAAAACCGAGAACCGGGAAACGACCCCGGCTGAAAGCCCGGGCCACCAAAAACTTTATTTCGTCTGGTTCCCAAGCTCCTGCTTGGGAACGCCATTGTTTGCCAGGCTCTGCTTGGCCATATCAGCATTGGTAGGGCCGGCCTCCGTGCCGGCCAACCCTCTGGTGGGCGGAGCCCCCCTGTGTCCTTCCCCCTCTCCCCCAGGGGGGGAGAGGGCCGGGGTGAGGTGGGGAAATCAAAAGCTTTGCCACCCCCACCCTAACCCTCACCCCTCAAGGGGGAGGGAACTTTTATTGGTGGCACAGGCTTTCCAGCATGTGCTGCACAGGCGAGACGCCGGTGCCACTGGTGGCGGGCGAGGACGCCCGCCCTACCACTCTTCTCGAGCTCCTGCTTGGGAACGCCCTTGTTTTGCCAAGCTCTTGCTTGGCCCTGGCAGCAGTGGTGGGGCGGGCCTCAGTGCCCGCCGCTTTGATGGTGGGCGGTGCCCACCCTACATTTACTCCTTGAACAATTGGCTACGCAAAGCTTTAACAAACGCTTCAGCGCTCTTTAGATCCCAAGGGAAACCTTTCATCGGTTCGAAATCGCCACTGGCTGTAGTAACCACGACATTTGGAGAACCCCAGACAAGAATAATTCCTAATGCTAATGGAAGGATGCCTATAACATATATAAGTAAGGCTAACCCAACTAGGATAAGAATAATACCAACGAAGATATTACGAGATGTTTCGATGCGTATTGATGTTACGTGCTTAAGCGGTATGTCCTCCCTTGATCCCCCGCTAAACCATCCCTTCTTCCGGTAATAGATAACGCGTTTGTCCGTGACCTCACCAAACGGATTACTAAAAAGCATCTTCTCAGTTTGTACTTCTGTCATGGCTTTCCTCCTTTACTCATCATGTATGGCTGCTGGTGTAGCAATAGTACCAACCTGACATCCAAACTCCCCTCGTTCCCAAGCTCCTGCTTGGGAACGCCCTTGTTTTGCCAAGCTTCTGTTTGCCCCTGGCAGCAGCTTTAATGGTGCGCGGTGCCCACCCTACATTTCTGTTTTGGAAGTCGCAAAAGCGCCCAAAATCTCATTTCCGCCGGAACTCACCACACCATTCTCTTCGATCGGTCTTTGGAAAATAATACTCAACATTTTCTTCTTTTGTATAAACTACTTGCGGGGGATATCGACAGCAGAATCCATCTCCAGATTTGTCCGGTCCCTTCCAAAATCTGCAAATCGAACAAGCTTCGTCACCCATGTCCTACTCCTTCAAATCCACCACCGTCACGCCGGGGTTGTCGTCCCCGTGGATGGCTTTCACCTGGGTGTGGTGCTGGAGGTGTTCCCGCACCGCTTTTTTCAGGCGGCCGGTGCCCAGGCCGTGGATGATGTCCACCCGCTCGGCGCCGTGGAGCACCGCCTGGTCCAGGAGGCGGTCCACCAGGGGCAGGGCTTCGTCCACCCGCAGGCCGACGACGTTGAGGCGGGGCAGCCTTTCTTCCGGCAGGCGGTAGGCGGTGAGGCCCGAAGCTGGCCTTTCTCCTCCGCCTGCGGCCACCGGCACCGCCTCCTCGGGCGCGACCTGGAGTTTCACTTGGCGCACCCGCACCTGAAGGCGGCCGTTTTTGCCCGCTCGGCCCAGGACCTCGCCGGTGAGGCCCAAAGCCGGGAGAAAGACGGTCTGCCCGGGGGCAAATTCCGGCAGGGGCCGGGTTTCCGGGGCGGCCGCGGGCTGGAGGTCCTGGAGAAGCTGGGCCTGGGCCTGAGAAAACTCGACGCGCAGCTTCCCCCAGGGCTCCCCCCCTTCATGGAGTTGCTTGACGATTGCTCTAAAGTCTTTTTCCGCCTCTTTGATGCGGGCCAGGGCCTTTTGCCTGACTTCCTCCGTGAGGCGGCGGCGTTCCGTCTGGAGCGCCTGGCGTGCTGCTTCCAACTCGCCTCGGTGCCGCTCAAGTTCCGTTTCCCGGCGGGCCAGTTCCGTTTCTTTCAGGGCCAGGTGCTGCTGGGCCGCCTCCACTTCGGCCAGGAGCCGGAAGGCCTTGAGGTCGTCCTGGTCCAGGTAGCCCTGGGCCATGGCCAGGATCTCCGGGGACAGGCCCAGTTCCCGGGCGATTTTCAGGGCGTTGGAGGCCCCGGCCACGCCGTAGGCCAGGCGGTAGGTGGGGCGCCGGGTCTCTTCGTCAAAGACCACGGCCGCGTTTTCAAACCCCGGGGTGCGGCTGGCCAGGCTTTTTAAGAGTGGCAGATGGGTGGTGGCCGCGCCGTACGCGCCCCGCTGGTTAAAGGCCTGGAGCAGGGCCACGGCCAGGGCCCCGCCTTCGTTGGGGTCGGTGGCGGTGCCCAGCTCGTCCAGCAGCACTAAATCCCGGCCCGGGGGCGCAGCCAGCATCTCCAAAGCCCTTTTCAAGTGGGCGGAAAAGGTGCTCAGGTCCTGGCTCAGGTCCTGGGGGTCGCCGATGTCCGCGAAGACCTCATCAAAGGGGGAGAACTCGCTTCCTTCGGCCACGGGGACGGGGAGGCCGCTCTGGACCATGAGGGTGAGGAGGCCTAAGGTCTTCAAGGCCACGGTCTTGCCGCCGGCGTTGGCGCCGGAGATGATGAGGAAGCGGCTCTCGGGGGTGAGGCTAAGGTCAATGGGGACCACCGGGGGCAGCGGGGGGTTCTCTTTCTGGCGCGCCGCCAGCAGGGGGTGGCGGGCCTCCCGAAAGTGCAAGCCTCCGTCCCGGCGCCAGATGGGCTCCCGGGCCTTGAAGTCCCGGGCGAAGCGCACCTTGGCGTTAATGCCGTCCAGCTCCGCGAGGCTGGCCTGAGTCTGGCTGATTTCTTCCTGGTGGTCCCGCACCCGGTCGGTGAGGCGGCGTAGCACCGCCTCCTCCTCGCGCTTTTCCCGGTTGGTTAGGAGGTTCAGGGCGTTGTTATCCTCCACGATCTCCAGGGGCTCCAGGTAGAGGGTGGCCCGGGTCTGGGACTGGTCGTGGACGACACCGGGGATGGCGCCCTTGTGGTCGGCCTTGACGGGGATGACGTAGCGGCCGTGGCGCTGGGAGATGAGGGGGCTCTGGAGGGCGTCGGCATACGCGGGGGTGAAAAAAGTCTGCTTGAGGCGGCGCTGCACCCGCTCCCGGGTGTCGGTCAGCTCCCGGCGCACCTGGGCCAGCTCCGGGCTGGCGGTGTCCAGGATGAAGTGGTGGGGGCTGATGGAGCGGCGGATGGCGTCCCGGAGGGGCGGGAGGTCTTTAAGGTGGCCCCCCAGCTCCGCCAGGCGGGGGGCGGCGTCACCGGCCAGGGCCAGGTAATGGGCCGAATTCCGGGCCAGGGTGAGGACGGCCAGCAGGTCGTTGAAGGCCTCGGGAGGCAAGAGGCTCCCCCGCACCTGGGATTTGGCCAGCCAGGGGGAGAGGTCGGGGAAGTCCGAGAGCGGCGGGGGCCCCTCCCGGTTCTCCAGGTCAGCAAGGGCGCGGATTTCCTCAAACCTGGCCTGGATCCGGCTGAGCGCGGTGAGGGGCGCGAGTTCCCCCAGGAAGCTCCGGCCCAGGGTGGAGACCGCGTATTGCTGGACCACCCTGATGAGCCCCGGAAATTCCAGGGCGCTCAAAGTTTGCTGCGGCATTTGCAGGTCTCTGGTAAGGGTGAGGCTCAGGCGCCGAGGTGCCGGCGAACCATCTCCTGAACCGTCTTGCCATCGGCCCGGCCGGTGAGGCTGGCCATGGCGGTCTTCATTACCTTGCCCAGATCCTGGGGCCCCGTTGCCCCCACTTCCTTAATGATCCGGGAAACTTCCGCCTCGATTTCCTGGGGGGTGAGTTGCGGCGGCAAAAAAGAGAGGAGGATGCTGAGCTCCTCCTCTTCTTTTTGCACCAGGTCGGGACGCCCGCCTTTGCTGTACTCGGCCATGGCTTCCCGCCGTTGTTTTACCTGAGTGTTGATGGTGGCTTGCAGCTCCGGGTCGGTTAAAGTTCGCCTCAGCTCCTTTTCCCGGTAGCTGACGGCGCTCTTGAGGAGCCGCAAGGTGGATAGGGCCACGGCCTGTTTGTCGGCGATGGCTTTTTTGAAGGCTTGATTTAGACGCTCATTAAGGGAGGTCATGACCCCTCAATTTTGCGCAGCTTTTTCAAAGCCCGCTTTTTGGCCGCCAAGATTTTTTTCTTCCGTTTGATGCTGGGTTTTTCGTAGTGTTCCCGTTTGCGAATTTCCGAGAGAATTCCGGCTTTTTCGCACTGCTTTTTAAAGCGTTTTAGGGCGACCTCGAAAGGCTCGTTGGGTTTCACCCTGACGCCGGGCATCCATTTCAACCCCCTCCCCGCTGGCAGATACACCCGCGCCCGGCTGGTTTTGCGGTCGGGCGCTGAGGGTGATGATTCCTCAAACGATAATTATTTATCATCTATTTTAGAAGTGTCAATAGTTTTTCTTTTTTAGCCAGGCAGCACCTGCCTTTCCCGGCTTTCCGGGAGAGAAAAGCTCCAGGATTGCACCTTTGTTCGGCATATTTTATAAAGAAGGCGACAAGTCAAAATTGCCTGGAGATGGAAATACCATTCTGGGTGCGCTGAAAATTTTTCGTATTGCCCAAGGGTTGAGGTGCTTCACTCAGCAAGAAGGATGGTTGGGGCCTTTATGAAGCTAAAAGCAAAGTGCTGGCTGATCTTAGGGCTGGGGCTGGCCCTGGCCGCGGGCTGCGTCACCGTCAAGGTGAGCCTGTTCGAGGAGCCCGGCCCCCTGAAGGAAAAGACCGTCTCCGGCCGGGGCCGGGACAAGGTCTTGTTAGTGGACGTCAACGGCATGATCCTGGAGAGCCCGCACCGCCTCCTGGGGGGTCTGAAAAGCGTGACCACCCCCAGCCGGGTCAAGGAGGAGCTGGACAAAGCCGCCAAGGACGACCGCATCAAGGCGGTGGTACTGAAGATCAACTCCCCCGGGGGCACGGTCTCCGCGTCGGACGTGGTGCTGCACGAGTTGAAGGCCTTCAAGGCGGAGAAGAGGGTGCCGGTGGTGGCCTGCCTCACGGGCCTGGCCACCTCGGGCGGCTATTACGTGGCCCAGGCCGGGGACACCATCATCTGTTACCCCACCTGCATCACCGGTTCCATCGGCGTCTTGGCCATGAAGCTCAACCTCAAGGGGCTGATGGACAAGGTGGGGGTGGACCCGGAGATGGTGAAGAGCGGGGACTGGAAGGATTTCTGGTCACCGTTCAAGGCCGCCAGTCCGGAAGAAAAAAAGCTGATGCAGGGGGTCATTGACAATTTTTACCGGAGCTTCACCGAGGCGGTGGCTCAGGGCCGGAAGCTGAAGACCGAGGAAGTGCGGCGACTGGCGGACGGCCGCATCTTCACCGCGGACCAGGCCCTGCAACTGGGGCTGGTGGACCGCCTGGGCTACCTGGATGACGCCCTGAAAGAGGCCCAGAAGCAGGCGGGCCTGGAGGAGGCCCGGGTGGTGCGCTACCACCGCCCGGACAGCTACCGTCCCACCATCTATTCCATGCTGCCGGACCTGGAGATGGCCGGCCCCCAGTTTCTCTATCTGTGGTGGGCGGGGGAACCCTGAGGCTCATCAACCAGTTATAGATTTCTCAAGGTTTGTCCCCAGACTCCGATAACTAGGAGGGAGGGGCGGCAGAAGGTGGCATAAGGTCGTCTGAATGGGTAGGAAAGACCGGCCCAGACCACAAACAAAACAGGACCCCCTCCGTTTCGTGCCAGCCCCGGGCGGGTTCCCCCAGTTAAGGAAACGGCAGCGGCTTCTGAAGGCGTCCGGCAAGGCCGTAGAAAGGGCCCTGATGGAGAAGGCGCAAGAAATTATCGACCAAACCCCCGAGGTCCGCGCCGAGAAAGTGAAAGCCCTGAAAGCGGCGGTGGAGCAAGGGGCTTACCAAATAGATTCCCGCCGGCTGGCCCACATCATCCTGGCTATCCTGCTGGCGGAGGATTGAGCCGCGGGTCTCAGGTCCCGTAAACATAACCGCAGGCTTAAAGCCTGCGGTTTTTTTTCATTGGCACGAAGTACACGATTTCTTAAATACGGCAACGTTTCTTTTTCGCCCCCCCTGACCCCAGCCCTCTCCCCCCGGCGGGGGGAGAGGGAGTATTACCCGGGTTCCTTCTTTATCCCCTCTCCCCCAATGGGGGAGAGGGTTAGGGTGAGGGGGAAAAACCACTGTCTCCCTGAATTTCCCCAATACGTTACCGTACTTATGAACCGCTTTACTAAGGCGTAAGATGAAGCCTGCGGCTACGCCTCACCTCAACAACTCTCTCACCCGGGCTAGCAGGAGGGCGGCGGCTTCTTCGATGTCCTCCCGGGTGGTGGGGCGGCCTACGCTCAGGCGCAGCACGCCCCGGGCCACCTCCGGGGGCACCCCCATGGCCGCCAGGACCGGAGAGGTGGTCTCTTCTGCGCCGTGGCAGGCCGCGCCCAGGGACGCGGCCACCCGGGGGACCCCCGCCAGGATGGCGGCGCCGGACAGGCCCGGAAAGGAGACGTTCAGGGTGTTGGGCAGGCGCTCTTCTGCGGGGCCGTTCAAGACCAGCCCCGGGAATCCGGCCTGAAGAAGCTGGTGCAGGCGGTCCCGCAGGGACCTGAGGCGGGCCGGGTCCTGGGTGAGGCGCGCCCCGGCCAGGCGGCAGGCTTCCCCGAGGGCGGCAAGATGGGGCACGTTTTCCGTGCCGGAGCGGCGGCCCCCTTCCTGGCCGCCGCCGTGGAGCAGGGGGATGAAGGGCGCCCCGGCTCGCACATAAAGGGCCCCCACGCCCTTGGGGGCGTAAAGCTTGTGCCCCGCCACGGTGAGGAAGTCCACCTGCAGCGCCGCCGGGGAAACCGGGATCTTGCCCACGCTCTGGGCCGCGTCGGTGTGGCAGAGGACGCCGGCTTCCCGGGCCAGGCGGGCGATGGCAGCCACGGGCTGGAGGGTGCCGGTTTCGTTGTTGGCGTGCATGACGCTGACGAGGATGGTCCGGGGCGTCAGAGCCCGGCGCACCGCGTCGGGGTCCAGGCGGCCGAAGGCGTCCACGGGGAGGATAGTGACCTGGAAGCCCTGGGACTGCAAAAAACTCAGGGGGGCCAGGACCGAGGGGTGCTCCGTGGCCGCGGTGATGATCTGGCCCTGGCCGAAGTGGCGGGCCACGCCCTTGAGGACGGTATTGTTGGCCTCGGTGGCGCCGCCGGTGAAGACGACCTCGTTGGGGCGGCAGCTTAGGAGCGCGGCCACCTGGCCCCGGGCCCGGGCCACCGCGTCTTTGGCCCGCTTTCCCAGACCATAGTCGCTGCCGGGGTTGCCGAAGTCCTCCTCCAGGTAGCGGGACAGAACCCGGGCCGCTTCCGGGGCCACGGGCGTGGTGGCGTTGTAGTCCAGATAAATCAAGGGGCTTTCTTTCATCTTCACGACCCTCGCGCTGGCCTGTCTGCGGTTGACACTTAACCTTACCCTCGCTAATTTAAAATAAAAAGGGACCTCTGAAAAGTCTGCCAAAGGGAGACGGGTTGCCGCGCTCTTTTTCCCCCGGATTTTATGCCTTGGGCTGCTGGCTGACAAGGTACACATTGGGATGGTGGTACCGCGTCCGGGTGGAGGGCCTGGAATACCTGCCCCGGGAGGGTCCGGCCATCATCTGCCCCAAGCATCAGCGCTGGGAAGACATTCCCGTCATCGGCATGGCTTTGCCCCGGCCGCTGCACTATATTGCCAAGGCGGAGCTGTTCCGGGTCCCGGTGCAGCGGGAGATTTTGAGCGCCTGGGGCGGGGTGCCCGTGGACCGGGAGCGCCCCCGGGCCACCCTGTCCTCCTTCAAGATGCTGCTGCCATTGCTCAAAGACCGGGCCCTCATCGTGCTCTTCCCGGAAGGTACCTACGTGCCGGGCCGGGTGGGGCCGGGGAAACACCGCCTCATCCAGATGCTGCTCAAGCTCCAGGGCCGGGACGGGGTGCCGGCGCTCCCCTTCGTGCCCGTGGGCATCACGTATAGAGCCAGGCGCCTGGGCTACCGGGTGGCAGTGAAAATAGGCCCGCCGCTCATGGCCGCGGGCCCCGGAGACGCGGTGGGGCTCACCCAAGCCCTCATGGCCGGCATCGCCCGGTTGTGCGACGTAACGGGTGCTGCAGGCTGAAAAGGAGACGAGATGCGGAAAGGCTGGAATTTTCTCATGTGGCGCTGGTGGGTGGTGCACTTCCTGGGGCTGACCCTGATTTACAGCGCGGGGCGCCTCACCGCCTTGTATCTCAAGGGAGGTTGAAAATGCGCTGGGTCCCATACGTCCTCTTCCCCAAGGCGGGGTGGTTCGTGCTGCACGCCGCGGCCGTCACCCTGGTCTTTTTGCTGGGCTACTCGGTGAGGTTTTGACATGAAAGGGCCGCGGCTCATTCTCTGGGTGGCTCTCGTGTGCCTGGCCCTGGGGGCCGCCATGCTGCACGGGCGGATTCATCCCCCCAGCGGGGGCCTCACCTACCTCTGGCCCAACCTCTTTTCCTGGCTGGACCTGGTGCTGGTGAGCCTGCTCTTTCTATCCCGGGGCACGGCGCTGGTGGGGCTGCTTCTCAACAGCTTCCTGGCCTACCTCGGCATCATCATGATGGCGGATTTTTCGCTAAGCGCCACCCTGGCGGGCCAGGTGAAGGTAATGCCGCAGGTGAGCTTTTTCGGCTGGCTGCTGCAGACCACGTTGCCGGACATCGCCGTTTTGTTCGCCGACTTCCTGGTGGGCCAGGCCCTGTACAAGGTCATCATCTCGGAGCATTGAGGGAAGAGCCGGGGGAAAGTATAACCAGGAGCATTTAAGGTATTTTCGTATGGGCGCAATTTATTGCGCCATAAAAGCGGGCGTGATGAATCACGCCCCTACTCTCCCCCTGTCAGGGGCTTTTGCGAGCTCTCTTTTACTTCAATTTGCCCGCGGCCTGGAGCGCGTTCTTCAGGGCCAGGGCCTTCTCCACCACGGCCATGGGGCTTTCACCCAGGAGGCGCAGCATGGCCTCCTTCCCCTGCTCCCCCTGATCATAGATGACGTCCGGGGGGGCTTCTCCGGCCTTAAGGACCGAGGCCACGCCCCAGGCCAGGGTGCCGCCTTCCCGGGCCTTGACCTCCGGGGGCTCGACGCGCCGGTCAAAGGCGGCCACCTTGAAGGCCAGCAGCGGGGCCAGTTCTTCGATCTCCGGGAAGTACTCGAGGTTCATGGCGCTCCGGAGTTCCGGGTGGGTCTCCACGGCGGTGAGGATGACGGCGGCGATGTGGCGGGAGGCGCCGAAGGCCGGCGGGGCCGGGATGAGGAGGCCCTGGGGGCTTTTCACCAGCCGGCCCGGGAAAGCGGCCACGTCCTGGGGCCCTTCCGGGTAGGGGACGGCGTAGCCCAGGTTGGACATGACCTCGGGGATGAGGGGGGTGATGTCCTCCTCGCGCAGGCGGGCCGCGGCGGCCTTCAAGGCCTCCAGGACCTCATAGCGGGCCAGGTCCCGGGCAAAAGGGGCGTAAGGGTTGACGGGGCCCGTGCCCCGGCCCAGGGGCAGGCCGAAGCGCAGGGCTTCTCTGACCAGGTCCCGGGCCCGGTTCACCGCCTCGGGCACGCTGAGACCCTGGGCCAGGCCCGCGGCGCAGGCGCTGGCCAGGGCGCAGCCGGAGCCGTGGTGGTGAGGGGCGCTAAGGCGCGGTCCCGGCAGGTGGTAGGCGTTCTTGCCGTCGGTGAGGACGTCCACCGGGTCGCCTGGGAGATGCCCGCCCTTGGCCAGGACCCAGCGGGGACCCAGGGCTTGAAGGCGCCGGGCCGCGTCCTCCAGGTCTGCGGGGGTGGCGATGGCCAGGCCGGAGAGCAGGGCCGCCTCCGGCACGTTGGGGGTGAGGAGGGTGGTGAGGGGCAGGAGTTCGGCCTTCAGGGCGGCGACGCCTTCCTCGGTGAGCAGGGGAAAGCCGCCCCCTGCCGCCAGCACCGGGTCCAGGACCAGGGGCGGGCCGTCCTCCCGTAATACAGGCTTAAGCAGCCGGGCCACGGTGCGGACGATCTCGAGGGTAGCCAGCATGCCCACCTTCACCGCGGCCACGGGGAAGTCGCTGAGCAGCGCGTCCAGCTGCGCGGCCACCACTTCCGGGGGCACGGGGTGCACGGCCGCGACACCCTGGCTATTTTGGATGGTGAGGGCGGTGGCCACGGTGAGGCCGTAAGCGCCCAGGAGGGTGGCCACCTTCAGGTCCTGCTGCAAGCCGGCGCCGGCCCCAGGGTCGCTGCCGGCGATGATGAGCACGGTCTTCATGGGCTACATCCTTCGGCCCCCGGCCAGACAGCGCCGGGCCTCGGCCACCAGGGCGCCGCGGTAATCCCGGGACAGGTAGGCGTTCCGGGCGATGCGCAGCTCCGCCAGGGCCATGTAAAAGGGGTTGAGGGAGTAAACCCGGGAGGCCAGAGTGGATGCCACCGGGAGCGCGGCCAGGTAGGCGGAAAAAAAGCCGCGGATAAAGGGTTCCGCGCCGTAGAAATCCCCGGTGCGCCAGGCCCAGGCGTGCTTCAGCTCGCCGGCCACCCAGGAGAGGTCCCAGAGGCGGTCCGCGGGGCGGAGGCGCTCCAGGTCCAGGGCCACGGCCCGGCCGTCGGGGAAGAGGAAGTTGGTGGGGGTGGCGTCGCCGTGCACCAGCACCCCGTGGTCGGGGAAGGCCTGGAGGACGTCCGGCCAGGCGGCCCGTTCCGCGGTTAGGGCCGCGGCCTCCTCCGGGGTGAGGAGCCCCTGGGCCTGAAGCTGGAACCTTAATTTGTCCAGGTAGGTGAGACCTTCCTCCGGGGAAACCGGGGCCGGGGGCAGGGGCGCGGCGTGGAAGCGGGCCAGGAGCGCGGCCAGGTTTTCCAGGCCCCGGGCCAAAGGGGCGGCATCGCCCTCCAGGCAGGCCCGCTTCAGGAGGCCATCCAGGTCGGGGCCAGGGATGGCCTCAAGGAGCAGGCCCAGGCGGGAGGCGGGGTCCCGCCCCAGGAGGCGGGGGAGGAGGCCGTGGTCCCCATTCAGGCCCAGGCGCGCCGCCTGGAGGTAGTTGTCATACTCCCGGAGGAGGCTACGGTCCGCGGAGGTCAAGGGCGGATAGCCGGAGAAGAATTTTCCCACCACCGGGGCGCCGCCGTTGGTGGAAACGAAGCGGAAGACCGGGCGGGAGGAGGGCAGGGGCTCCGGGACGAATCCACCGTGGTCGGCGCCGGCCTTCTCGGGGTGGAGGAGCCGGGAGAGGGATTTTTCCCATTCGGCCGCGGGAGGCAGGCGCATCACGAACCCTCCCGGGCCAGCTTCAAGGCTTCCAGGCAGCAGCCCAGGGCGCCGTGAAACTGGGGGTGGGGCGGCACCTGGACGTGAAGGCCGCTCTCCTCTTGAAGAAGCCGCACCACCGCGGCGTTTTTGGCCACGCCGCCCACAAAGACCAGGGTGGGGCAGGGATAGCGGCGGGTCATGAGCAGGGCCCGGCGGGCCACGGAGGCGTTGACCCCCGCGGCGATGCGCCGGGGTTCCACCCCTTCCAGGAGCAGGCCCACGAGTTCGCTCTCCCCGAAGATGGCGCAGGTGTGGGAGATGTCCGCGGGGTCTTCCCAGGCTGCGGCAAATTCCGTCAGGGGCATCTTCAGGAAGCGGGCCATATTTTCCAGGTAGCGGCCCGTGCCCGCGGCGCAGCGGTCGTTGGTGAGAAAGTCGAAGACCCGGCCGTCCCGGATGTAAAGGACCTTGGTGTCCTGCCCGCCCACCTCCAGCAGGACGAAGTGGCTGAGCCCCGTCTGGCGCCGGGCCCCCAGGAAGGAGGCGCGGATTTCGGTGATGGTGGGAAAATGCTCCTTCAGCAGGTTCTTGCCGTAGCCGGTGACCACCAGGGCCTGGGGCGGGGCCAGCCCGAGGCGGGGCCAGTCCAGGGCCAGTCGGCCCCCTTCCCGGAGCAGATAATCCTGGTAAAAGTCCAGGCTGTCCAGCTTGCGGCGGCCAAAGCGGCCGTTTCCCCGAGCATAGACCAGCTTGACAAAGCGGCTGCCGAAATCCAGGCCGCAGGCGAGGGCAGGGAATTGGGGGGAGGGCCAGGGAGCGGGGCTCCCTGCCCTCCCCCCAGACCCCCCTCGCAACCCTTTAAGGGGGCCGGGAAAGGCGGGGCCGGGGGCCCCGACTTCCCCGGCCCGGTTTGGCAAGGGCCTGCTGCCCTGTGGCCCTTTCATTAGAACATCATGGCCTGAGGACATCGACGAAAGCCTCCAGGCGCAGGCGGGTGCGGGAGTCCAGGGGAGTGGGCCGGTCCCCTTCGATGGTGAGGATGGGGACCTGAAGCCGCTCCCGGAGGAGCTGGTCAAACATCTGGCGGAAACAGAAGCTCTGGGTGTAGTGCACCAGGCCGTCCAGGCGCCGGGTGGCCACGGCTTCCTTAAGGTCCGCCAGGCGGCCGAACACATCGTAGGGATAAGTGTAGTTCAGGTACTGGCCCACCAGGTCCAGGTCGGCATGGGGCATGCTGAACTGGCGGGGGATTTCGTGAAAGACCACCGCCGCGCCCAGCTCCTCCAGGTAGTCCCAGAGGTCAGAGAAGATGGGGGGGATGCCGGTGAAACCCAGGCGCACCCGGGCCGGAAAAGGCGGGCGGCGCTCCGCCTGGGCCAGGAAGTCTCGGAGCTTTTGGGAATACGCCGCCACGTCGCCCTCAAAGTCCGAGGCCGCGATAAGCCATTGGAAGTTCTCCCGGCCCCGCACCTGGAGGGTCTCATAAGTGAGGCGGTCCAGGCGGCGCAGGTTCTGTCGGAGGGGTTGAAGCTGGGCCTGCACCCGGCGCACCCCTGCCGGGGACGCGCCCAGGCGGGCCATGAAGGCCCGGATTTCCTGGCCCAGCAGGGTGCGGCTGCGGGGGTAAGGGAACTGGAAGTGGATGACATCGACGCCCTGGGCCACCAGGATTTCCCCCAGGGCCTGGGTGTAGGAGCAGTCACCCTGGCAGGCGACGATAACGGCCGAAATATCCGGGTGCTGCGCCAGCACCGCGTAGATGCCCTTGACCCAGGCGCAGATGGTGCGGGGGAAGCCCGCGGCCTCGGCGGCGGCCACCCCGGCCAGGGGGGAGGGGCCGGTGATGAAGAGGTTGTTCAGGTCCACGGGGACGAGCCCCGCGGCCAAGACCACCTCCACGGGGATGGTGGTGGTGAGGCCCACCTTGGCGCCGGGGGGGAAGGGTCGGGCGCGCCTGGTCATCTCAAGTTTTCCGGGGCCGGGGGCCGAAGACGGCGGTGCCCACCCGGACCAGGGTGGCTCCTTCTTCCACTGCGGCCTCGAAGTCGCCGGTCATGCCCATGGAGAGCTCCGGCAGGGGGCCGAAGCCGTTCTGCTCCAGGCGGTCCCGCAGCTCCCGCAGGGCCAGGAAGAAGGGCCGGGCCGCCTCGGGGTCGGGAAGGAAGGGGGGCATGGTCATCAGGCCCAGGAGGCGCAAATTTGGCAGCAGGCGGATGTGCTGAATCAGGGCCGGGACCTCCGCCAGCGCGGCGCCGGACTTGGACTCCTCCCCCGCCAGGTTCACCTGGAGGAGAATATCCTGGATTTTGCTGATTTTGGATGCGGCTTCATTGAGGGCCTGGGCCAGCCGCAGGCGGTCCACGGAGTGGATGAGGTCGAAGAGAGCCACCGCGCCTTTGGCCTTGTTGGTCTGGAGGTGGCCCACGAAGTGCCAGCTCACCCCGGGACCCAGCGCCTCGATTTTGCGCTGGGCCTCCTGGAGGTAATTTTCTCCGAAGAGGCGCTGGCCCGCGGCCAGGGCCTGGCGGAGGCGGTCCAAGTCCACAGTTTTGCTCACTGCCACCAGGCGCACGCCCCCGGGGTCCCGGCCGGCCCGGCGGGCCGCGGCGGTGAGGCGGGCGTGTACCTCCATGAGGTTTTGGGAGACCTGATTCACAGCCGGTTTTTAGTTTTCAGTTTTGGGGGGAGGCGGCCAGGGACGGCCGCCCCACTATTTAATTTCTGGTGGGGCGGGCCTCTGTGCCCGCCATCCTTAACCTCAACTGAGACCTTTCCCTTTGCTCAGGGTGATACCTTCCCATTCAGATCGAAGGCGGCCAGGGTGTTGGTCCAGGTCTGCTGGGCCGCCTCTTCCAGACTCAGGCCCCGGACGGCCGCCAGCTCCTTGGCGGTGGCGGTGACGTAAGCCGGTTCGTTGCGTTTTCCCCGCCAGGGCTGGGGCGGCAAATACGGGCAGTCAGTCTCAACCAGGAGCCGGTCCAAGGGGAGTCTTCGGGCCACCTCCCGCAAGGGCCCGGCCTTGGGGTAGGTGAGAGTGCCGGAAAAGGAGAGGTACAGGCCCAGGTCCAGGAAGCTGTGGGCCTCGGCCAGGCTGCCGCCGAAGCAGTGCATCACCCCGCCGGGGAGGCGGCCCCGGTATTCCTGGAGGATCTTCAGGGTCTCGGCGGTGGCCTCCCGGGTGTGGACGACCATGGGCTTGTTGAGAACCAGGGCCCATTCGAGCTGGCGGCGGAACCAGAGGCGCTGGACCTCCTCCGGGGCCCGGCGGCGGTAGAAGTCCAGACCGATTTCGCCCACGGCCACCACCTTGGGGTCTGCAGCCAGGGGGGTCAGGGACTCCAAATCCTCCTCCTTCAGGGAGCCCACCCCATGGGGATGGACGCCCACGGTGGCGAAGACCTCGGGATAGCGGTGGGCAGTCTTCAGGACCTGGCGGGAATTCTTAACCCCGATGCCGACGTTGATGATGAGAGCCACCCCGGCGGCCCGGGCCCGGGTCAGGACCTCCTCCTGGTCGGGGAGGATTTCCGGCAAATCCAGGTGGGCGTGGGCGTCGGCCAGGACGGGGGGCATGGATGTCAGCTTGTAATGGACAATTTTCCCTTGTCTGGTTAAAATATACGAAATTTCCATGCTCTGCAAGGAGAGGCGGTGTCCGGCTGGGTTCTGGGCCTGGTACTGATGGGGTGGGTTTGTCTGGCGGGCCCGGGAGGGGCGGTGGCGGGGGAACTGGAGCACTCCCCGGCCCAATGGCGGACCCTGGGCAAGGGCCTGAGCTTCTGCCAGGTAGAGATGCTGCGGGACGAGGAGGTGGCGGGCAGCCTGGCGGTGGTGCGCATCGACCCCGCCAGCAATGCCTTCCGGGTGTTTCACCACGCCCCCCAGAACATCGATGTCTGGCAGCGAGAGGTTAAGGCGCCGGTAGTCTTCAACGCCTCCTACTATGGCCGGGACGACCGGCCGGTGGGCGCGGTCCTGGTGGACGGCAGGCTCGTGGGCCCGGCCCGGAACCCCCAGATGCGGGGCATGTTCGTGGCGGAGCCCCAGGGCCTGTCCCCGGACCTGCCCCGGGCCACCATCCTGGATTTGACCTCCACCCGGGTTTCGGTCCAGAAATTGCCGTGGTTCCAGGGGGTGCAGTCCTTTCCCCTGCTCCTGGACGCCAAAGGCCGCATCCGGGTGCACAAGAGCGACAAGACCGCGCACCGCACGGTCATCGCCACGGACTACAGCGGCAACATCCTGGTCTTTAATACCTACCGGGGGGCCTTCACCCTGCATGAGTTTGCCCAGTTTTTGCAGGACAGCGACTTTGAGGTGGAAGTGGCCCTGAACCTGGACGGCGGCACCGAGGCACAGCTGCTCATCAAGACCAAGGACGTGGAGTTTTCTTCCCCCCTGTCCTGGGAAAAACAGCTGGGCAGCCTGTGGGACTCCAGGGAGCTGCGGCTGCCCACGGTGGTGGCGGTGTTTCCCCGCTGAGGGCACGTTCATGGCCGGCTACCTCATCCTGGGGGCAGGGAAGTTCGGATGCCTGGCCCTGACGCGGCTGGCTCGCCGGGACAGGGAGGCGGCGTTCGTGGTGGTGGACCGTGACCCCGGGGCCCTGGCTGCGGCCCAGGAGGCGAACCCGGGGGTCCGGGTGGAGTGGGTGGCGGCGGCGGCCGGCGATTTTCTGCGGCGCCATCTTAAAGGGGAGACTCCCTGGGACTGGCTCATCCCCATGGTGCCGGGGCATGCGGCCTTTGCCTGGCTCCGGGCGGGGCCCCTTAAGAACGGCGCCTGGGAGACGGTGCCGGTGCCAGAGGCCGTGGGCGCCCTGACTCCCGTAGCCTGGCGGGGGCCTGAGGGAGAGTTGTACCTGAGCCGGACCGTGGAGCTTTGCCCCGACGACTGCGAGGAGCCGGAGACGGTGTGCCCGGTGAGCGGTGAGTCCCGGGAAACCCCGCTGTATGCGGAGCTGGCCGGGCTGGTGCTGCCGGGCTTTAAGGTCCTGGTGCTGCCCAGCCGGCAGCTGGCCCCGGGGGTGGGGGGCTTCCCGCCCGGGCTCCTGCTGGCCCTGGCCCGGGAGCTTAAGGAATTTTCCGGCAAGGCAGTGGTCGCCACCGCCTGCCGCTGCCATGGGGTGGCCCACGCGGTGAGCAGAAAGTCCGGAGGCAAAGGGTGAGCCTGGATTTTGCCGGGGTCCTGGGAGTGTCTCCCCGGATGCAGGAGGTCTTCCGGCTGCTGGAGCTGGTGACCCCTCTGGAGGCCACGGTGCTGCTCCTGGGGGAGACGGGGACCGGCAAGGAGCTCATCGCCCGGGCCATTCACCAGGAGGGCCCCCGGTCCGGGGGGGCCTTTGTGGTGGTCAACTGTGCGGCCCTGCCCGAAACCCTGTTGGAGAGCGAGCTGTTCGGCCACGAGCGGGGCGCGTTCACCGGGGCGAGCAGTCGCAAGGAAGGCCGGTTCCACCTGGCCCACGGTGGCACCCTGTTTCTGGACGAAATTGGGGAGCTCAGCCTGCCCCTGCAGGCCAAGATTTTAAGGGTGCTGCAAAGCCGGGAGTTCGAGCCCCTGGGAAGCACCCGCACGGTGAAGGTGGACGTGCGCATCATCGCCGCCACCAACCGGGACCTGGAGGCCATGGTGCGGGAAGGCCGGTTTCGGGACGACCTTTTTTACCGGCTCAACGTCTTTCCCATTATGCTGCCGCCGCTGCGGGAACGGCTGGAGGACATGGCGCTACTGGCCCAGCATTTCCTCAAGCTTTACGCGGAGAAGAACCACCGGGAAGTTAAGGCCCTGGCCCCGGAGGTGCTGGAGGCCTTCCGGCATTACGGCTGGCCGGGAAACATCCGGGAGCTGGAGAACGTCCTTGAGCGCGGGGTGATCATCTGCCGGGGTGGGAGCCTGACCCTGGCGGACCTGCCACCGGGGTTGAAGCGCTCCCCCACCTGGGGCCCTTTAGACCGGGAGCCGGACCTGCCGGAACTGGAAGCCCAGCTCATCAGCCGCACCCTGGAGAAGGTGGCGGGGGAGCGCCGGCTGGCTGCAGAGATTTTGGGCATCTCCATGGAGGAATTGAATCTGAAAATTCGGTCCTACGGTCTGGGGGATTGAAGTCCCGAGTCCCGGGTCTCGAGTCCCGAGTCCCTGGGGAAATCCGGTCCCATAGCCCGGGTGAGTCCGGGAGCTTAACTCAGACAGGAAGTACGTCATGATTTTCCCGCCGCTGATTTTTTTCCTGATGCTGGTCTTCTTTTTCCTGGCCCTGATCCTGCTCCCCTTTCTCCTGGTGGGCATGATCGGCGAGGCCTTTATCAAGCTGGGGCTGTCCCCGGCGATGATGTTCTGGCTGCTCATCCTGACCCTGGTGGGCTCCATGGTGAACATCCCGATCTACACCTTGAGAAATCCCGAAGTCATGGGGGACCAGGTCATCTCCTATTTCGGCATGCGGGTGAGGATTCCCCGGGTGCAGGCGCAGCAGACCGTGGTGGGTGTCAACGTGGGCGGCTGCTTGATCCCCGTGGGGTTGTCCCTGTGGCTGCTGACCCGGATGGAGCTGGGCCTGTACCTGCCGGTGCTGGTGGGCCTCATCATCCTGCTGGCCAACCGCCTGGCCCGGCCCATCAAGGGAGTAGGCATCGCCCTGCCGGGCTTCATCCCGCCCCTGGCCGCGGCCCTGGGGGCCTACCTGCTCTGCCCCAGTCCGGACCTTCGGGCCCCCAGCGCCTACATTGCCAGCACCCTGGGCATTTTGGTGGGCGCAGACCTGCTGAAGTTGGGAGCGGTGGGCCAGTTGGGGGCCCCGGTGGCCTCCATCGGCGGGGCCGGCACTTTTGACGCCATCTTCCTGGGGGGCGTCATCGCCGTGCTGCTCAGTTAAATTGGCGCCGGCCCGAGCCGGCGGCGGCATCTTTAGGGAGGTTAAAACCATGGCTAGCATGATGGGATGGCGGCGGGCGCTCCTGGTCCTGGCGGTGCTCCTGCTCCCGGCCCTCCTGTGGGTCCGGCAGGGAATGAGCCAGGAGAGATTTGGTTGGAAGACCCTGGGGGAAACCATCAACCCCCGCTATGTGGAGCGCATCAAGGACGGCGAGACCAAAAAGCACGAGATTCTCACGTTCTTCGGCGACCCCCAGGAGGTGGAGCGCACCCCCGAGGGGCAGGTGTACAAATACCTCAGCTACAAAGACGCCTCCTCCCTGCCCTACAAACCGGGGGAGCGGCAGCCCGAGGTGGACAGCGAACACCTTTCCAACCCCTTTTACCTGGACAAAGACAAGAACATCAAGATGGTGCAGAAATCGAAGCCGGGGAAGGTCCTGAAGCGCTCCCTCACCGTGCGCTTCAAGGCCGACGGCGAGACGGTGCTGAGCCACGAATACCGCGAATATTAATGGGGACCAGGGGTGAAGGCCTTTGCGGATTTGGCCCGGGCTACGGCCTGGGTCTTTGAGCTGCAGAAGTACGGCATCAAGTTCGGGCTCTCCTGCACCCTGAACCTGCTGGCGCGCTTGGGCCTGCCTTACGAACAGGGCCGCTACCTGCACCTCGCCGGCACCAACGGCAAAGGCTCGGTGGCGGCCATGCTGTCGGCCATCCTGAGCCGGGCCGGCTATAACGTGGGCCTGTTTACCTCGCCGCACCTGGTGGACTTCCGGGAGCGTTTCCGCCTGCAAGACCGGGATATTCCGGCCGAGCGCCTGCTGGCCGTGATCAACGCGGTTAAGGCCGCCATTGACGAGTCCGAGCCCCCCACCTTTTTCGAGTTCGCCACGGCCATGGCCCTCCAGTATTTTTTCCAGGAAGGCGCGGACCCCATCGTCCTGGAGACGGGCATGGGGGGGCGTCTGGACGCCACCAACATCGTGCGGCCCAGGGTGGCGGTGATCACCAACATCGCCCTGGACCACCAGGACTACCTGGGGCAGGGGCTGATGGCCGTGGCCGGGGAGAAGGCCGGCATCATCAAGGCCGGGGTGCCCCTGGTGACCTATGCCCGGCAAAAACGGGTGCTGGACGTGTTCCGCGGCCGCTGCCGGGAGTTGGGCGCACCCCTATACCTGGGGGGGGTGGACTTCCGGGCCTGGGGCCGGGCTGGGGGCCGCTTCTCTTATGAGGGCCTGGACGGCAGTCTCACTGGGCTCAGCCTGAACCTGGCGGGGCGCCACCAATACCGCAACGCGGCGGTGGCCCTGGCGGCAGTAGAGCTTCTGAAGCGAGACGGTTTCACCATCCCGGAGACGGCCGTGCGGGAAGGCTTGGAAAAAACCCGCTGGCCCGGGCGGCTGGAAGTGGTGCCCCAGGACCCCCGGGTGTGGCTGGACGGGGCCCACAACCCCGCGGCGGCCCTGACCCTGGCCCAGAGTTTGCGCCAGTCCCGGGGCAACGGGCGCCTGGTGCTGGTAATGGGCGTGATGGCGGACAAGGACGTGGACGCCATCCTCCAGCGGCTGCTCCCCCTGGCCCAGACGGTGGTCTTCACCCGGCCGCGCTATTTCCGGGCCGCGGCCACCGAGGACCTGGCCGCCCGGGCGCAGGGGTACGGCCTGGAGATTCACCAGGTGCCGGAAGTAGCCGCGGCCGTGCGCCGGGCCCGGAGCCTGGCGGGGCCCGAGGACCGTATCGTGGTCACCGGGTCGCTGTACACCGTGGGCGAGGCCAAGGAGTATTTTGAGGCAGTGAGCAGTAAGCAGTAAGCAGTGAGCAGTAAGCAAAGCAGAAAATCCCAACGGCTGATAGCTGACGAGGTAAAGGATGCACATCTTTGTCTCCGGGTCGCTGGCCTATGACCGCATCATGGATTTTCCCGGGCGGTTCGCGGACCACATCCTGCCGGAGAAGATCCACATCCTGAACGTCTGCTTCATGGTGAACGGCTTAACGGAGCGCTTCGGGGGCACCGCGGGCAACATCGCTTACAACCTGGCGCTCTTAGGGGAGAAGCCGGTGATCCTGGCCACCGGCGGCAAGGACTTCGGGCCCTACCGGGAGTGGCTCAAGAGCCTGGGCCTGCCCCTCGCGGGCATCCGGGACATCCCTGAGGAACTGACGGCCGGGGCCTACATCACCACGGATAAGGCGGACAACCAGATCACCGGGTTCAATCCCGGGGCCATGAAATACCCTTCACACTATGCCTTCGACGGCGTGGACGCGGGAGAGGCGCTGGCCATCGTGGCGCCGGGCAACCTGGAGGACATGCTGGCCTACAGCCGGCGTTACCAAGAGATGAGGGTGCGCTACATCTTCGACCCCGGGCAAAGCATCCCAGCTTTGAGCGCGGCGGAGCTTCAGGAGATGGCCCAGGGCGCCCTAGCCCTCATGGCCAACGACTACGAGCTGGAGCTATACCGGCGCAAGACCGGGCTGACGGAGGCCGAGCTTCTAGGGCTGGCGGGGGCCGTCATCGCCACCCGGGGGGAGGAGGGTTCGGTGGTGATGACCGCAAGGGGCAAAGAAGAGATTCCCGCGGCCCGGGCCCGGCAGGTGGTGGACCCCACCGGCGCGGGGGACGCCTACCGGGCGGGGCTCCTCAAGGGCCTGGGCCTGGGTCTCCCGTGGCCCCAGGCGGCCCGCCTGGGCGCCACCCTGGCCAGTTTCGCGGTGGAGCAGCAGGGCACCCAGGAACACCGGGTGGCGATGAATCAGTTCAGGGAGCGCTACCGCCAAAATTTTGGAGAACCGCCAGATTTCTGATGGTGGCACAGGCTTCCAGCCTGTGCAGGCGCAGGCTAAAGCCTGCGGCTACCCCAAAAGGGGGGCAAACCAGGATTCATGCCTCCAACAAGTATAAGCCTTGAAAATTCTCCAGCGAAGTTGCTGCATGATATTCAAGAGCGCTTCCGGGAGTGGGGCCTTTTCGAACAGACCCTGACTCTCAGCCACCGGGGCCACCAGTACCTGGCCCGGTGCGATGAGCACGCCTTCAGCGTTTACCGTCTCCTGGACAAGGGCCATCTGCCCCCAGGCCAGCCGGGGTGGCCGGTGTGCCTGGTCACCGCGGAGGCGGTCATCGACGAAACCTGCCCCCCGTACCACCCCGAAGACGAGTTTTCCTCCGGCCTCGGCCTGCAGGACTGGCTGCAGTTGATAGAGCAGGAGTTTGGGCTAAGGAAAAGCAGTTAGCAGTCAGCAGTTAGCAGTTAGCAGTTAGCAGTTAGCAGTCAGCAGTCAGCAGTTGGACTTTTTAGCTGATAGCTGACAGCTGTCAGCTTGCCCTCCCCGCTTCCCTTCCCAATTTCCTACAACCACCACCAATAGATTATTCCCACAAAGGGCAGCAGGCTCAGGGTGCGGAAGAGTTGGGAGAGCACCATGAGGCGGAGACCCAGGCCGGGGGTGAAGACCCCCAGGTAGTAGGGCAATTGGTGACGCACGGCCCGCATGGGGCTGGAGAGGATGGTGCCCAGGAGCAGGGTCAGGAGAACCGCGGCCGGGGAAAGGGCCCTGGCCTCCAGGAAGGCGCCGGCCGCGGCGAAGCCGCCGGTGGCCTCCGCGGCCAGGGAAAAGGCCAGGATGCTCAGGGCCTGCACCGGGACCTGGGTGCCCTGAAGGAACGCGGCCAGGTGGGCCCTGAGGGCCTGGAAGAGCCCGGCCTCCTGGGCCAGGAAGATGACCACATATACCGGGATGGTGATCATCAGGATGCGGTTAAGGCGGGCCAGGAATTTCCCCCAGGTTTCCTGCCAGACTTGGGCCCAGGTGGGCGGCGCGGCGGTCGCGGGGGTGGGGACGGCCCTGGCCGGGGCCGGCAGGGTGAAGCGGCCGTATACCAGGTAGGCCGCGGTGCGGAGTATGTCCGCGGCCAGGAGGATGGCCAGGTACACCGCGCCCCAGCGCCCCAGGAGGGGGGTGATGGTGAAGAACAGGGTGGGCAGGTGGGCAAAGAAGGCGGGAAAGGTGAGGATCAGGGCCGAGAGCACCAGCTCCCGCCGGGTGATGGCCTGTTCCTGATAGGAGTTCATGAGGATGGTGGAGGCGCTGATGGCAGAGAGAAACGCGGCAGTGAAGGCCAGGGCCGAGGGCTCCTTGAGGTGCCCCAAGCGCAGCAGGGGCGCGGCCAGGCCCCCCAGGCGGGCGGTGAGGCCGGCCGTTTCGATGACCATGCCGGCCAGGAGCCCCACGGCGATGGCCACCGTCAGGGTAAGGAGGGGTCTGAGCAGCCGGGCGTAGAGGTGGCCGGGCGGCACCGCGCCCAGGTAGAGCGCGGCCAGCAGGGCAGCGGCCACCAGGGCCCCGAGAAGCACAGGCAGAAAGAGGCGACGGTGGCCCGTCATGTGTCGGTGGCCGCGGGCTCCGGCGGCGCCGGCGGCCCCAGGTAACTCATGGTGAAGCGCATCTGGGGGAAAAGGCGGGGCAGGCGCATCATGTTGAAGACCATGACGCCGATGGCCAGGCGGTCCAGCCAGGAGGACAGGGGCCAGCCCAGGTGCACGTAAATCTGGTGGTCGGCCAGCTCGTACTCCACCACCCGGAGCAGGCCCACCAGGCGGTGGTAAAGGCTCAGCTTCAGGAGCGGCATGCGGAAATGGTTGGGGCTTAACTTGGGCGGTATCCCGGCCCGGGGGGAGTAGAAGGTGAGGAAGACCTCGTTGTCCTTGGGAGTCTCAGAGGTCACCTCGTAAGAGCGGCGGAAAAAGAGGTGCACGTCCGGGGCCGCGGATTGGGCGAGATAAAGGATGAGCTGCATCTCGTGGTCGCCCTTCTCAATCTCCTTCTTCTCCGGGGCGCGCCTCTGGGCCACCAGGAAGCCGGCCACCAGGACGATGCCGGTGACCGTGGCCCACAGAAGCGTGCCGTGGGTCTTTTTGATGGCCAGGAAGATGAAGCAGCTCAAGAAGATGACCCACATGATCAGGGTCACCAGGCGGGAAGTGTAGAAAGGGATCACTTCCTTGGTGCCCATGAAGTAGCGGTAGATGAGCAGCGAGCCCATGTTGATGCAGAAGGAGGCGATGAGCCCGAGGGCGTACATGTCCGCCAGGGTTTCCTGCTGGCCGGAGGTAATGAGAATGATGAGGGAGAAGAAAGTGGCGTTGGCCAGATGGATGCGGTAGAGGGAGTGGCGGCGGTTGGTAATGATAAGCCAGTGGAAGCCGTAGCGGTGGGCCACCCTTTCCATGAGTTCGCTGGAGGCCACGAAAGCGGTATTCACCGCCATGATGAGGGTGAAGCTGGCCAGGGCCGCCACCCCCACTCCAAAGGGGATGCCGTTGATCAGGGTGGCGTAGTGAGTGATGAGGTCCCCTTCGTGGGCCTGGAAATCAATGGGCGAGGACAGGGCCAGGGCCGCGACGATGGGAGTGATCAGGCCCACGGTGACGGCCAGGAAGATGTAGGCCTTGCCGATCTCGCGCCAGCTCCTGACCAGGCCCGCGGTCTGGAGCACGGATTCCACCCCGGAGTAGGCCAGGATACAGAAGGCGATGCTGGCGATGAAGAGCTGGTAGCCGTGGAAGAACGATTCACCCTTTAATCCGGCGGCAGTGGCGGTGGCCGCGCCCTGGAGGCGCGCCAGAGAAGCGCTGTCAAAAGACAGGACTCCGGAGGCGATGAGGTTAAGAAAGACGAAGGCGGCGGCAATGAAGATGGTAAAGGTGACCCGGGCGTTTTCTTTGATGCCCAGGATGTTCAGACCGGCAATGATCCAGATGGTGCCCAGCACCAGGGACAGGATGACATGGTGGGGCAGATGGAAAAAGGAGGTGGCATTGAGGACCGCGCTCACCGAGGAGATGCAGGCGGTGAGGATGTAGTCCACCATGATGGAAGCCACGGCCACGAAGGAGACCAGGGGGCCCAGAACCAGGTAGGAGAAGGAATAGACGCCGCCGCCGATGAGGCCGTGGTGCTCCAGGATTTCGGCGATCTCCACCAGGCGGGTGGTCATGTAGTGGATGAAGATGGCGGTGAAGGCAATGAAGAAGATGGCGCTGGAGCCGATGAAGCGGTAGGCCTCCGCGGGGGCGTAAAAGACGCTGGTGAGCTCGTCCATCAGGGTGATGACGGCCACGGACAGCCAGGTGAGCCACCAGCGCCCCTGCTGGTAATAGGACAGCCGCCCCGGTCTCCTCAGAATAAGGAGAAAGAGGGCCGCCAGGGCCAGGTTGAGCACCAGGAGGACGGTGGTTTTGGGAGTCAGTTCCAGGACCTCCCGGGGGACAAACGAGTTTTACGATGTTCCTTTAACATATTTGAAAACATTATGGTCTCAGGATTTTGCCGGGTGAAAGCCCGGGTGCGTACTCCTCCGGGTATATTGGATGATGAACTCGAACTGGGGGAACATGCGGGGCAGGCGCATGAGGTTGAAGACCATGACGCCGATGGCCAGGCGGTCCAGCCAGGAGGAGAGGGGCCAGCCGATGTGCACCACCACCTGGCGGTCCCCCATCTCGTATTCCACCACCTTCAGCAGGCTCACCATGCGGTGGAAGAGGCCGATCTTCACCAGGGGGAAGCGAAAGTGATTGGGAGCCGCCTTGGAGGGAATGCCGGCCCGGGGCGAGTAGAAGGTCACGTAAGCCACGTTGTCTTTGGTGGCGGCGTGCTCCGGGTCCTCGGAGCGCCGGAACATCAGGTGCAGCTCCGGAGCCTCGGAGGCGGCCAGGTACAGGACCAGCTCCATTTCGCTGTCGGCCTGGGCGATTTCCTTCTTCTCCGGGGCCCGACGTTGGGCCACCAGGACCCCGGCCAGGAGGACCACGCCCGTCACTGCGGCCCACAGCGCGGTGCCGTGCAGTTTATCCAGGGCCAAAAAGATAAAGCAGCTCACCAGGATGACCCACAAAACCAGGGTGCCCAGGCGGCTGGTGTTATAGTGGATAACCTCCTTGGTCCCCATGAAATAGCGGTAGAGAATCAATGCTCCCATGTTGATGCAGAAGCTGGCCACCAGGCCGATGGCATACATGTCTGCCAGGATGGCCTGGCTGCCCTTGGTGAGGAAAATGATGGCGGTGAAGAACGCGGCGTTCAGGAGATGGATGCGGTACAGGGACTGGCGCCGGTTGGTGACGATGAGCCAGTGGAAGCCGTAGCGGTGGGCCACCCGCTCCATCAGTTCGCTGGAAGCCACAAACGCGGTGTTAATGGCCATGGTCAGGGTGAAGCTGGCCAGGGCCGCCACTATGACTCCGAAGGAGACGCCGTTTAGCAGGGTGGCATAGTGGGTGATGAGGTCCCCTTCGTGCCTTTGGAAATCAATGGGGGCAGAAAGAACCAGGGCGGAAATCAAGGGAGTGGTGATGCCCACGGTGAGGGCTAAAAACCAGTAGGCGCGGTGGATCTCCCGCCAACTCCTCACCAGCCCGGCGGTTTGCAAAACGGATTCCACCCCGGAATAGGCCAGGATGCAGAAGGCGATATTGCTGACAAAATTACTGTAACTCTTGAGCCAGGACCCGGCATGAATGGTCACCGCGGCATATTGGGCCGATTCCTTCAGGCGGCCATAAGCGGCCTGATCCAGGGACAGGAGGCCGGAGGCGATGAGATTGATTATGACAAACGCCGCGAAAATGAAAATGGAGAAGGTAAAACGGGCGTTTTCCCGGATGCCCATGATATTTAGCCCGGCCACCATCCAGATAATGGCCACGACCAGCCCCATCATCAGGGAGTGGGACTGGGCCAGGGAAGGGAAAAAGGAGAGGGAATTGAGCACCGCGCTCACCGCGGAAATACAGGCGGTCAAGATGTAGTCCACCATGATGGAGGAGATGGCCACGAAAGACACCATGGGGCCCAGGACCAGATAGGAAAAAGAGTAAACCCCGCCGCCGATAAGACCGTGATGCTCGAGGATTTCGGCAATCTCGGTGAGCCTGGTGGTCAGAAACCGGATGAGCAAACTGGTGATGGCGATGAAGACGATGGCCCCGACGCCGATGAACCGGTAGGATTCGGCGGGCACGTAAAAGATGGAGGTGAACTCGTCCATCAGGGTGATGACGGCCACCGCCAGGAAGGTGAGCCAGATGCGGCCTTGATGGGAGTAAGAAAGGAGATCCTTCCTGCGGAGCAGAACGATGAAGAGGCCCACCAGGGCCAGGTTGAGGGCAATGAGAATGGGGGCTTTCATGGTCAGGGCCGGTGCAAAATTCCATTCAGTCAGAGCCGCGGTAAGGTGAATATTAAACTCACCTCTTGGGCTTGACAAGATTAAACATGGGGCGGGCTGGGAGAGCGGCAAAGAGAGCTAAAGGCCGCGGTGATACCGGCGTAATGGGAAATCATGGCAGGGGAGGCATGGGGCCCGGCCCGCCGTGCCCCTAGGGAAACTCTTGTGGGTTTGAAGGAAGGATACTTGGGGGGTAATGGGTTACCCAGGCTGGAAGCCGGGCCCCCTCCCGCAAACATTACTCCCCTAGGCCTTCCAGGGCCTGGCGGGCGAAGATAAGGGTGGGGTCCAGCTCCAGGGCCTGGCGCAGCACGAAGGCGGCTTCCTTCAAGTGGCCCAGGCGCTCAAGGTTGATGCCCAGGTTGGCGTAGTCGATGGCCGAGCCGGGGTCCAGCTCGATGGCCTTTTCAAAGGAGTGCACCGCCTCCTGAAAGTCCCCCAGCTTGAAGTGGCAGAATCCCAGGAGGTGGTGGGCCTCCTTGAGAAGGGGGTCCAGCTTGAGCGCCTCTTCCAGCGCCGTCCGGGCCTCCTCGTAGTCGCCCAGGTCCTTGAGGCAGGAGGCCAGGTGGACATAGATGCTGGGTACCTCGTGGGCCGGGGGGGCCAGCTTCAGGGCCTGCTGGAAATGGGGCAGGGCCTCGCCGGGGCGCTCCAGGTTTTCCAGGGTGAGGCCCAGGAAGAAGTGCACCTCGAAGCGGTGGGGGAAGGCCAGGTTCAGCCCTTCCAGGGCCTTTAGGGCCGTGTGGGGCGGGGCATAAAGGGCCGCCAGCTTGGCCAGGTGCAGGATGACGTTGGTGTTGCGGGTGCGGTCCAGGAAATGGGTGCCGGGGATGAGGACGTACACCGCGGGGATGCCGATCTGGGGGTGGGTCACGTCCACCACTAGCACCTCCAGGCCCAGGCGGCCCAGGGCGGTTAGGGCCCGGCGGGTTTCTTCCCTCAGGTTGGGGTGGGCCAGGTTGGGGAGGGAGGCCAGGGGCTTGAGGGGGCCCGGGGTCATGAGGTAGGCCGCTTCCTTTAGGGTCCGGTACTTGGGCAAGGTGGGGCGGTACTCGGTGCGGCGGTGGAAGTCCCCGGCCAGTTGGGCCACTTCAGTCAAGGCCCGGATGAGAGACTTTTCCGGGTCGGTGGTGGTGCCCGCGGCAAAGACGATTTCGCTTTTCTCCGGGAAGGTGGCCGGGTCGTAGGCCAGGGCCGCCACCGTGGGGATGCCAGTGTTCAGGGAGAAGTCCCGGAGGAAGACTTTGACGCCGTTTCTGTGGAATTTCTCCAGGAGTTTTTGGCCCGCGGGGTCTGTCACCGAGGCGGGGTCGATGGCCGGGGTGGGAAGCTGGTCATGGCTGATGACGGAGCCCACGTGGCGCTCCACCACCTCGCACAGGGCCTGGAGAACCGCTTCTTCGTAACAGTTGCCCGCGGCCGGGCCGTTGTATTCCTCGATCAGGTAGAACCAATGGAGGGGAAGGTATAGCGCCTGCCCCGTGGTCAAATTGGTGGCCGGGCAGAAACGGAGGGGCCAGTCCTCATAAAGCGCGGCCGCGGGCCGGACTTCCGGGGAGGAGTCGAAGAGGGAGAGGGCCAGCCGGGAGAAATCCAGGGCCTGGCCCTTAAGGTCCCGGGCCCGGGCCGGGGTCAGGGGGCCGTCCTGGAGGTAGGAGAAGAAGCTGAAGCGCTCCACCAGTTCCATGAGGGCGCTGGCCTCGGACTGCACCGGGGTGGCCCCTTTGCCCATCTGTTTCTGGGTGGGGACCACGCGTTTGGCGTCAATCCCCAGGATGCTGATGAAGACGGGGATGTCCAGGCGGCCGGAGTCGATGCGCAGGGTTTCCTGGAGGATCTTCAGGTCAAGCTGGCCCAGGCGTTGCCTGACCCGGGCGATGGTCTCCTCCGGGGTGAGCAACTTGTCCTGGTCATAGGTGTAGCCCTTGAAGGCGTCGGTCAGGCGCAAAGGTGACAACATGGGGGAAAATCTCCTGCAAGATTATGCACATGAACAAAATTTTTTGCAAGTCGGCGAAGTTGGCTCAGGAGTTTTCGGGCGCTGAAGTTAATTAAGGCAAATAGCTCAGAACGGATATGTTGACCATAGCAGCATAAAACGATCTTGGATGCGCCTGCGGATAAATAGCAGATATGAATAATTGGCGCATTCCATTTAGGCCCCCATGCGATGGACGCTTTGAAAACCAAACCTCAGTCTTCCCACTCTTCCCATGCAGAATCGCCTAGTTCCCGCATTGTTTGCCCGATAGAATTACTGAGCTTTTGATAAAGAAGGTCAATGAATTCTGGGTCTCTGAAAGTAGTTATTGTGGTGAAGTAGCTTTTTCCGCCGTATTCAACAGAAATCCAAATATAACGATTATGACCTTCCTTTGGGGCCAAGGGAGGCCTAACTTCAACTTTGTTAAGAATCGCTTCTTCACTTTCTTCAAGTGGTGGAGAATCGGATTCCAAAGGAGCCGCCAACCTCGGCGGCCAAATATATAATCTTGGATGGTCTCTTAATTGCATATTAGCCCTCCGGAATAATTGTCTCTTAGAGAGCGCAAGCATCTAAGAGGTTATAATGATCACGATAAGACTTAGGACCATTTTCTTACCGGTTCGAAGTTCTTTCTTGCCTTAGAAGGCTTATCGTCGTACTCGCACCCAACAGCCCACCAAAGAAGATCAGCATCTCGCCCACCATGTTGAAAGGTCTCGGCTCCGTAACCGTTATGATCAACCCAGCTACTACTATTCCAAGAAACACCGAACGCACCTTTTGACTTAGCATAGTAATTCGTTGGTTTCTTTTGGCTTGAGCCAAACGCTGCCAAGGATTCTCGATGTCTCTTAAGGTGTGCATGATCAAATCCTGGTTCCTCAAATCTTTGGCCTGCGGTTTATCTGACATTATGACCTCCGTATAGTGCCAAAATGTCTTGAAGCATTTTCCAGGAGGATAAGATACTGAGGGAGCCTTGAAAATCCGTAGGAGTACTGATTTTCGGGTACGAATTTGCTGAATTTAAAGGAAAGAAAGTCAGAGGCATTTCCGTGGCTTCGATCGTCGCTTTCCCTTGGGTCAAAGCCGTCCGGCAGCTAAACTAACTTGCCCAACGCAAGGCGGAAGAGTGAGGATCTGGTTCATGTGGCGAATTTTTACAATCTTGATAGGTTTCAATTGATAGCGGATATTTTCTCTTCCCGGGTTAAGTGCTTAATGATTAAGATGAATTAGATGGGCTGTCTGCATTCCCCCGTTTCTTTGCCAAAATTAGGGTTTCCGAAAGGCTAAATCAGGGATTACCCAATTGTCATGGGGACTCTTTTGTCGAAGAATAAATCAAAATCTTAAGTCTTCTCAATTAATATCGGTCTTGGAGGAATTATGATGTGGAAGAGGATAATCAATTATGTTTACGATAACCGAGCCTTGCACCCTCCTTTAACCGCCTTTGGGTGTCTCTTATTTTTGTCAGCGATTTCCTTGACCAAAAATTTATGCAGTTTTTAGTGAAGAAATAGATTGATAGATAGGATGGACCAAACAAAGGAAGACTGTATGGTGAAATATTGCCGGCTCAGTGGCTAAATTCCCAATCGCCAATTAATTTATAAATATGCCTTACCATTATGATTGCAAAGAGGAAAATATAAATTAGCAAGTCGGAGAGGTCGGACCCTCTATATGCTAATGTCGGGAAGTAATTTTCCAACAATTTCATAGCCGGCTCGGTTACTACAAACCAAGGGCTAATTATAGGATTGTAAGGGGAAGGATTAAACCAGGAAGCTATAATCCGGATGATGATCATCCAGATGTACACTTCGCAGATCCAAACGAACCAAGAGAAACAACATTTCCCAATGTTAGACATTTATAAGATCCATCCGGCGCACCCCAGCCCATTTTATCGCTGAAGAAACCATTTCCCTGCAGCTTTAGCCCTGCCCTCTCGGTCAGATCCCTGTAACCCTCTTGCTTCTCTTTAAGGCAAACAGAATAAGGTCTTAGTCAGGGAACCCGCCGATAAGACTAGGAGCATGCCGAAGGCAACCAAGGGCGTTCTCAAGAGGTGGTTTCCCAGAATATTTTCGATGATTCTTTTCGGTTTCATAATTCCTCCAATCTCTTTTAATGCGGGGATGCATCGGATTGGGCCCGACGGCAGGCGCCGAGCCCAACCCTGGCATTATGGTCTCCGCTCCGGCTTACATAGCTTTCTGGGCGTTGTCGTAAACGGTGTTGACCTTCTGGCCCAAGAGAGTAGCGCCGGCAATGATCGCCAGAGCGACCAGCGTCACGATCAGACCATACTCCACCGCGCTGGCCCCAGACTCATCCATGAAGAAATTCTTAATCCGTCCCATTTTGTACTCCTCCAATTTTTTTAAGATAACTATGCTGCCTCTGAAGGTTCGAGTAAATCGGGGAAGTTACTGATTTTGGCCGTCACAATCACCGAATTGGGGGGATGAGAATACTGGGCTTAAAAGGACGATGTTTGCTTCCCGGGTTCAAGCAAGCCGGGCTCCGGATGTCTGAGATAAGGGGCGGAAATGGCAGGAGGAGCATGGTGGAGGCAAGAACAGATTATACTGGCTTGGGGGATGAAGGCAAAACCCGTGTGATCACGGATTGAGGAACACAAAACCAAACGGGGCTCCCAAGGTGGGGGAGCCCCCTAAGAGGCTCAAAGCCGAAAGGGATTGGTGCCCCTGGTCTCGAGGATCAAAGAGGAGTTTTAGTAAGGGGTATCTCCTTGCTTCCATTTCAATCCTACTTCTGGAGCCTCCCAGGATGCATTTATGCACACCAAAGGCTGAGGCATTCATGCACCCTCTGGAATTCTGGGACTTTCCCTGGGCTTGAATACCTGGCCGTTAGTTCACGCCAAGCCTGGCAGACTAGTCAGAGAGAGACTCCCAAAGGATAGGGAGAGACTAGCCAAGGTCAGCCACAAAATCATAGCCTTCATGGAACCCTCCTGCAAACGGTGGTCAAAGACTTTCCAGAGTTTCTCAGGCACTCAAAGGCCTCGTCTTCTTTCCGAGCGGAGAGAGTCAGGTTGAGCCCGCGGCAGGCGCCGAGCCCAACCCTGGCAGCATGGTCTCCGCTCCGGCTTACATAGCTTTCTGGGCGTTGTCGTAAACGGTGTTGACCTTCTGGCCCAAGAGAGTGGCGCCGGCAATGATCGCCAGAGCGACCAGCGTCACGATCAGACCATACTCCACCGCGCTGGCCCCAGACTCATCCATGAAGAAATTCTTAATCCGTCCCATTTTGTACTCCTCCAATTTTTTAAAGATAAATATGCTGCCTCTGAAGGTTCAAGTAAATCGGGGGAGTTACTGATTTTGGCCTTCACAATCCTTTATTTGGGTGGCAAGAACTTTCTACCCGCGGGGAACACCCGAAGTTTGCTACCGCCACCCACCGCGAAAATCAGTGCTAACGACTTTCTGATGCACTCCAAAACCCCAGCCTCAGAAGACACCTCTGGCAGGAGGTGATTCCCAGGCTAGGGGTGGAGGCAACCAGCCAATTGGGAGGAAACTTGTGCCCTGGGCCAAGAAGTTAAGAAGCCGGGCTCTGGGTCACCAGGTTGCCTTATAACTTTCCCGAGGGAAAATCCAGGTTCCTGGCACATAAAAATCAGGGTTTCCCCTATAGGCTTATAAATTTAAACAGATTATGAAGTTATTAAACTTTATTCAAATAATTTTCATTAATTTGCACCTAAAGAAAAAAAGAGGACCATGGCAATGGAATCGGTTGACTTGGAGCGCCAAGAACGATCAAGAGCCCGGAATCAGAAAAAGGATTCCTTGCTTTCTAAACTGACTTTGGTCGTTCTGCAGTTACTTATAGTGCTATCTGTTTATTACTTAATAAAAAATCTCGTATTTCCCGGTAATGTCACTTTGAATGTAAATGTAATTACAGTTATTATTGGTAGTATGCTGGCGACTGTAGCTGCCTTCCTTATACTATATAAGTACCAACTGGTAATCCAAGAATTTACAGTTAAGAGTGAAAAAATAGAAAAACAGATTGATACAAGTACAGCAGAGCTCTTACGGGCGAATAGAGAAATGAGGCAGGAGCTCGACGAACGGAAGCAGATGGAAGCGGCTCTTGCCGAAAGTGAGGAGAGGTTTCGCACCATCGTCAGAGAAGCTGCCCTGGGGATAGCCGTGATAGATATGAAAGGCCGACTGGTGGAGTGTAATCTGGCTCTACAGAGGATGCTCGGCTACGCTCCTGAAGAATTAAGCAACATGGTCTTCCTCCAGTTCAGCCCGCCCGATGATGAAGAATTCCACCTGAAGCATTTTAAAGGATTATTGAAAGGGAAACGGAGCAGCATCCGCATCGAGAAACGCTTCATCCGGAAAGACGGCCAAGAAGGTTGGTGGCGTCAGTCTATCTCTATTGTCCGGAACGCCGCGGGCGAACCGCAATTTGTGATCTCGATGAACGAGGATATCACTGAACAAAGGCTAGCTGATGAAAAGATTAAGAAATATCAGGATCGACTCAAGTCCTTGGCGTCCGAGTTGTCCCTGACCGAAGAGCGTGAAAGACGCGACATAGCCACGATTCTTCATGACCATATTGGCCAGATTTTAAGTTTAGCCAAGATCAAGATAGAAGAATTGCAAGACTCAAAGCTGAATAGAGGATTTAAAACCCCTATTAAGGAAGTTCATCGTCTAATCGATAAATGTATACAGTATACCCGTTCCTTGGTTTTTGAGTTGAGCCCGCCCCTTCTTTATGATGTAGGGTTTGCTGAAACCGTGGAATGGCTTGCAGAATATATGAGCCAGCAATATGGCCTCCCGATTCAAGTGGAGATTTCCCAATCAGCAGAGTCTTTGAATAATGAGGAACGCATTCTCCTCTTCCGGGCAGTACGAGAATTGATATTTAACATCATCAAACATGCCAAGGCCACTCTAGCAAAGATTTACATCCAGGGAAATGCTGGTAATTTTCAAGTAATAGTAGAAGACAATGGGGTAGGATTTCCTGCTGACAAGCTCCCGTCTCACGTTCTTGCTTACAACGAGCTTAGTGGTTTTGGCATTTTCAGCATTCATGAACGCCTGACCTATTTAGGGGGCAGACTTGAAATCCAATCAAATCCCAATCAAGGGACTAGGGTAACTATGGAGATGCCCCTGAAATCTGAAGAGGGAAAGAAGGCTGGACTCGATAATTCAGTGGTTATTGACTCAAAGGATTCTGATCTATCTGAAGGTGAAACCGTGTATGCACCTTCTTTTACTGCTTCTGTGGCCAAGTAGTCTTTATCTTAACCGGAAAGGATTAAGGGGGATATGGCAATGGGGATAAAAGTACTTATCGCCGATGATCATCAGATTGTCCGGGATGGTCTGCGTTCCTTGCTGGAGAAGGAACCTGACATGGAGGTAATGGGAGAAGCAGAAGATGGCCGGAGCATCTTAAAACTGCTAAAGGACATGGCCTGCGATGTGGTCATTATGGATGTGGCCATGCCCGATCTGAATGGCATAGAGGCGACGCGCCAGGTCCTCCACGAATTTCCCGCGGTCAAGGTGATTGGCCTGTCGATGCATGACGACAGGCGATTTGTGATAAATATGCTCAAATCAGGCGCCTCTGGCTATCTCCTGAAGGATTGTGCCTTCAGGGAATTAGCCAAGGCCATCCGCTTGGTGGTGGGGTCAGGCAAAATCTATCTAAGCCCAGGGATCACCGATATCGTGGTTAACAACTATGTGACGGGTCCCGCCCCCGAATCCTTGGTCTATGATGTCCTCACCCCCAGAGAACGCGAAGTGCTGCAACTTATCGCGGAAGGGAAATCTTCTAGTCAAATCGCTGCATGCTTGTTCGTGAGCGTGAAAACCATCGAATGCCACCGCCACCAGCTAATGCAAAAATTGCAGAAAAAAAGCGTTGCCGATCTAATTAAGGTTGCCATCAGGGAAGGCGTTATAACATTATAAAATCAACTACTCATTATAAGGCGAACAATCAACGCTGTCCCTCCCTTTGCCTAAGACCATTTGGCCTTAATCCGAAGGGGTGACCTGCTCTCGTGATTTGTTTAGAAAAGAATCTGCGCCTGCCCGATTAATACACAAATCCCGGCGCCCTTCTGCCCCCTACGGTTTAATTGGCTTCCAAGGTCAGGAGCAAAAATCCCATAATAAAAACGCCCAGAACCCCTCCCATTATAAATCCACCGGCGAAGTTTAAAGTTTCCATTAGGTCTCCTTGGGGTAATTTCCTTAAATTATAACCCCTCAACGCAAATCAGAACAATTAGGAAATTCCTGAATTCGGCTTCTTAAAAATCTAAATTTATCAGTTTGAAATTCGCAATAACGCTTATTGCCTTTGCTCCAATGATTATGGTATAATTAATTTAATTAATTAGCTAAATGGAGCAAGACAATGCAGCAAACACCACTCAGTCTGATGCAATTTCAGAAAAAGTATGGCACTGAG
>Ga0315268_10000605_pt1 | contig 41899 bp, 35 predicted proteins | sample C1_top_MG_FD_204535 | JGI IMG/M metagenome (GOLD analysis project Ga0315268, IMG submission 204535) | Sediment microbial communities from Yellowstone Lake, YNP, Wyoming, USA - C1_top | ecosystem: Environmental > Aquatic > Freshwater > Lake > Sediment | place: USA: Wyoming | collected 2017-08-01
GGATAGTGGAGAGTTCCAGGCGTTGGCTTATGCCCTGGGAATCACCCACTCAACCGGATACCCCATCTACCTGTTCTTAGGTCGATTGATCGGGCTGGTGCCGATCGGGACCATGGCCTGGAGGGTAAATTTTCTATCAGCTCTGTTCGCGGCAGGCACTCTAAGTGGAATATATCTGCTTGGATGTACCTTGACGAAAGATCGAGTTGGACCCATTTTTGGGAGCATTGCAATGGGCATGGCTTATTCCTTCTGGTCGCAGGCTGTGATCGCTGAGGTTTATACTTCGGCTACATTGTTTCTCGTAGGAAGTATATTGTTGTTGTGGCGGTGGCATATTGACCCACCAAATCGCAATATATCTCTCTTTCTGGCCTGTATGCTGGTTGGTATGTGGATGCACTCTGTAGTGCTGTATGTAATCCCGGCAATCGTGATTTTTGTAATTTGGAATTTATTATCCTATCGCGTTTCAAAATCGCAATTCTGGAAATCCATATTTACTGCATTCTGTGGCGCTTTAGTGGGATTTGGCCTTTTTATATTGGCGTTCTGGGTGATTGATAGGATCAATTCGCCGGGAAGTTTTCTAAACGTTACCATGATTCCTTCCCGCTCCCTATGGGGAGCAAACGAGGGAGATTTTGATGCCTTTTATAAGCGGTTTCTATCCATCGTTTTCAGTATGCAGTGGCGTGATTCTTTATTTACGGGGAATATCCAGGCAATAGAGAAGACGTTTTTCAATTACATTAGATGGCTTTTTTCAAACGACTTTACATTGTTAATGGTGGGATTAGCCATCCTTGGTTTGGTTTTAATGATTCTTCGCCGGCCGCGCTGGGGCGTGTTCATGCTGCTAGCCTTTTCGAGCATTCTTTTCTTTACCCTTAACCGTCGTGCAGGGGATTTATATACCAATTACAACGCAAATTATGTTCTCCTAACCGGCGCGATGGGCGTAGGTGCCGGGTCTATCCTGTCTTGGCTGAGATGGCTTCTCAAACAGAAGAGCAAATGGTTATATTATTTAGTGTACATCACCTTGACCGCGATTCTGGCCTTCGTTTTTATCCAGCCCTGGGGACTCTCACGTATTGCGGCTGTGAAAGCTGGTAAGGCAACCTTCATTGAAGATAATTATATCTACCCTATAAAAGATATGGAGGGACCTCGCCGAATTGCAGAGGAACGAATCGCGCATGTCCCTGATAATGCTGTGTTCGTGCTGGATTGGGGATCGCTTTACCCAACATTTTATGTGGGTTATGATGAGCAAGGCAAGAAGAATATCCGTGTTTTTGAGGCTTCACCTTATCCCAGCGATGGGTCATTGCCAGATACCCTGATTACAACCTTGAACCAATTGTATAAGGAAGGTCGCCCAATTTACACAAACGATTATTATAAAAATGTTGGAGAGTATTTTTACACTCAAAAGGTGCCTGGAAGTGACCTGATCCAACTTACTCCTCGATAGGAGCTTCTATGCCACATCTGAATTTTTCAGAGGAAGATTGGGAGCGCGTATTTCGGGATACCAGGGCCTGGTGGGCTGGTGAATTAGGAAGGCCATTAGTTTACCTGGTTGGTTTTGACCGGATTCCCTTGCCCCCACGATATAGTTATTTCACCAATTACCCCTTGGATATGCCGGCTGAAAAGGTGGTAGACCTTTACGAGCCTGTTTTTGAAGCTCTACACTTTTATGGTGACGCATTTCCATGGGTTTGGATCAATTTTGGCCCTGGAATTGTTGCTGCTTTCCTGGGGGCTAAAGCCAACAGTGTCATTGAGCCATCGGAGACAGTCTGGTTTTCACCGACCAGGAAAGTGCCTATACAAGAATTAGACCTGGAATATGACTCAAACAATACTTGGTTGAGGAGGGTGAACGAGATAACCAGCGCATTTGTTGAACGTTTTAGTGGACAGGTGATCGCCGGGCATACTGACCTGGGGGGAAACCTGGATATCCTGGCTTCATTCCGAGACACCGATGGATTGTTGTTTGACCTGATTGATTATCCAGAAGAAGTCGATCGTCTGGTGAGGAAAATCACAAAGCTCTGGTTAAGATATTATGATGAACAAGATGCGATCATCCGCCCAGCCTGTCGGGGAACTAGCACCTGGGTTCCGCTGCTTTCGCCCGGTAAGACATATATGTTGCAAAGTGATTTTTCGTATATGATTTCGCCAGCCATGTTCGAGCGGTTTGTGATGCCAGATTTGTAAGCCTGTTGCGCTCACCTGGACCATGGTTTTTACCACCTGGATGGTAAGGGGGAGATTCCTCACCTGGACATGTTGTTATCAATCCAAAGGTTATTTGGCATCCAATGGATTCCTGGCGATGGGCAGCCAACTCCCGATCACTGGCTAGATTTGCTCAAACGCATTCGAGATGGTAAGAAATTGTGCCAGGTCCTGGTCACACCGGAAGGCGCACGGAGGATTGTGAAGAACCTGGGGGGTCGAGGATTTTTACTTTTGATAGATGATAAAGATCACCAATTTGATGATCCTGTAAGGGCAGAAGCTTTTCTAGAACTGCTTTCTCAAGAGGATATTACCTATCGCCATTAGGCAGTTTTGAACTGGCATGCATCCAGCTTACTTGTCATCTCATCTTTAAAGCTTGTACCAATCCACGATAGAGAGCTGTGGTCATACTGACGACTTCGGCCAATACAACGACTGACACAACTATGATGACTAAGACCTGTACCTGTTTTTGATCAATCAAAGGAATCAATGGCGGCAAGAGGGATCCTTGTTGGCTGCTAAACCGGAAAAATGGAATGAACATGTTTGAGGTGAACATGCCTATCGCAGCACCCGCCATTGTCCCAAAGACTCCGAGAAAGGTGTATTCGATCACGATCTGGGCGAGAATCTCCTGGCGTGAAAGACCGATGGCGTTGAGAATAGCAAAACGGTATATGCGTTCGCGTATCGAAGCATAACTGTAGAGAAGAAGACCTGTAATTGCCATAACCAAAGTTGCCAGGAAGCTAATCGTCAAAGTACCAAAGATGCCTACGCGCTCTGTCATGGCTTGTTCTTTTTTGACCAATTCTTTACTATCCAGGAACAAGCTGGGATATTTCGAAAGGTTTAATTGTGTCAATTGCTTAATCACGGTAGCACCTGTTGCATCAGGCTTAAGCTTGACCCAGATGTTATGGCGTACAATGGATCCATAAAGAGAGCTCAGGTAGTCCATTGTACCGATCATGGCTGGTGAATCCTCTTCATACACCGTTGGAAAATACTCATAGACACCATTGATCACTACATTTGCATTAGCTTTTGTGCTCGAGTCGAGTGTGATTGTTAAAGCCACCTGACTCCCAACCTTCAGCCCAGTAACTTGCAGAAAATGTTGTGATACGAGCACTGCGTTTTCCTGGCTGGCAAGGCGGTTCATGAGTGCGCCTAAAGGCTCGCGAGCAAAGTCGGAGCGATACCAGGCAGCCTGTGGAAAATCCAGTCGATCAATTCCATAAAACCGGATATACATACTGCTGTCAGTGTTCAATGATACTTGGGCTGGCAAGTTAGCCACGCGTGTAGCGGCTTTAACTCCTTCAAGTTTCAGAAAATCCTGGGGAGTAGGGATCCAACTGCCATCGAGGGGTGCATCGGAGGGAGAATTTAATTCGGCAGAGGATGCAGGTGTGATATTAAGATCTGTCCCTGTCCGATAATATATCCGGTCAGTCATCCATTTATCCAGGCTGGCAGCCATGGAGAGCGTATAAATGCCAATTGCCAGGGAAACCATTACCATAAGAAGTGGTGCCACGTACTCATGGCCTTGCCGGCCAAGCTGGCGCAGAGCCAGGTGCAGGGTTACAGATGGGCTAATCTTTGCCAGTTGGTCGATCAGCATCATTAAAATGGGAAACAGCCGCATTGCAATCAAAGCAACTGTCACAACAAATAATGCTGGAACCAGGATCAGGAGTGGATCGTTATAGAGATCTGAGGGACTATTTACTACCAGGTTAGCCAAGGATCCGCGTTTGAGAATCTGGTTATAGAGATACCAGGTTGGAAGGATCAGCAATAAGTCCAGATAATATTTGTACCATAATGGAACTTTCTGAGGCCGAGCCCATTCTCGCTCTTCGGTAACGATGCTTTGACGGGCTATGCTTAAGGAAGGCCACAGGCGAGCCAACAGGCTTAGCGAGAGTGAGAGTATGGTTAAGGTTGGATCCAGGCCCTGGATAGTGACAGGGAGTAAATCCCTATGGGTAAAAGACAAGAAGCTTGAGCTGAAACCCATGGTCAAGGCCAGGCCAATACCGGCAAGCACACCCAGGGGAAGGCTGATTACCAGAAGCACGGAATGCTCTAAAAAGATCAGGTTCATGACCCCAGGGATACTCATCCCACGGCTATAGAGAATAGCTGTTTCTCTTCGTTGCCATTGCGCGACGATAGATGAAATCAGCACCAGGAAATATAAAAGGATGAAAAACGCTGGAAGGTTATAAGCGATCAGGAGTGTAGATAGCGAACGGTTTCTTTCGGAAAAGTTTTCCAATGGCCCAAGTGGGGGAGAATTAAGACGAGCTCCAGGTAAAAATTGGTTGATAATTTCCTGCCCGTTCCGGAAACCGGCCAGATAGCGAGCGCTATCTCTAGGCAATAATTTCGTGTGATCCAGGATCACATACCAGTTGACCCCACGCGAGCCTGCAGCCAGGCGAGGTTGCATCCAATCAATATAATCCTGACGACGAACTAAAAAAGAGTTCTTCAAGGAGGTGTCGGGATCGTTAAACCAGAATTCTGCTCCAGGATCCCTTGTCTTCCAGATGCCCGCCACACGAATTGGAACTGGTTCATCTGCCAGGGTGGGACCAACCCCAAAGGTCTCGCCGGGAACAACTCCCATTACTTCCGCCGTCTTATCATACAGCCATACATCGACGAATTCTCCGCTTGATTTGCCGTTACTATCCAGAGGCGCGCCGGATGTTATCTCGATCTGGTCAGAAATGTCCTTGATATAAACCAAATCGACATTCCCCAGGTATTTCCGTGGATCTTCATATTTCGTGTTGTTCTTCCCGGGTGAAAGCATCAAACCTCCACTGCTTACCTGGAGACCCAGGTGGCGGAGAGGAAGACCTACCTCCCCTGAAAGGGTTGAGGCAATATCTTTGGACACAAGCTCAGCGTTTTGCAGAGTAAGAGGTCTGGCTGCAGATGGTTGAATATATACGGAAGTTGATAACGGGGGTCGACCGGTTTGTTTGGAAAAATCGGTAAGTTCTTGGATAAGAATTGTCCGGTCGACTGCCTCGGAAAAGAAAGAAGAACTGGTAATTAATCCAATGGATAATATATTTCCAAAAAGCACCAATGCCATAACGCCCAGGTGATATCTCTGGCGCTTGAGAACGAGAACAATCCATCGGTATAATTGAACAAAAGGGAAAATAATACGCGTGATTAAAGGATAGGTTTGATCACTCTTTTTCTTCTTGACAGACATTACCAATCATTGCCTTAGTTCTTAAGTGTAGAGAAGGATTGATCTGAAATTATACTTTCAAATGATGCAATATTCGATTACATCACCTGTGTGAAATACTTTTCCTCAATCTCTTGCCAGGTTTCCTCCTGGTTGGCTCGCAATAGAGATCCAAACAGAGGAAGAATGTCACGCAATTGGCTTGCCATCCGTTGAGCAACCCTGCGGATGGAGAAATGAGCATTACTGGCAGTGCGTAAGTTCAGTAGGTGGTCGGCGCTGCGTAAATTAAGCGTGATCATCACCCGGCGGTTGAATGCATTTGGCACCAGATAAGCTGCTACTTCTGGGGAAAAGTTAGCCAGATGTTCGTATGTGGCGGAGACTTCTTCCATCACGGTGCGGTATTCCTGTTCCAGGCTGGCTGCTGTGATACGATGTGGGATTGCGAAACCGAGCCGGGTGGTGAGTGGCTGAGGGGTCAGGGTGAGCATTCGATGTCGTTTGAGTTCGGCAAAGGCACCCTGGTCGAGAATCAGGTCAAAGGTGAAATAAGCATGCTCAAGCTCACGGAGCGGTATGTCATGGCGATTGAGACCGGTAAGTAGCTTGCCAGCCAGGATTTGTTTTTCTTGAAGTGACAAGCTTCGGATATACTCGCTGGCTTGCGTGTAGCCAATACCGGAGAAGCGATATAATGCAGCGCTCAACACACGTATTTCAGCTTCCTCATCATAATGTACTAAGTGGCACCAATCCGATGGAAAACCAGGTGAACTGACAGCCCGATTTGCTGCAGCCTGCAGTGAAAGTCTTACATTCTCCAGGTAAGGTGTTGGGTTGGCATATTTTACAAGAGTAGGAATAACTGCCTGAGCGGCCTGTTTGATTTCCTGACCGGTAGCCCGAACTTCCGCCAGTGGGTGAGAAAGCATCTTGCAAATGGCATGTTCCAGGGCTCGGGCGTTGATTGTCACTCCGACATTGGCTAATGAGGCTGCCGGAAGTAAGAACCGGCAAACGTCGATGTATTCAGGCCGGATTCTTTGTTTCCAGGCAGTTTCACTTTCTCCTTGCTGGCGAGGATGTTCATCCATAACCAATTGTTGAACCACAGGCATAAACCGGTGATAGGAATCCAATAGCAGACGGCAGGTCCGAGTATATGATTCTCTCAATGGGTGATCTTCCAACTCGGGTGGAATTATAAATTCTTCTAGACCCCATTTCTGGTAGCGGGTCGATTTTTCCGTATAGGAAGCCAGCCGGTTGGATTCAAGGGATTCAACCGCTAGACGGGAGATATTTTCAATGGCAATATGAAGAATAGCGTGTTCTGCGACCGATGAATGACCATAACCGACTACCCATTTTTCGTGGAATTGGGCGCTTTTTTCATCAGACAATTCAGCTGCTATTTCGCGGAAGGATTGTGGCGAGCGGGAAGTTTTTGCAAAGGTTACGGCAATGGTTTCAGGGGGTAGAGTCTGTGGATCAAGCAAGTACACCTGTCGTTCTAGAGTCATATGCGATCCTTTCTCACCAGTCACCCATCGCTGCTGGACGCCAATCCAAAATGCTAAGCTAAAATTTCTTGTGCCTTGCGGATGTCCTTTTGGATTTGATCCATCAAGGCTTGAATCGAGGTGAAACGTTGCTCAGAGCGCAGAAAGGAAAGGAATTCCAAGCGCAATTCCGACCCATAGATATCCTGGTCGAAATTCAGGATATGCGTTTCAACCCGAGGAGCGACAGGTTGATTTTCAAAGGTTGGGCGTACACCGACGTTTGTAATAGATGGTATGCGTTGCTCTCCCAGCCATGTCCAGGTGGCATAGACTCCTGAAGCGGGTAGCAACTTTAGAGGCCAAACTTGGAGATTAGCGGTTGGTATTCCAAGACCTCGACCACGTCCATCCCCCTGAACCACTTTCCCGCTAATTGTATAGTTTCTTCCAAGCAACCTTGCGGCTCCAGAAACATCCCCTTTGGTAAGAAACTGGCGAACCTGACTGGAGGAAATGATATCGTCGCTCAAAGTCACTGGTGGGATGACATGGACAGTATAGCCTAGCTCCTTACCCAATTGCTGCAAAAATAGAACATCCCCTTCGCGTCCACGTCCAAGCGCAAAATCGTAACCGGCCCAAAGCTGGCGTAAACCTAACCGCCCGCACAGTTTTTCCATAAACTCTTTGGCACTTAGCAAGGCCGTCTGTTTGGTAAATTCGTTGGTGATAATGATATCAACCCCAATCGCAGCCAGCAAGTTGGCTCGTTCTTCAGGACTTGTCAGGTAATATGGACCTGTTAATCCACGCAGGACAACTGCAGGGTGAGGAAAAAAAGTTAAAACTACTGCAAGAGTATTTTCAGCATGCGCTTGCTCAACCAGCCCATCAAGAATTGCCTGGTGCCCCTTGTGCACACCATCAAAAGAACCAATGGTCACCCAAGAATCGGGTAAAGTGATTTCATCAAGAGAATGGTAATGTCGCATTCATTAGGAGAAGAACACTTTTTTGGGTTGCCATTCATTGGTCGTAGCGTCAAGTTCAAGTAAAGCTACCAATTCACCTTGTTCGCTAATACCCCGTGCCAGTTTGCCCACCTGATCAACAACGGGGATACGATGTCCATGACGGATATCGTCTACCTGAGTATGGGATAGTTCAATTGAGGGCCAATCGGAAAGAGCTTCTGCTGCTGGAATCAAGTATTGATACCAGTTTCCAGCATCAAAAGAATCGCGTAATTTTCGCAGAGGGACAGCATCTCGTAAGGTGAAACGACCACTCTTGGTACGCCGTAGGCCCACCAGATGGGCTCCACAGCCCAATTCTTCGCCCAGGTCGTGAGCCAACGATCTTACATATGTGCCAGATGAGCAATATACATCGATTACTACCTCTGGTGGCGCCCACTCGAGTAACTCAAGGCTGTAGACCTGGATTTTACGAGGTTGAAGATCGACTTCTTCGCCTTTGCGAGCCAGGTCGTATGCTTTCTTGCCCTTAACTTTAACTGCTGAATACGGCGGAGGGATCTGTTCAATCTCACCAATGAATTTCGTCAGAACATCTTCAAATTGCTCTTCTGAAATGTTGACTGGCGAGGTATTCACCACCCGGCCGTCAGCATCATAGGTGTCAGTGCTTGTACCCAGACTGACTACAGCCTGGTAGCGTTTATCTGAGGCGGATACATACTCGCTCAGTCGGACTGCCGGACCGATCAAAATAACCAGCACACCAGATGCACGTGGATCGAGGGTGCCAGTATGACCAGCGCGGTGTATGCCGGTTCCCTTACGGATGATCTGAACTACATCATGAGAAGTTAAACCAACCGGTTTATCGACGACCAGAACTCCTGAGATTGCGTTCTTAATGTCAAATTCACTGTCGCTCATTTCATTTCCCCTTGTTTTTGGAGAATATCTTTGCTGGCTTCAACCTCCAGCTCTTTATAATGATCGAATAGGATCCGAGTTGCTTGTAAGACTTTTTCCTGAACCAGAGAAAGATCGCCAATAATCTCGGCGCCAGCTGCCGCTGGATGCCCTCCTCCACCAAATTGTACCGCAATCTTTGAAATATCCCAACCCGGTTGAGCCCGCCAGCTTATTTTCACCTTGCCACCCTTTTGTTCTACAAATATGACCATTATCTCTGCGTCATCAATGGTCGAAAGAAGATTTACTAAATCAGCATCGTCATTGCCGGAGTAGGATGCTCGTTCGCGATCAGATAGCGTTAGTGAAGTCCAGATTAATTGACCTTCGCGTTGTAAACGGCTCAGTCCAGCACCCCAATAAAGGGCAGATTCAAAGGAACGCCGTACAAGTGCCAGGTGGTATAACTCTGCCAGGTTGGCACCTTGTTCCATCATCTCCGCAGCCAGACGCAGTGATTGTGAGGTGGTGCTGCTCGTTCTAAATCCAAGTGTATCACTGACAATACCTGTCAATAAAGCTACAGCAACTTCATGGTTAATGGGCAGATTCCATTTCGAAAGATTGGCTGCCAAAATTTCTGATGTAGCCGCAGCTTCAGGATCGACCAGATTAACCCTGGCAAATTGTAGATTGGTTACGTGATGATCGATATTGATATCAGCAACGCGATCACCTAAAACTCCTCCACAGCGATCCAAATCTGAGGCATCCAATACGACTATCAGGTCGGACTCGTTATGTAAGTGCCGAACCACGCACTCGCTGCCTGGCAAGTGGCGGAAGGCGGAAGGAACACCATCTGCCAATACCATTTGGACCGTCTTACCAGCTGCCTTTAGAGATAAACCCAAACCCAACAGACAGCCCACTGCATCACCATCTGGGCGAAGGTGTGAAACAAGTGTTACGGAATGAGCCCGCTCCAAAAGTCGGCTGATTAAAGTTTGTTGGTCAATTTTCATTATTACCGTTACCACTTGCACCGGTAGTAGGGTTCTGTCTCAATGATGCCAGCAGACGTTCAATATGATCTGCGCGTTCAGGAGTTGGATCCCAATGAAAGCGTAAGCGTGGAAAGGTACGAAGCTCGATCCGTTGAGAAAGGGAATGACGTAAAAAACCAGTTGCGCTCTCTAATCCCTGTAGGATTTCCTGCTCACGAATCTGTCCTTCGATAGCGGAAATATATATATCCGCATAAGCTAATTCGCGATCGACATGCACATCCGTAATCGACACCCCATTTAATCGGGGGTCATGTACTTCCAAGATTAACATCTCTGAAAGCACTTCACGGATACGATTAGCAATCCGGTCAAGCCTCTGTTTGGATGGCATGACAGCTCCTAAATCAAAGTTCTTTCCAGAACATAACACTCAATAATATCGCCGATTGCTAGATCATTGAAACCCTTAAAAGACATCCCACACTCAAATCCTTGACGGACTTCTCGAACATCCTCTTTTTCCCGTTTCAATGATGCTAATTCACCTTCATAGATCTTCTCGCCGGCACGAAGGATACGAGCCCGGCCATTACGCCGGATTTCACCTTGCAAGACCCGGCAACCCGCCACGTTTCCCACCCGGGAAATGGCGAAGATCGCCAGTATCTCGGCTTTGCCGACGTTCACCTCTTTCAATTCAGGGGTTAGCATACCTTTGAGGGCTTTCTCAATATCCTCTATTAACCGGTAAATAATATCATATTGTCGGATTGACACACCTTCTGCCTCAGCCAATCGGCGTGCAGCAGCATCCGGATACACATTAAAGCCGACTACAATCGCTCTTGATGCCGCGGCCAGCATGACGTCACTATCGCTTATGTTTCCCGTTTCAGCATGCAAGATATTGACGGATATGTCCCCTTTATTGAGCTCATTAAGCGAATTCACAATCGGTTCCAGGGAACCCTGCACATCGGCCTTAATTATCAGACGCAGTTCGCGTATTTCACCAGCCTGATATCGCTCAAACAATTCTTCAAGAGTGGCTTTTGGGAGAACAGAAATTTGCTGCTGTTCATCGAGTTTGCGCTCTTCCACAATCTGACGAGCATCACGCTCACTTGAGTAGATTTGGAACACATCACCGGCTAATGGCACTCCGCTTAGCCCCATGATTTGCACTGGCATGGAAGGCAATGCCTTGTGAACCTTACGACCATATTGGTCAAACATAGCACGGATTCGACCATAAGCCTTTCCAGCCACCACTACATCGCCCATCTTAAGCGTCCCGTTCTGAACTAGAAGAGTAGCCACTACTCCTTTCGATTTATCCACCTGAGCCTCAATGACAGTACCCATTACTTTGCCGTTTGGATTGGCCTTGATTTGGATATTTTCAGAAATCAATTGGATAGCCTCTAATAAATCATCGATGCCTTTCTTCTGCTTTGCGGATACTGGCACAACGATCGTGTTGCCTTCCCAGTCATCAGGTACTAGGCCGGTCTCAGCGAGTTGGCGCTTGACAAAATCAGGATTAGCATCCGGACGGTCTATCTTGTTCAGAGCGACAATGATCGGAACCCGCGCTGCGCGAGCATGAGCGATAGCTTCGCGGGTCTGTGGCATTACGCCATCATTTGCGGCCACGACCAGAATGACTACGTCAGCCCCTTGAGCGCCACGAGCGCGCATAGCTGTGAAGGCTGCATGCCCTGGAGTATCTAGAAAGGTAATAAGATGGCCATTGTGTTCGACCTGATATGCACCAATGTGTTGAGTGATGCCGCCTACTTCACCAGTGGCTACGTCAGTATGCCGAATAGCATCCAGTAAGGTGGTTTTCCCATGATCTACATGACCTAATATGGTCACAACAGGTGGTCGGTTAACAAGGTTTTTAGGGTCTTCATCTTCAATCAACCGTCGCCAAAGAGGTACTTCACCAGTTTCTTTCTCTATCACCTCTTTGGCCATTTCTAGGTTTGTGTCAAACCCCAATTCAGAGGCCACTATAGCTGCAGTATCATAATCTACTTGCTGGTTGATATTCGCCATCACCCCATTAGACATTAAGATTTTAATCACCTGGATAGGGCTTGCCTCCAGGCGCTGGGCCAATTCACGAACGGTCAGATTTGTCGGTAGTTCAATCTTTTTTTGCCCGTTCTCGCTCATATACACCTCTTTTCTACCTTCACCCCATGGATTTCTTTTACTGATGTCGTTCTGACGGTAACACACTGTCGCTTCGGCCTGGGGGAAAGGTTATCGCCAGGGTTGAGCTACTAGAAGGGGTGGTTCAGAATATCTAACTGACAATGTGAAGAAGACGAGTTCATAGCTCCAGGTTGCTGGAAGTAGCCTGGGAAGGCTCTTCTAAGGTCTCCTCCGGAATTTTCGCCAAATATGCTAATAAAGTTTCACGGTCCTGTTCTGTCAACTCGGTTCGCAGAGCATGAGCCAACGGACCCTTCAGCCCGCGTTCCCAGCAAGAGCGACGGTTATGCATGTATGCACCTCGACCGGCGGCCTTCCCAGTAGGATCCACATGCACACCCAGGGAATTGTGAACAATGCGAACCATAGTCCGCTTTGGGAGCACTTCCCGGCAACCAACGCAGGTGCGTTGTGGTACGTGTTTTATCCTTCGAGTTGGTTTTTTGACCACGAAGATAACCTCTCATGATTGCGTGGTTACGGTTCTGTATCCCATTCTTCTGCGCCGCGCTTGTGCTTCTTACGGCTCACTGTCAGGTCTCGATCAGGATCGTACTCAATCTCAATAAAACGACGCTTCTTCTTGCCTTTCTTCTTGCCGGCCTTGCCACTAATCAGCTCTTCTTCATCCTCATCAAATTCAACCGGCTCAGTCATTTCGGATCTAATGGAGAACAACTCATCAAAAGAAGGTTCAACTTCTTGAGCTATCTCCTCTTCGGGGAGTGGCTGCGCTTCTCCTAAGATTACCTCTTCAACCTCTGGGATCTTTGGTTCTGCTGGTTCAACAGGTTGTTCAGGTAATTCAACAGGCGACACCGGTATTGGTTCTTCAACTACAGCTTTTTCTTCTGGTTCAGCAGTTACTTGTAGTTCGACGGTTTCAGGTTGCACCATCTCCATTGGTTGTTCTTCAGTCACAGGAGCAGTTTCTGGTTGACTCGCAATCTGGATGGATTCCATCAGGCGTTTAATTTCATTCAATGCTCGCGGGCCTATACCCTGCAAACGAAAGACAGCATCAGCATCCCGCTTCATTTGCACGGCAAGCTCACCGACTGTGGTGTAACCAGCCTCTTGAAGGATATAGGCCACATGTTCAGGTAGACTGCTATCCAGTATATTTTCCTCAAACGCAGCCTGTGGAATTCCCTGACTTATGGCTTCCAATTCTTTATCGATGACGGGTTTTTCAGGAATGCGGCGAATGGTCGTGCGTTTTTCGACCCGATCAACAAACTGAGCCATCTGGTCATATTCCTCAGGTGTAAGCGGTCGGCCCTCTGCTTTCTTGCCCAGCATGCCGGAAATAGATGGGATACGCTCACTTTCAGCTTCGGCTATCATGGATAGGGAGGGTTCAGTCTGTAATCGATGGATCGCATCGGCGGCTGCTTCTGTCAAGCTCTTGATATCGATGCGCCAGTTGGTTAACTTTGCGGCCAGACGTGCATTTTGTCCATCTCGACCTATTGCAAGTGAGAGTTGATCCTCGGGGACAACTACTGTGGCGGTCTTGCCATTTCCATCATGATCGTTCAGGTATACGCCTACCACACGTGCGGGGCTAATAGCCTTGGCGATAAAGATAGCTGGATCGGGATTCCATTCAATTACATCGATCTTCTCGTCATGCAACTCGCGCACAATAGCCTGTATTCGTACCCCACGGATGCCAACACAAGCGCCAACAGGATCTATCCCAGACTGAGTGGCCGAGACAGCCACTTTCGCACGTTCGCCTGGCTCTCGAGAGATAGAGCGAATTTCAACCACGCCATGATAAATTTCGGGAACCTCATTTTCCAGCAAGCGGCGCAGGAAATCACGATGAGTGCGCGATAGAATAATTTGTGGACCTCTCGGGTTGTCTTTTACCTCGGCGACTAATGCACGGACCCGATCATGGATGCGAAAACGTTCACCAGGGATCATGTCTTTACGAGACATTGCGCCTTCAGCACGCATTTCCAGCCCAATGGTTAATCCTTGAGAATTAAGGGCCTGAACGACACCAGAGATGATTTCGCCCAATTGCTTCTGATAGTAGTTCAGTTGCGCTTGGCGTTCAGCATCACGGATACGCTGTTGGATCACCTGCCGTGCAGTTTGAGCTGCAACTCGGCCGAAATCGTGTGGTGTGCTCTCAACTACGACCATGCTGCCCAATTCAGCAGCAGGATCGTAGCGTCTAGCCTCTGACAGAACGACTTCAGTACGAGGGTCTTGTACGCTATCAACGACTTCTTTTTCGGCAAATATGGACACTTTACCACTATCTGGATCGATTTTCGCTTCAATTTGTTGAGCATTGGAAGCATTTACCGCCCTTCGGTAGGCAGAGACCATAGCCGATTCAATTGCCTGAAGGATTACTTCCTTAGGAAGTTGTTTCTCTTCCAGAACTTCATTAAAAGCGAGGACAAATTCGTTCTTCATCGACCTAACTCCAACATATAGCCCATTACACGCAGAAAAGTGGGGGGCTCCCACTTTTCGTTGTTCTCATCATGATCACAACTCAATGCGTATTTATTCTAACATAGTCTTGGAGGAGATGCAAGATTTAAAACAAACCTTTAAACTATAATCCTGCTGGAATTATCCCATTTCTGTCAGTGCCGCACTTCGGGTATCGTAGAAACCGGCTTCAGGAGCAGTATGAAGTAGGTTCTCATACATATCAGGGGTTACAGTCAGCTTTAGGGAATCATAGGCTAATAGTACTGCACCAACCGAAGGTTCAAAGCGAGCTCGCACTATTCGGGCATGTGGAGCAACCCGGTGTATGGCCTGGGTTAGCGTATCTACATATAAAGAACCTATACCTTTAAACAGACTACCAGCCAAGACAACGTCAAAGGTTTCCTGTTCCATGCCCATCCGGCGGATAGCTGCTATCGCGTGATCAGCCAGGTAGGTGGCCACTTTGACTAGTATGTCTGCAGCAACGGCGTCGCCAGCATAGGCGGCTTCAAACACCAGTGGACATATTGTAGAGACTTGGTGCCAATCGATATTTCCCAAAACAGCAGCGCGTAGCATTAATTCAGGGGTAGCGTATCCCAATTTATGCAGCACAATTTCCGTCAGTGAAGTTGGGGGAAGGATCCCCATATCTGCATCCAAAACAGCTTGAAAAGCAAGATGAGCGACATGCCCAGCGCCCCCATCATTCTGGTAATACCCCATTGCGAATTCCCTGCCATCTGGTGTAATAACAGCGGTGTTTGAACCGCTTCCAGAGACAATGCCAACGCCATAGGGTTCGCTGGTCCCAGCACGCAAACCACCAAACGTGTCGTTTTTAACAACAACTTGCTGTATCATGCCCGTAGCTTCTAAAGCAGCTCGTCGGCGAGAGTGATCTTCGGGCCAATCGGCACCGGATAGGGTAAACACACCGATTTCAATTGGGTGGCCCTTCAGTTCAGCCGCTTGGATAGCTCGAGTCACTACATCGATTACCACCCCCATAGGTATAGAAACGTCCTCACCACTCCAGTTGCTACCGCTTCCGCGTGCAGCGCCAAGAACGTGGCCTTGATCATCCGCTAGAAGGGCAACTGTTTTTGTACTGCCACCATCTACACCAAGTACATACCGTGCCATTGATTCTCTCCGAAGGGAAAATTTCTTCCACAATTATACAAGAACAATTGGCTAGGGTATAATCTTTTCAGGGAAGTGGGAACCGAATAGCTGTTTCTGTTTGGTGAAATATGAAATATAGATAATGAGAAACCATTTCTGGAGGTAGGTATGGATGATACATACCTTTGGTGGAAAGACGGGGTGATCTACCAGATTTATCCGCGCTCATTTATGGACAGTAACGAAGATGGCATTGGCGATTTACCAGGGATTAGCAGCAAATTGGATTACCTGGTAAATTTGGGGATAGATGCCATCTGGCTCTCACCCTTTTTCCCTTCTCCAGATGTTGATTTTGGTTATGATATTACGGATTATCTGGGGGTGGATGCTAAGTTTGGGACGTTTTCTGATTTAGAATTTCTAATTACTGAAGCCCACTCGCGCGGAATTCGAATCATTTTGGATTTAGTGCTCAATCATACCTCTGACCAACATCCGTGGTTCATTCAATCGCGCAGATCGCATGACAATCCCTATCGAAATTGGTACATTTGGCGCTCCACCGATAAGGGCCAGCTTCCGAATAATTGGATATCAGTGTTCGGTGGAACCGGTTGGGAGTTAAGTCAAGACACTGGCGACTATTACTATCATATGTTTTATAAAGAACAACCTGACTTAAACTGGCGGAATCCACAAGTTCGTCAGGCAATGTTTGATGTCATGCGATTCTGGTTGGAGAAAGGTGTGGATGGTTTCCGGCTGGATGTGTTTAATGTTTATTTTAAACACTCCCTTTTTCCGGACAATCCACCCAAATTCGGATTGCGGGATTTTGATCGCCAGAGTCACTTATACGACTTTGACCAACCTGAAATGATTCTGTTGTTGAAGGAGATGCGGACCCTGTTGGACGCTTATCCTGAACGCTATGCAGTTGGTGAACCACTTCTTGCGACAACTAAACAGGCGGCACGATATTGTGACTCAGGATTACTGCATGCGGTATTCGAGTTCTCCTTGTCGAGGTCTCCCTGGAGCGCCAGGCGCTTTTTGAGTACTGCACAGAATTGGTCTATGGCGCTTTCCCCTGAATCCTGGCCAAATTATGTTCTGAATAACCATGATATAACCCGTTCAGCCTCCCGCTATGGATGGGGTGAAGATGATGAGAGGTTAAAAGTGGCGGCCGCGTTCTTACTCACTCAACGCGGCACCCCTTTTCTTTACTATGGGGAAGAGATTGGGATGCGCAATATACCTTTAAAACGCAGCCAAATCCAAGACCTTATTGGAAAACGGTATTGGCCAATTTTTCCGGGAAGGGATGGTTGCAGAGCACCTTTCCAATGGGATGATACACCCAATGCAGGGTTTAGCAAAGTACGTCCGTGGCTACCAGTTCACCCAGATTACACCTGGCGTAATGTGGCTGCCCAAAGTGAGGATCCCGATTCGTTATTAACTTTCTATCGACGTCTGCTTCGGTTACGACGCGAGCATACCGCCCTTCGCCAGGGAATATTCCTGTCTTTGACTTTTGACCCGCGTTTTGTGCTGGGTTATCTGCGCCAGGATGCTTCCGAAACAATCTTGGTGGCATTAAACTTCAGTCGCATCCCACTTCGCTTGGTGCTAGGAGGAAAATTGGCAATCCGCACCTGGCAAGTCCTGCTCTCCAACAGGCGCGAGGAAGGAGAGAAGTTCTCTGGCAGCTTTCTTCCGCTTGGTAAGAATGAGGTTTGTATTCTCAAAATGGGGAAGTTATGACTCTTCCTCGCCCTCAGTTGATCCTATAGGGTTAACAAAGGGCACACCGATCTCCTCACCAGCTTTTTGCAGTGATTCAGCAACGTTTTCCAGCAGCGGGACGCCATCCTGTAGATAGCGTTCTGTACGTTCATATTCCTTTTCACCAGGGATATAGATACGTTCCTGGTTAATCGCCTTGGGAGATTCTTTGAGTTCCTGGATGACTTGGTCCATATTGGCCTTGAACTCTTCGACTGGTCGGAAGGCGTCAATTCGTATGGCAGCAAAGAAGTGTCCGACGTTAGCACCATGGTCGGCTTTTTCAGGCCGCCCAACATGAGACAGGAAGGATGCCCCGGAAAGCACCCCAGAGAAAATATCGACCATCAAGCCCAATCCATATCCTTTATAACCGCGCATCAAATCAATGCCCCCGAGGGGCAATAAAGCACCACCATTCAATACTGCCTTTGGATCTGTAGTTACTTGCCCAGTTATGTCAATTCCCCATCCCTCGGGGATAGGTTTGCCAGCTTTATCATAAACTGTGATACGTCCAATCGGAACGATACTGGTAGCCATATCGAGTACAAAAGGTCGTTCGTGGTTGGTGGGAACAGCAACTGCAATGGGATTCGTGCCGATGATCGCAGACCGGCCATACGTAGGGGCGACTAGCGGTTGTGAATTCGTATAGCTGATACCAATCATTTCCTCCGGTAAGGCCATCATCGCATAATAACCGGCGATACCGTAATGGTTGCTATTGCGCACAGTGACCATTGACACCCCGCTTTGGCGTGCTCTTTCGATGCAATGGTGCATGGCTTGATAACCGACCACCATCCCAAGTCCATTGCCACCATCCATCGCCAAAGTTGTTGTTGTTTCGTGGATTGTCTTTGTTGGTGAAAGGGGGTTGATGAGTCCTTTACGCAGACGAACCCCATAGTATGTATTCAAACGGATGATGCCATGTGAATCCACCCCACGCAGATCGGCGGCAAGCAATATATCCGCGGCAATAGCTGCGTGATCTGGTGGCACATTTAATCTGGTAAAAAAGCGTTGAATAAAGCTTCTTAAGTCTTCAGAGCGAAACAGAAGGGTTTTCGGCATAGCAGGCAATCTCCTTTCTGTATATGTGTTACGAGGAATCAGAAGTCTTAAATATCCAGATTCCTGACATCTTTTGCATGGGTCTGTATAAACCGGGTACGAGGTGGTACAGCCTGACCCATGAGCATATCAAATGTGCGATCAGCTACTGCCGCGTCCTCGATAGTCACCAACAGCAGGGTCCGGTTGGCTGGATTCATGGTGGTTTCCCAAAGCTGGGCCGGATTCATCTCGCCCAAACCTTTGTACCTCTGGATAGATGCCTTTTCGCTGACTATGCCTAATTCCTTAATGATATGATCTTTATCCAGCTCATTGTAGGCATATCGTACCTGGTTTTTATGAGCGATGCGATAAAGCGGGGGTTGGGCAATGAAGAGGTGACCTTCTTCTATAAGCTCGGGCATATATCGGAAGAAAAGCGTAAGTAATAACGTGCGAATATGACTGCCATCCACATCTGCATCAGTCATGATGATCACTCTTCCATAACGCAAATTGCTTAGATCAAAAGATTCGCCTATCCCAGTGCCGATCGCTGAGATAAGCGCTTTAACCTCGTTGTTGGAGAGTACCTTGTCTAAACGGGCACGCTCTGTATTCATAATCTTGCCACGTAGAGGTAGAATAGCCTGGAAATGACGATCACGACCCTGCTTGGCAGAACCTCCAGCACTATCCCCTTCCACAATGTATAGCTCTGTCTTGCTGGAATCTCGCTCTGAACAATCTGCGAGCTTGCCGGGTAAGGTCAGGCTTTCTAATGATGACTTCCTGATAACAAGATCGCGTGCCTTTCGAGCTGCGTCTCGAGCACGGGCAGAGGTCAGACATTTCTGAATAATGGCCTTGGCAGCTTGAGGATTCTCTTCCAGGAAAGATGCCATTGCCTCACCAGTGACCTGTTGGACGTAAGTTTGCACTTCCGGATTCATCAGCTTCACCTTGGTCTGGGACTCAAATTGAGGATCCGGATGTTTGATGCTGACAATGGCTGTGAGACCTTCTCGAGTATCATCCCCAGTGAAATTGGGATCTCCCTCTTTTAGGAGGTTACTTCGACGCGCGTAATCATTTACCACGCGGGTTAGTGCGGTGCGTAATCCGGTTAGATGGGTGCCACCATCTATAGTATTGATCGTATTGGCAAATGAGTAGACAGATTCAGCGTAGGCATCAGTGAATTGGATGGCGATTTCAATACCTATGTTATCTAATTCTTTCTCACCGAAGATTACTGGGTGTAGCACCTCCCGGTTTCGGTTAAGGTAACGCACAAAGGAGACGATGCCACCTTCAAAATAGAAGGACATCTCACGCTGGGCGCGCTCGTCTAGCAGATCAATTTTTACTTTGCGTGTGACGAAAGCCATTTCCCGGAATCGTTGAGAGATTGTATCAAAACGGTAATCCAGGTCATCCTTAAAAATCAATGGATCAAACCGGAAAGTGGTTCGAGTGCCGGTTACCGTGGACTCACTTTTCCCAATAGGTTTCACTGGCTCTTGAGGGTAGCCGCGTTCATATCGTTGGTACCAAATCTTTCCTTCTCGACGAACCTCAACTTCACACCATTCGGAAAGAGCATTTACTGCTGAAACCCCTACCCCATGAAGCCCACCGGATACTTTATAGCTACCGCTACCGAACTTTCCACCTGCGTGCAGTGTGGTCATAACAACTTCTAGGGCGGATTTCTTCTTCTCTGGATGGATATCCACCGGGATACCACGACCATTATCTTCGACAGTGACACTGCTATCTGGGTGAATGGTTACAATGATATGGTTACAGGCACCTGCTAATGCTTCATCAATTGAGTTATCCACAACCTCATAGACCAGGTGATGCAATGCTTTAAGGTCTGTTCCACCAACGTACATTCCAGGACGGCGACGGACGGCTTCCAATCCTTCCAGCACCTGGATATTACTGGCGTCATATGTAGGGGGTGTGCCTGTGACCTGTACCACGAATACCTCCAAATTATATTGTTAGGGTACTGCGCTTAGATTTGTTGTCGAAGTTCTCCTGCATCCAGCGCATTCCACCCAGGTAATAAAAAAAGCTAGCCATCAACAGACCAGTGCTTATAAAAGCATGACCCAATACGCCTACCAGCAGCATCCACGAATCCTCAGAGGGCATGGTCCATATGATATTGAGTCCCTGGTTGATAAGGATGGCAATCAGGAGGAAGAGCCCCGTTCCGGGCAAGAAAAAGCGCACCAATTTCAGACTTGTGATAGCCGAGGTTAGTACGTTTTGGGAGTATGTAAAAATCCCGTGAGGTGAATAAACTAAGGGTACCAGGACCCAAATTAAGAATAAAGACACAAAGAACAGTGCGATCTGTGCCAGGCTGGGGTTGATCAGAGCAATGACGGTGATCATCATGCTAATTGGGATAAAAAATACCATAAGGCCAGTGAACAAAGCAATCGTCAACAGTACAATTTGGATCGCTTGCCACCAAATGCGAGTCGTTGAAGGATTAGGGTATTTCTCTCGACTCAGGCGCACCATTTCTCCGAAGTAAAGGCAAGCCAAAAGAATGCCAATCAAGTTGAATAAAATCCATAAACCAATCACGCCTAATAATGATGTCATCTCATAAATAGGAGCATGACCTAAAGGGGTTTGCAATGGAGCCTGGCCAGCCATTAAGCTGGGGATTCCTATTGGGAAAGTTCGTAACAAACTAAACATATTAAATCGATCCAGGATAATCTGGGCGATTTCCTGTGTGTTTCTAATGGTGTTGGGATCTACAGTGCCAGTAGTATTGATCTGACGGTTTAATTCAGTAATTGCTGGCTCTAATAGGGTTTTCACACGTAACCGTGGCCCAAACCAAAGGAATAGATCCAGCAGAATTGGAAAGAGAACCAGATAAATGTGATTGGCGACTGCGTTGAAACCGGTAACAAACGAAGTAATCAGTCTCGGTGGACTTACGAGAGAAGCAGAAGGCTTTGTCTCCATACGAAAAATAATTGTACCACATTGGGTATGATGCATTACACTTGGCAGCCCACGCATGGCGGAGTACAATCTTTGGATGCAAAGTCAGATTTTATCTGTTGATACAGAGGAACATCAATACCTTCCGGATGCTAATCAGTTAAGTGTGTTAGCATCTGTGATCTTATTGGCTTATGCCTTAACTCCTTATATCAACTCCATGGGACAAAATTATTCGTTCCAGCTTCCAGGTTTCTTTTTATCCATTCGCATTAACTTAACATCCGTTGTTTCAATCCTGGTTGCAGTACTTGCTGTACTGGGAACGGATTGGATTCTTCATTCACATCCTTCTGTTCGTACTCAACGATCCTTTATGGTGCATTGGATACTCCCAGGTTTGACCGCCTGGGTCATTGGGTTGCCATTATATAATCTAAAGGTTGGTCTGCAGTGGTGGGGAGTCATTGCACTTGGAGGGGGATTGCTGATATTGATATTGGTTGCAGAATTCATCGTAGTGGATGTTTCTGATTCTCGGTATGCGTTGGCAACAGTCGGCCTTACTGCAATGGCGTTTGCTCTCTATCTTATGGTCGCAATTGCTGTTCGAGCCGCAGGTTTACGCTTGTACCTGGTATTGCCGATGTTGGTGATCCCAATGGCATTGGTTGTCTTGCGGACTCTCTACTTGAGGCTTGGGGGAGGTTTGTTTTTGCCATGGGCAATTGGGATCGCTTTTGTAGTTGGGCAGTTTGCCATTGGTTTGCATTATCTACCTCTTCCTCCGTTGACATTTGGCTTAGTGCTGCTTGGGCCAGCTTACGCTTTGACCGGCTTGGCGGGTGCGATAGAAGAGGGTCGTCCATGGAAAACCTTATGGATTGAACCAGTGATTATGCTGGTTTTATTGTGGGGGCTGGCGTTCATATTCAGTGGGTGAAAGAATGCCTGGTGTGCTGCTATTGGGAAACTCTCATTGGTCGGAAATGCGGCAGCATGTAGCGAGCTGCTTACCTGAGGAAGCTTGTGGTTTAATCGGAGGAAAATCAGGGCAGACCAGATTGGTGATCCCTATAACCAATGATCTTCATAGTCCAGATCGTTTTCGAATGAATCCAAATGAACAGTTGAAAGGGTTTGAGACTCTGGCTTCACATGGATTAGATTTAATCGCTATTTTCCATTCACATCCCAATGGACCACCTTACCCTTCTGAAGTTGATCTGGTAGAATTTGCTTATCCGGGCGTTTTCACCATATTATGGTTTCTAAAGGATGGAATCTGGCAGGCGGGTGCTTTTGATCTGGAAAAGATGGCTCATAAAAAGGTTACTTTGGATATCTCCGGGGGATGAAAGCAACGCCCTGAATGTGTAGGGGTTATTATCGTTGGAGGTTCTTATATGGTAGTCCTGAAGATATTTCTCGTATTGGTGCTGGCCTATTTGGCTGGATCAATCCCTTCGGGATTGGTTGTGGTCAAAGTTTTCAGCGGTAAGGATGTTCGTGATGTGGGTAGTGGAAGGACCGGAGGCACTAATGCAATGCGGGCAGCGGGAATCGTTGCTGGATTGTTAACTGCAGTAATGGATGTGTTGAAAGGGATTGCTTCAGGCTGGGTAGCAGGCTGGCTAATGCCTGGTAATATCTGGCTTAAAGTATTAGCAGCTTTACTGGCTATTATTGGGCATAATTACTCGGTGTTTCTAATATCTCGGGATAGTCGTGGGCGGTTACTGATACATGGCGGAGCAGGTGGTGCTACTGCGTTGGGCGGTGCAATTGCTCTTTGGAACCATAGTTGGCTCGTGATACTTCCTTTAGCTGTTTTAGTCTTTATTTTTATTGGATATGCTTCTGTTACGACAATTAGCATTGCCCTGATTTCGATGGTTGTTTTTACCTATCGCGCAATCTTAGGTCTTTCACCGTGGGCATACATCATTTATGGGATAATAGCTTTAATAGTAGTGCTATGGTCCTTAAGACCTAATCTTAAACGCCTTAAGGAGGGTACTGAACGGGCGGTAGGACTCAGGGCATACCTGCAAAAGAAATTTAATCAAGAACCCACACATCGTTAAGTGGGAAGGGGCACTCAATTGGGATTCCCCTATTCATTAGCGGGAATATCCTGATCCTCATTCAGCATCTGTTTGTAGAGGAAGCGTAAATTTCGGCGATGCAATTCCTCTGCTAAACCGCTGAGATACACGCGACTCTTTCCGCATGACTCGATATCAATGGTCGCTAAGATATCCTGAGGATTTCGGCGGCGCATGGCTGATCGCACTGCTTTCCGAACGGCAGAAAGGTAAGATATATTTTCTTTCACAGCGTTATCAATTTCTCCGCGTAGGACAATATCGCCATGACCCTGAATTATATTCTCTAAACCCATTTTACCAATCTTCTTTATCGAAGCGATGAGCTCATCGATATCTCCATCTACCACATAAGGTAGAGGTAAGAACGCATCCCCAGCGAAGAGGACGCGATCCTCCTCAACCAGCACTGAAATCCCATCCTGGCTATGTCCAGGGGTCGGAGTGAGGATTAAATTTTTTTTGCCCACTCTCAGTGAGAGCTCGCCCTGGTTAAAGGTCAGATGAGGGAGAACTAACTTCACCTGCTTAAATGTAGGATTTTGGTGCTTTGCCGTTTCAAGAGCAACCTGGCCGCGTTCGAGCATTGCTTGCCGGCAAAGCGAATGGCTAATGATTGTTGCCCCTGGAAAGAAACAGTTACCCCAGGTATGGTCAGCATGGTTATGTGTATTCACAACATAACGAACGGGCACGCTGAGCTCTTCTTCGATAAACGAACGCATTGCTAAAGTTTCTTCTGGCAATGCCAGAGTATCGATCACAACGGCCCACTGTAAACCTGTCACGACGCCAGCGGTCACCTGGGCATAAATTTCACTTTGAAACCAATAAACGTTTTCAGAGACACGTTCGCGATGCATGGTTTCCTTCCAGTACAATAGCATTCATATGGCTAAGACCCACTATCGTCTAAGAATAGCACAAACGGAAACAAAAGTCAAAATTCGCTTTGCCTGTCTGATACCATAAGATCAGAAACCACGTTTAGGAAACAATCATCGGTAATAAATCACCAGAGAAAGTGGATTTTCTTTTAGTCTTATCGCTCTGGTATCGCAATCTTCATTCCGGGTTTTGCCAAAACAAGAAGTTAATCTGGTCATGTCTTTCACAAGTCTTTTCCAGAGAATCACAACCGAATGCTTTTTCGCTGCGCAGCTAAGAAACTGAAAGGTGCTGTGAGCTTTTTGCCTGCCCCTGGGTGTGTGAAGGTGAGCGAGGTGAGATTTTCGCCCCTTTTTATCCACCTGTGTTCGTCTTTGGATCAATGATCTTGATAATGGGCTGCCAGGTTTCTTCCTCAAAGGAGATGCACTTTTGCTGCGGAGTTGCTTGTAGAACCTTTACATTTCTTAGGGCCGTGGCAAGTCGATTTCCTGCATTGGGGGAAGGTTGGATCCAGACCCACAAGGAGCGCTTCCCAAAAGGACGCTGCGCGATCGTGAAGCTTTCCCCTCTTTATCAATATAATGCCCATTTACCAGTTAATGCAGTATTTTGCTCAAGAAGGCCTTAGTGCGCTCCTCCTTCGGATTGATGAACAGCTCTTCTGGAGTGGTGTCTTCGATGATTTTCCCTTCGTCCATGAAGAGGATGCGGTCGGCAACGGCTCTGGCAAAACCCATCTCGTGCGAAACCACCAGCATAGTCATCTCGCCTGCCAGCTCTTTCATTACATCCAGCACCTCGCCGATCATTTCCGGGTCGAGGGCAGAGGTCGGCTCGTCGAATAACATCAGGCCAGGCTTCATGGCCAGCGCGCGCGCAATAGCCACGCGCTGTTGCTGTCCCCCGGATAGTTGGCGCGGGTACTGGTCGCGCTTGTCGGATAGCCCGACGCGCTCCAATAGGCGTTCGCCATCGGCCACCGCCTGGTCGCGAGGTGTTTTTCGCACATTGACCGGTGCTTCGATAATGTTTTCTAGAGCAGTAAGGTGGGGGAAGAGGTTGAACCGCTGGAAAACCATACCAATTTCGGCACGCTGGCGCGCGATATTCTTCTCCGATTCCTCGTGCAGCTTGCCGTGCTTCTCGTAATAGCCGATCATGCGCCCGTAAACGTAAATGTAACCACTGTTGATCGTCTCCAGGTGGTTGATGCTGCGCAGCAGGGTACTTTTGCCGGAGCCGGAAGGGCCGATCAGCACGACCACCTCGTTCTTGTGCACCTCGAGGTTGACGTCCTGCAAAACGTGCAGGTCGGCAAAATATTTATTGACGTGGATAAATTTAACTACCACGTTGGATCCGACGTCATGTCTTGGAGCAACTAAAGAAGTCACTAATGACCTCCTTTGGCAAACAACCGCTCGAACATCCCCACAGTTTTGATAGTAGACTTACGCTCACCCAGGCCGGATTCGATGCGGCTCTGGATATATGACCAGATGGTAGTGAGAGCCAGGTAGTACAGGGAAGCGGCAATGAACAATTCGAATGGTTTGAAGACGCGTGCGTTGATCTGGGTATATGCGTAGAATAATTCACCAGCAGATATCACCTGCATGATGGAGGTGGTCTTCATCATGTTGTTGAATTCATTGCCAAGCGGGGGAATAATCACTTTTAATGCCTGGGGGAGAACGATGCGTCGCATTGCCATGGCATAAGACATTCCTAGCGACTTGGCTGCCTCCATCTGCCCCACATCGATCGCCTCAATGCCAGCGCGCACGATTTCAGCCATGTAAGCGCCTTCGTTGATCCCCAGCGCCATCGTGCCGGCCTGGATGGCACCAGAAATGGATAGAATGCCAAAATGGATATCCGGAAAGTCATAAATATGCGTCACCCCCAACCCGAAGAACAGTAACGCCATTTGGACGAGCAAGGGGGTACCGCGGAAATACCAGATATACGCGTCTGAGATCCAACGTAGGGGAGGAAGCCTGGACATTTTGCCCAGCGCGGCAAATAAGCCCAGGATCACACCCATGGCCTGCGCCACCACGCTGACCACAATGGTGACAAGTAAGCCGTTGCGTATCAGTGGGTCTGCAAGGGCAGTGGCAGGCCACAGGTATTTCCAAAACAGCGGCCAATCAAAATAGTACATGGGTTGGATGCCTCTCAATTTTCGGGAATTTTAAAAAGGCAGGCAAAGGCATCGCCTTCGCCTGCCCGTTGTTCAATAACTACCTTTCAACCTAATCATCCCAATGCTAAGGTAGGGTTACCGCGCCATTAGCCAGGTTCCACTTGGTCAAGATCTTTAGATATGTTCCATCTGCCATCATGCTTTTCAGAGCAGTCTCGACCGCCTTACCGATGGGAGAAAGCGGGGCATCAGTACAGTCAGCCTGTCCGCAGGGCACGCTGATGCCTTCCTGGATAGGCTCGATCACCTGCCCCACGATTTGGAAGAGGTCCGGATGTTGGACTGTATAGTACGCGGCTACTGGAGAGTCGGTGGAATAGACAACCACCTTATTGGCCTGCAGCTGCTGCAGAGCATCGGAATCCTTCTGGGTGACCACCACCTGCGGTGCTTTCTGGCCAGCTTGTTCACACTGCTGGGTCAGCCCCTTGCCTTCGTAATCTCCGGTACCGTTCAGGTAATCGACTTCGGTGGTACCGGATTCGGCTGCTACCGGCTTACCACACAGATCCATGGCCCCATTAATCTTGTTGGGATTGCCCTTGACAGCGACAAACGACTGCCCGGCCTGGAAGTAGGGAATCATACTGACCTGTTTCTTGCGGTCGGCAGTGATATTCTGGGCTGAGATGATAATGTCGCACTTGCCGGAGGTCACGGCGGCGATGATGGTATCAAAGACGCTGTTTACCCATTGGACTTTCAAACCCAGACGGGCGCCGATCTCATTACCGATATCGACATCCAGGCCCTGGGGATTGCCATTCTCATCAAAGAATTCCTGAGGCGGGTAGGGAAAGTCAGAGCAGATGAGCAGGTGGCCCTTCTGCGCCAGCGAGTCCGATGGCACCTGGGCGACCGGCGCAGGTGTGGTAGCTGCAGGCATACAAGCCGCCAGCAGCAAAGTACAAATTGCTACGAAACTCATAAAACTAAATGCTTTCATTTTTTCTTCTCCTTAGGCGAATTTGACAAAAAATAGAAGCCCTCCGGGATTCTGGAAGGCTTCTACGCTTTGCTAAAATTATTACTCAAATCCTGGTCTAAGCGTGAACTGACCGCCTTCCCGGAGGGAAGTGGAAATGATGATCCAATCGCTTAGCTCCCAAATATACACCCATAATGAAAGCGTTTTTACCACAAAGAGTAGATGATGTCAAGGATGTGAGTTCCCATGCTGGAAAAGTATGAAAGCAATTCCGCAGAACCCGACGGCCACCCAAATATCCATACGAGAGGCACATGAACCATTGTGAAATGCAAGGGGAAGTAGTCACCGATTCTTGTTCTTATTTTTCCGTTTTAACCAATTTTTGGAACGACCACTGGAATCCTTTAGAATCCAACATTTCTATGATATACTCCATCAACCTGGCAAGTCCTGCCATCAAGGCGGGCTGCCTTTCCGCTCCTGGCTGTACCCACGGTACTGTCTGGGGGCAATCCCGAGGAAAGGAGGTTCCTTGTATGCGCGAATATGAAGTTGTGGTCATTTTCCAATCCGACCTGGATGAGAACACTATTAATGGTCTTGTCGAGCGAATTACAGGTTGGATCAACGACTCGGGCGGTTCAGTAACCCAAACCGACCATTGGGGCAAACGCCGTCTTGCTTACACGATTCGCAAACAGACCGAAGGTTATTATATTCTTATTCATGCCCGTATGTTGCCGACCTTCACGGCTGAATTGGAACGTAATCTTCGGTTTACTGAACCAGTATTGCGGTATTTGGTTACAGTAGTACGATGATAGAATTACTTTTTATGTAATGACCGGTTTTACAGTCAGTTACGGAAAGTGGTGAGTAATGAGCCGCGGTTTAAATAAAGTGATGATTATTGGGCATTTGGGTCGTGATCCGGAGATGCGATATACTCCATCAGGACGACCTGTAACCACCTTCACCATAGCGACCAGTCGGAATTGGAATTCGGCTGATGGTGAACGTCATTCTGAAACAGAGTGGTTCAATGTGGTCACTTGGGGTAATCTGGCTGAAATTTGTAAACAATATCTCGCTAAAGGTCAACAGGTTTATATTGAAGGCCGCCTACAGACACGTCGATGGGAAGATGGTGAGGGGGTTAAACATAGCGGAGTCGAGATAGTCGCCAGTGAGATGATGATGCTCGGCGGTCGTCGTGAAACCAATATGACCCAGGCTGGAGAGGGCGTTGAAAGTGAGGAAGGGGAAGAAGAATTTCCCTTCTAACAGGAGATTGGAAAGATGACAGATGAAACTATGATGGAAGGCGCACCAGCTGGTGGGCGACGATATATCGCTCGACCTAAAATTTGCCAGTTCTGTGCAGATACCAATATCAAGATTGATTACAAGTCAGCCGATATGCTTCGGCGCTTTGTTACCGAAGAGGGTAAGATACGTCCCCGGCGACAAACCGGCACCTGCGCTCGCCACCAACGCGAGCTAGCACGCGCTATTAAGCGCGCTCGCCAATTAGCGTTACTGCAGTTTGTTGCAGCCGGAATTGAAGAAAGTTCTCGCTAACCGAGGTTTTAATTTCAATAACTGAGGGCATGGAACGGCGAGTCGCTCGTACCTTCTGTGCCCTCACTTCACATTTGCAGGTAGCAATATGCCAAGAAGAGAAACCCCAAAAGTCCTTACGAAGAAACACTTAGCGCGCGTCGAGCGCGAAAGACGTCAAATGTACTGGTTACTGGGTATTTCTGGTGTCGTCCTGGTATTGGTAGTTGGACTGATCATCTATGGGGTGTTGGCGCAGTATTTTATCCCTAAGTGGCAGTCAGTGGCGAAAGTCGGGAATATTAATATTTCTGGTAGCGAGTTTGAACATGCGGCCCGAATTTACCGTTGGAATAGAGTTCGTCAGTATGAGCAAAATTACCAATACTATCAGGTATTCCGAGACAGTCCAGACTTTGCCAGTCAATTTGAACAACAACTTCAGCAAATCCAATCCGAGCTCAGTAAAGAAGGTGCTACTACATTAGGATACAATGTCTTAGACCAGTTAATTGAGCAAAAAATTATTGAACGCGAAGCTGCTAAGTTGAGCATCACTGTAAGTGCCCAGGATATAGACAAGGCTCTGCAAGAGGGCTTTGGTTATTACCCGGGTGGAACTCCCACTCCGACGATAACCCCAACGTCGGCGGCTACTTCCACACTTTCTGCTTTGCAGATGACGCTTGTTCCTCCTACTGATACTCCAACAGAGACCGCTACGCCAACTTTTGGGCCAAGCCCAACACCGGAGCAGACCTACACGCCGACCCTGGTACCTTCGCCTACCAGTCAATTCACTTTGACGCCGACTGCAACCTTAACTCCCCGCCCGACTGAAACTCCTTACACAGAAGAAGGCTATAAATCAAGCCTTAAGCAATTTATCACGGAGATGGGCAAGGTAAATTTAACTGAGCAAGACTTACGTGAGGAAATCCGAGAATCCTTGCTTCGCCAAAAGGTCTCTGATGCCCTTACCAAAGACGTGCAACCGGTGCAGGAGCAGGTCTGGGCACGGCATATCCTGGTTCAAGATGAGGCTGTGGCTAATGATTTACTCAAATTGCTCCAGGACGGGGTGGATTTTGAGACTTTAGCAAAACAATATTCCCTGGATACTGGCAGCAAAGATAATGGTGGCGACCTGGGCTGGTTCCCTAAAGGTAGAATGATTGCTGCTTTTGAAGAAGCAGCTTTCAAGCTAAATATTGGAGAGGTCAGCCAACCTGTTCAGACTGACTATGGCTGGCATATCATCCAGGTGCTAGGACATGAAATGCGTCCTTTGGGATCCGACGAATTCCAGCAGCTAAAGCAGACTAATTTCCAAACCTGGTTAAATGATCAGAAACAAGCTAAGGATGTTCAAAGATTTCCAGATCGTCTACAATATCTAACGCCTTTGGAACCCCAGATTGCTACGGAGTTATTGCTGCCGACGCCTACCCCATAGAATTGTGGTCAACTGGCTTTTTCTAATCTTAGCGGGCCATTTCTTCGCTAACCTCATCTAAACGAAGACTGATAATCTGACTTGCTGAGTCTCGGCCCATAGTGACGCCATAAATCACACCTGAAGTTTGGACGGTATTTCGGTTATGGGTGATGAGAATGAATTGGGTAGTGCTGCTCAACTCCTTGAGCAGCTCGCAAAAGCGTCCTACGTTGGCTTCATCCAACATCGCATCTACCTCATCCATGACGCAGAATGGAGTAGGCGAAACTTTTAAGAGCGAAAAGATCAATGCCACGGCCGTCAAGCTGCGTTCACCGCCGGAAAGTAACGATAAACCCTGCTCTCGTCGACCGGGTAAGCGTGCTTCGATATCGATACCGGTTTCAGTTAGATTTTCCTCATCCTGCAACGTCAACCGGGCAGAGCCCCCGTTAAACAGCCGGTGAAACATCGTATGGAACTCAGTGGCTACAGCTTCGAAAGTCTTGCGAAACTCCTTGCGCATCAAATCGTCCAGTTCGGCAATCACCTGGCGAAGGTCCGCATCGGCTTTCTTTAGGTCTTGCACCTGTGCTGTCATGAATTCATACCTTTGACGAACTGACTGATACTCGGCTTGTGCTTCTGGATTAATAGCTCCCATTCTTCGGAGGAGGGTACGGTGACGGTTGATATTCTCCTCCAGATCGGGCGGCATTCTTTCGACCCGCGGTAATTCGGCGACCATATCCCCTAAAGGTAAAGGCGTTTGACCGGAAACCTGCTCGTTATATTCAAAAACGACGAGACCAAAATCATCCTCTATCCGCTTACGAAGTGTGGTAAGACCCTCCCGCTGGCGGGTGAGCTCTAGTTGGGCCTGGGCCAGATACCGCTCAGCAACGGTCATTGCCTGCTGTGCGGCAACTTGCTTGGATTGTAGGATTGAAAACTCCTGTTCCTCACTTTCTAGTAACTGTTCAGCTGGGGCAATCTGTTGTTGTAGGCTATCAATCTGTCTATTCAGTTCAGCTTCTGTGGTACGTAGAACATCTCTTTCTGAATTAAGTTGAGATAAGAATATTGCGCTCTCTTCCATACGCTGAAGAATATCCAGGAATTGATCTTCATAAGCTTTTAGTATCCCCTGAAGCTCTTCCAGACGTTTTACGGAGTCCTGCCCGGCCTGCGTTAATACAGCTACGTTGGTGGTCCAGTAAGCCAGTCCCCTCTGAACCTCGTCGAGGGGAAGGCAGTTCAATTCACGATTATATTGGCGGACCAGCTCGTTCACCTCGTTAATTTCTTTACCCAATTTTTCCTGAGTGGTGATACTCTCCTGCAATTCTTTTTCTGTGTATTCAAGCTGTAATTTTAGATCTGATAGTTGTTGTTGTTGTAATTCAAAGCGTTGTCGTACTTTTTCAAACTCGAGATTCGCTTGCGTATAAGCCTGAATAGTTTGACTGGTTAGTTCGATAGCTTTGCGGTGGTTCTCCTCAAGCTTCCTCAGATCAGCCAGTTGGATAGAAAGGCGCTGATCGAGTTCATGAATATGTTTGTTATAAGTAGATAGTTCGTCCTCGGTTGTACTCAATTCAGTCCGAAGCTCTTGTTTCTGACGAGGACGTGCGATTAAGTTGGATCGACCATCCTGACCAGCGATGATAAATCCATTACCATGAAACACCTCCCCTTTGAGGGTCACAATTCTTGCTGATGCAGGCAGTTCCGCAGCAAGTTGGCGGGCAGTATTCCGCTCATTCACAATTAACACCTGGCCGAGAAGTTGGTCAAGCAGTGGCCGGAGATGATCGGGGGCATCGATCAGGCTGGCAGCGATACCTACAATATTCTTATGGCCCGAGGGAATCTTCAAATGCTCTCCGGAATATGTGTACGAAAGGGGAATCAACACTGCCCGGCCTTTTTCCCCAGATTCGAGTAGTAGAAGAGCTTCTTCGGGGTCGGCTTGTGTATTGAGCAAAACACTATCCAGATATTCACCTAATACAGCAGCAATTGCAGTGTCAATTTGAGCAGGAACATTCAGAAGACTGCTAAAGGCTTGATATCCCCCTTGAAGCCGACCCTGGTTGGAAGACTCAAGTAAGAATCGCGCTCCTTGATTCAGACCAGTGAAAGATTTCTCAGCCTGCTCAAGGATATCTAAGCGGGCATGAAGGCGAGTAGCTTCACCCTCGAGTTTATTGCGAGTCTCAATAGCTGCTTTGCGATTATTTTCCAGCGAGGTAATCTGCTCCCGTTGGGCAATTATCTCTTCATCGAGCTCGTTAACTTTATTTTCAACTTCAACACGTTGCTGAAGCACTTCATTCAGATGAATCTGTGCTTTACGAACAGTATCTTCCTCCCGTTGTAGATTTTCCAAGATCGACTGAATGGAATTGCGATGTGAAATAGCCCGATTTGTCAATTCAGCCTGATGAGCCTTAAGTTGAACAAATCGGGTCTCTACCTCAATCAGTTTTTGACGCGTTTCGAGGAGCTTTTTTTCAACCTTTTCTCTTTCTGCCTGGCGCTGTTCAAGGTTGCGTCGCGCTTCGGATAGCTGGTTTTGGGCATCGCCTAGCTCAGTTTGAAGTCGAGTTATTTCCTCTTGCAGAATAGCGAGTCGTTCTTGCCGGGAATGTTGCTCAGATTCCAGGTTAGTACAGTTATTTTGCATGCTTTGTTGCTGTTCAAGCAGGGCGCGCTGCCGTTCATCCAATACAGCCAGGTCTCGGCTGATTTTCTCGCGTTGTCGATGCAGGTTAGAGGAATCTGTGTGCCATTGGTTAAGGTTGGAACGAAGAGTTTGCAACCGACTGCGTAGATTGTTCACCTTTTCGTCCACATCCATTTGTTGTTGTCGTGCTGCCTGTTGGCGTTCTTCTTGAACGGTGAATACCTGGCGACTGTGAACCAATTCTTGCTGGGCGCGATGCCAGTGATAGCCATACCAATCACGTAGTAACAAATTGAGATCGGCTTTGATCCGTTCATATTCTTGAGCGCGCCGTGCCTGCTTTTCCAAACTTTGCAATCGTGGTTCCAGTTCACCAAGAATGTCCTGGACGCGTTCCAGGTTACGTTGAGTTGTCTCTAATCGATTGAGGGATTCGTCGCGCCGTACTCGATATAAACCTATCCCAGCAGCTTCTTCAAAAAACCTTCTTCTTTCTTCTGGCTTGAGCGAAAGAGCGGCATCCACTAAACCTTGACCGATGATTGTATAAGTGCGTTCAGCCAGACCGGATTGGGCTAGCAATTCAGAGATTTCTTTCAACCTTACTCGCTGGCCATTGAGTAAATATTCATTTTGGCCATCGCGATAAGCGCGACGTGTAATTGCCACCTCGGAATAGTCGATTGGCAGCCAATTATCTTCATTATCAAAGGTGATTGTTGCAGATGCCATACTGGCCCGAGCCCGTTGCTCGGAACCAGCAAAGATCATGTCTTCGGTCTTTCGGCCGCGGAGGAGTGAATAAGACTGTTCGCCAAGCACCCAGCGCATGGCATCGGCTACATTGGATTTTCCTGCCCCATTTGGACCAACGATTGAAGTGATCTCGACCGGGAATTCAAAACGGCTGCGACTGGCGAATGTTTTATACCCCTGGAGTTCAAGTGATCTTAAGCGCGGGATGGCACACCTTCCTGAACTTACCTATCCTCCTTGGAAAGAGGAAAAGGTTGATTGAATAAGCCCCAGTCGTTGGAGCGCGTCTTGAGCGGCAGCTTTAGTCGCCATCTGCTTGCTGTGACCACTGCCACTACCATATACCTGACCATCAACAGTTACATCCACCCAGAATAGTTTGGAATGGTCCGGCCCGCTTTCCTGGCGTACCACATACAAGGGAGTCTGGTAACCCTTGGATTGAGCCCATTCCTGGAATTGTGATTTTGGGTCTTCGGTTTTGCGGTTGAGGAGGATGTCATCGGCGGCTTCTACCAGGAGAGGGTCAATCCACTGGATCACAGATTCGATGCCCGAATCTAGATAAAGTGAACCGATAATCGCTTCAAACGTATCACAGAGCAAGGCATCTCGCTCGCGACCGCCGGCGGCAGCCTCACCACGCCCCAGACGCATGGCGTTTCCTATCGCCAGTTTCCGGGCGAAGGCTGCTAACTGTTCGGTATGAACCAAAGCAGAGCGCATTCGGGTGAGATCCCCTTCTGGCATTTCAGGGAAGCGATTATAAAGCCATGCACCAACAGTAAAATCTAGAACTGCATCACCGAGGAACTCAAGGCGCTCGTTGTCTTCTAATGCTTCTGGATGTTCATTCAAGTAGGATCGATGGGTAAGTGCTCGGCTGAGAAGCAACCAATCATGGAAAGGTAAACCTAGGCGCTGCGCCAAGTCCTGAGGTCGTTCGACCCCAGAAGTTATTGTAATACTTTCCAACCTTACCTCCCGAGAACAGGGCAAGCGCCAGCTTTATCTATGACCTCTTTTCAGTTGATCGAATCTCTTCCTCTATGCTGAACATCGTTCAGAAGAGAGGAAGAGAGATTATAGACACAACTCGCGCCCCTGAAGCTCTCTTATTTTATTGTGAATTATATTTTAACCCAGATCCAGATAAAACGACGATCACAGGATCGGGAGTTTTCCTAAACAAGTATTTAAGCGCACACCAACCTAAGGCTGAGGTGGGTTCAACATAGAATCCACGATGTGCCAAATCATAAAAAGCGGGGAGGATATCCTCCTCAGGTATTGAAAGGAATTGACCTGCATAGGGTGGTATTTCGCGTAATAAGGCCTCAATGTGGATCGGCCGACGGACTCGTACTCCTTCGGCAAAGGTGGAACCTTCGGTGATTGATTCCATGGCACTCAGACCAGATTGGAATGCGGCTACCACTGGAGCACAAGCCTGGGCTTGTACACCAACATAGTATGGTGGATGGTCGATTAGACCGGCCTGAAGCAGAGCAGTAAATCCTCGTACTATTCCCAACAACAAACCACCATGTCCAACCGGCGCAATTACTGTGCCAGGAACTCTTCCCAGGTTTTCCCAAATTTCATAAGCCAGAGTAGCCACTCCCGTCACAAAAAAAGGCAGGTAGGCATGACTGGCGTAAACGGCGCCATGTTCCACTTCCTTCAAGACAGCAGTGGCGGCGGCTGACCGTGGACCAGGCACTTGCACCAACTCTGCACCATAGCGTTCAATCTGAGCACGCTTTGGACCAGAAGCACTTTCGGGAACAAAAACGCGGGCAGGTAAACGAGCACGCGCGGCGTAAGCAGCGAACGAAGCCCCCGCATTTCCTGATGAATCTTCTACTGCAAACTGCGCTCCGCGCCCTAATAATTGGCTTACCAGGACTGCTGAACCGCGATCTTTATAAGATCCACTTGGATTCTGCCCCTCAATTTTAAGGCCGATAGGATAGCCATCTAATTCTTCCCAAACCAACGGAGTATTGCCTTCCCCCAGGGTGATTAAGGGAGCATCGGGAAAAAGATCGAAGGAATGGCGGTAACGCCAGATGCCTGGAAGGTCGTTTTCCAGTTCGGCAGGTCTTATCTGGGGTGGTCCATCATAATCAAAAATCCCTCCACAATCCGGGCAGCAGTATGGCAAACCTGCCGGAGGATACGTTCGATTGCATATAATACATCGAATGATGGGCATGAGATCAATATGTTCCTACAACGATTATAATCGAGGATTACCTGTTCCTGGTTGGCTTGTCGCTGGTGTTACTTCTGGCTATAATACCTCTCATGGCGTTCCAAAGTGCTTCCTATGGCGAATTTGTTCCCCAAAATGATGGCTATCGAGTGAGTACTGGAATCTATGAAGGACCATTGGATTTACTACTCGAGTTAATCGAACACGCTGAATTAGATATTACTACCCTTGCATTGGCGCAAATTACTGACCAATATCTTGCCTATCTGAAAAATATTGAGCATCATGACCTAGCAGAAGTATCTGCTTTTCTGGTGATTGCTGCCAGGTTGCTTCAAATTAAATCAGCCGCGTTACTGCCAAAGCCTGCTCTCATGGATCAAAGACCTGAGGAAGATCCTGGCGAGGCATTAGCTCGACAGCTAATCCTCTATCGCCGGTTTAAACAATTAGGAACATGGCTCTACGAACGGGAAGAAGCAGGACTACGAAGTTTCTTGCGCGTGGCATCCTTGCCTGTAAAAGTAGAACCGAAACTAGATATGAGTGGATTAACCCTGGATGATCTTCTGCAAGCTGTAAAAGAGATTATCTTGAATCCAGCAAATTTGGCTGAACTCAGTATAGTCATGACCAGTTCGCAGATCACAATCCGGGAAAGGATCGCTACGATCTTGACTGCTTTGAAGGGTTCTCAAAAGACAAAATTTAGATCATTTTTGAATTCCAGTAGCCGATTGGAAGTTGTTGTAACCTTCCTTGCGTTGCTGGAGTTGATCAAGCGTCACGTTGTGGAATTTCAACAGGAAGTATTATTCGGTGAGATCGAACTGGAATCCGTGGGGGAATGGATGGAAATGGACGAAGCCGATATTGAATTCGAATAAAACAGAAATTGATTTAGGTTGATCTACTTCATAATCCTTTGTCCTTCGGGTTTATATTTCCTCTTGATCGTCAAGTTCGATAGGTAACCGGTCGGCCAACCATACAGTCATCAAACGGACGTCGTTCTCATGGGCAGTGGAGGAGGGGAACATCTCATTATAGGCCTGATTGATGATCTCGTATGTCTCATCTTTTGGCCAATGAATAAGAAAACCGGGTAACTTACTGCGATCAGTCTCAATTGGGAGCAATTCCCAACCCCGCGATTTAAGTAACTCAAAAACTTGCTGGCGTAAATCACCTTCTAAAGTGGCCCAGGCTTCCAGAACCTGGGCAGTAAACTGGGGATATTTCTCAAAAGCTGTGATCCCGCCCTTTAATTTGAGCGGAAGAGGTGCCAGCGCACTGTTACGGAAACCTGGAACCTGAACCAGGCGTTTTATTGAACCGACCAACCTGGACCTTTGATCTGGTGGCAATTTATCTAATGAGGAGAAGACTTTGTGGATCACCGATTGGCGGTAATCATTCAGCATGAATTCGTTAATGCCGTGAAAAGGAAAGAATTGAACTTGTTGATCACTCATGGGTTGGATTGTAGGAAGAAACTCTACTTTACCTCATGCGACACGTTCGCTCATCTGGTCAAGCTGCGCAACCTCATCTTCTGATAGACGCCAACCAATAGCTTCAACGTCTTGCTCGGCTTGTTCCTGGTATTTTACCCCTGGAATCGGGATTGCACCATGGCACATCAGCCAATTGAGTGCAATTTGGGATGGAGTCTTGCCAGCATGGTCTGCACCGATAAGCCGAAGAAGTGAAATTAAGGGTTGGATTTGAGCCAGGTACTTAGGACTGAAACGTCGGGCGCGAGGGCCTTGTGGAGGATTCTCTGGCGTGTACTTGCCGGTCAACAAACCCATAGCCAGGGGGCTATAGGCGATCAATCGGACACCAAGATCCTGGCATAATTTCAAAAGGCCATCCTTTTCAACCTTGCGATTGAGCAAGCTGTATTCAACCTGGTTGGAAGCTAAAGGCACTCCCTGGCGAGTGGTTGTCCTGTAAGCCCGCTGCATCTGATCTCGATCAAAATTGGAAACACCTATCGCCAAGGTCAAACCGGCTTCATATGCCTCCAGCATGGCTTGCATCCATGTCTCTATATTAATGGGGGGGAGAGGCATGTGGATTTGGTATAAATCTACACAGGAAATCTCTAAACGCTGTAGACTGCCGCGCAGGGCACGTATCAGGCTGGATCGAGTCAACCGCCAGGGGAAAGGTGTGAATTTAGTAGATATCTTTATGGGAGTATCTTTATAAACGGAAGATTCACGGGCTTCCTGGATGAGCTTGCCTAGTATTCTTTCTGAGCGACCTTGACCGTAGACTTCCGCCGTATCGAAGAAATTCACTCCAGCCGCCAGACAAGTTTGAAAAGCGGCCTTTAGATCCTGGTCGTCGTAATCGCGGTCATAGCCCCAAAAGAGCCTATCGCCCCATGCCCAAGTACCTATTCCTAACTCGATCCCCTCCAGTACAGAGCTTCGTTCTGGTAGTATTGCCACCATATTTTGTTCCCAAATCTTTCCGTCAATGTTATCTTCAATTAAGGGGAAAGTGTGCCTTGATCAAACTATTCCCAATCGTGAAGATAGCTGGTGCATCTCAGTGCGCAATCCCTGGATAATGTCGGAATTGTTTTCTTCCTCGCCAATTCTATCCAGCTGATGTTTCTTATGTGCCAACTCACCACACACTTGAAAAAAGCGATCTGTTATTTGATATCTACCCATAAAAAGTGCATTTATTCGACTGACAAACTGTGATCGTGCTGAACAAGCTCGTTGATATTGTTGCTCAGATAGGTTCTCCAAAAGAACTTCATCTCTCAAGTAACGGACCAGGTATAGTCTCTCCCGCAATACCATCCCAATAACGAACAGGAACATAAACAGCCAGCCTGTCCAATCAAAGATCGTCCCAGTCGCCAGACCTACCATACCACCCATCATACTGCCTATGGCATTGTGTAAGGCATGGATCAGCATGCCTAGCACGAGACCAACAACCGGTGCACCCATTTTTAAAAGGTAGCTTCGGTTCAGGCGTGCGATTGCTAGCCCTATTCCAAAGAAAGCCGTATAGAACGGGTGTTGCCAGCCGACTAGAATGGTTCGAATGAGTGCCAATCCAAATAATCCTCCCCACCCATTTTCTATGTAACCATAATAGTAAATGTAGTAAATGTTCTCGGTAGCAGCAAACCCCAGTGCAGTAATTGCAGAATAAATTATGCCATCCAGAACCGAATCAAATTCATTCTTGAATATTAAAAAGACCAGCAACACGGCAAAGCCCTTGAGGGTTTCTTCTACAAAGGGTGCAACCAGTGAACCGGTAGTCAATTTTGTCGCGGTTTCAGAGTTTGTCGCAAGGTAAATCCCCAAGCTAAGGATTGTATTGATCAGAAAAGCAAAACCAGATGAGATAACCGCACCCCAGATAAACACTCCTGCCAGAAGAGAGACGGGCTCTTTTTCATAGCGGTCCAGCCAGTAGACAAAAAACGCATAGATGAGCATAGGAACTATGCCAATGAAGGCTGATACCAGAAATGCCATATAGCGTAGCCGATCCAGTTAATACATATTACCGTTGAGACAATATAATGATTATATAACTTCTCCAATGAGAATCAAGCGGGTGCGCTCCAAACGGACTGAGCTTATTTCAAGCCCAAGTGCATCTATAACTTCATCTGGTCGACCAGTTGCTCCTTCACGAGCCAGCAGGCGCATCCTGAGCAAGATATGCGGATCCTCTTGATTGCCTAATAAAGCGAGATGGTTAATCAAAGGTCGTAAATCATAATATTTACCTCGGCGATGACGAGGTATTGTGGATGATTTTAGCAAATCTTGTACTCGTTCGAACAAGTCAGGGTGTTCTTCTTGTAGTGTGGCATCGTATTCCGTGAATTGAACTTGGGTCTGAAGAGGGGGAGCCTTAAGGTCGATATTATCCACTTGTTGGAGAATGATCCCTGGAGGGAGTGTGCCTTTTATAGAGGCGTTGATCTTATCAAGCGATTGATCTGGTTCAAACCAGGCATCGATCATCTCAACCTGGCTGATAATTCCCAATGGAAGCGGGAATGCCTGTTGAAGACGCGGCTGAGGATGAAATCCCTGGCTGTAAACAAGGGGCATGTGTGCTCTGCGAAGGATGCGTTCCCAGGTCTTATGGATATCCAAATTACTGGTATATCGCATCGCCTCAGTTTTTCCATACCGAATACGAACCCGTTGCATAGTTAGCTCCGAATCTCCGGGTGAGAAATTCGAGCAGATTCACCGACAGGGGGGCATTTCCAGTCAGCATCGGCGGTTTCACGGCGAAAATTCGTAAAAACGGGTAGGATTCCACAAACATAGCAATGATTACGGCAGTCTGCTTGCACCTTTCCTTCCAAACTTGCCTGGTATTCTGTTAAGAGATAGGATTTCTTTACACCAGGGCTGATGTGATCCCAAGGAAACACTTCATCAAATGACCTCTGCCGATGTGTGAAAAATGCCGGATCGAGGCCTGTCTCCCTGAATGCTGTCTGCCAGGCTATAAAATTAGCTTCATCCTGCCAGGCATCAAATTTCGCTCCTTGCTTCCAGGCTTTGTAAATCACTTCGCCCAAGCGACGATCTCCGCGCGACAACCAGGCTTCCAGCATCGTTTCGCGACTATCAGTCCAGCTCATTTTGAGACCAGGACCGCGTAGTTCTCGTTTAAGTAGAGCTTGTTTTGCTTCGATAAGCTCAGGGTCATCACACACTGCCCATTGGAAAGGAGTGTGTGGTTTGGGCACAAAGGTGCTAATTCCTGCATGCAGCGTTGCACGGCGCCCCATGACTCGTTGACCGATTGTGATGATAGATTTGCATAAACTCGCAATCGCGTGAACATCTTCCATCGTCTCAGAGGGATGGCCAATCATAAAATAAAGTTTTAGGGTTGTCCAACCTCGGCTATAGATTGCCTGAGCAGTTTCCAAGAGCTGGTCTTCTGGTATTGGCTTGTTAATAATATTTCTCATTCGATCGGTGGCTGCCTCTGGAGCAAGAGTGAATCCTCCCTGATGGGGTCCTTTGAGTTGCTCTATTAGATCAATGGAGAACGACTCAATCCTCAGAGAAGGCAACGAAATGGTTAATTGCTGACCATCAAAGCGATCGCTTACCATCTGGACAAGCTCCAGGATGCGGGAGTAATCTGATGAGGAAAGCGAAAGCAAAGCTACTTCCTCGTATCCGGTATTATCCAGTGCCTGTTGGATGGCCTCTGCAATTTGATGAGGTGGTCGTTCGCGGACTGGACGATTGATCATTCCAGCATGACAGAATCGGCAGCCGCGGGTACAGCCGCGCATGATTTCGACCGAAACACGGTTGTGAACAATATCCACAGAAGGAACGAGAAAGCGGGTAGGAGGAGGAGGAAGAGTAACTGCAATTCGTTTTATGATAGGAAGTGGAGCATCTGCCTTTAATCTTTCTATATTTGAAATTGTTCCATCCAGATTGTAATTTGGTTGGTATAGAGATGGGACGTACACTCCCCAAATGCGAGATAGGGCATCGAGTAAATCCGAC
>Ga0315268_10000606_pt1 | contig 41798 bp, 39 predicted proteins | sample C1_top_MG_FD_204535 | JGI IMG/M metagenome (GOLD analysis project Ga0315268, IMG submission 204535) | Sediment microbial communities from Yellowstone Lake, YNP, Wyoming, USA - C1_top | ecosystem: Environmental > Aquatic > Freshwater > Lake > Sediment | place: USA: Wyoming | collected 2017-08-01
GTCGGCGTCATGCGTCATGGCGTTTTAGAGCAATGCGCACCTCCACAAGAGGTTTATCTCAATCCGACTAACGTCAAAGTGGCCAAATTCGTTGGAGCAATGAACCTTCTTCCGGCCGAAATAGTTTCGCCGACCGAACTCAAAGTATTCGGGCACAAGATTGCGCTCCGAGCCTCGGAGGCTGGTGCACCTACTGGTAAAACCGGGATGGCGCTTGTTCGTCCAGAGCAACTCTCGTTGAAGCTTGGCGACGGTAAGGGGCAAGCCAGCGCAACAGTGGTGAGCCGCACTTTCCTCGGACCGCTGACACGCATCTCGGTACGGATGATCTCGGATTCGAGCACTATCTTCATTTCGATGCCAAGTGCACAAGCATTGGAGTTTGTCGAAGGCTCAACGGTTGATGTTGATATTCACGCAACATCAGTCCTACTTGATGCCTAGTCTTTAACGCTTTCGAATTCGAAGAACAGTGTTCTTCGCCTCGAGTACCCCTTCGTACCAACCAAAACCGTGCTTGGCGCCCAACTCTTCCCGTCTCTGCCACACATTTGCACTCAGAACTCGAGAGAGTGCGGCAATCTCGATGGGTGTCTGCGCTTTCGAGTAACCGCTACGCGCGATGTGATCGACCACTGTCAACCCAATGTAGATATCTCCGTTATTGGCTCGGACTACTTCGACAGTGCGACTTTGCTGAGGCCAGTCAATGTGTGAAGCGGTTTCAACCTGCCAGAAACCTACCTTGTCTTCTTCCGGACCGATCCATTCGACGTGGTGTCGATGTTCGTGTCCGGCCAACCAGAGGATCACCTGCGGATACTTAAGGAGCATCTCGCGAATCTCATCGCGACACACCCGTCTCCCGATTGGAGCATAGTCATTGAACATCAGCATTAAAGGGTGGTGCGAAGACAGGACAACAGGTTTCGTGGAGTTGGCAATCTCTGATTCAAGCCACGCAAATTGAACTTCATCCAATGACCCTTGCCAGCCTCCGAACTGGTTGACGCTATCGATGACAATTAACTTCACTTGTCCGACATCTGTTGAGTAATACATCGTCTTTTCGTTCACGTTTCTCTGGCTAAACCCATGACCTTGGGGTGTTCCGGGAGATGAAAGGTGACGTGCGGCAAATTGGCCGCGATTAAGGGCCCGCCGTTCTGCATCGGCGGTGACGACAACGTAGGAGGCGTCACTTGATGCGGGGTAGTCGGCGGGGCCGGTCTCGTTGAATGCGCCGAGTGTTGCTTCCAATGTCATAGAAGATGGTAGGGATTCATATCGACGATTGCCCATCATCTCCACGCTGGTAGCGTCATTGGGAGTAACCGTTCCCTGCAAAAGTGCATCGTGATTGCCATGCACAGCAAACCACGGCACGTTGAGGCCGGTAGCTGTAAACGGAACTCGACACGAATCGAGCAGTCCTGGAACAAGAGGGAAACCGTACTTTGCACGTGCGTCGTCATCTTCTTTGCCATCTGGTGTTCCATGCGGATGCCAGTACTTCACGTCGTAGTGGTCTGCTCCATCATCGATGACGCCTTCGTACTTTTCGAATGCTCCCGAATCTGGACGAATTGGCTGCCCATCGAGAAGTGCCAGATACCAATTGACTTCGTTGAGTTGCGCGTTATCGGTTGTATCACCAGAAACAATCGCCGCATCTATTGGTTGTCTAGATAGGGTACCAACCTTGACTTGATTGAGTGATTGCACCATCGCTTCAACGACATGCGGAGAGAGCATGGAATGCGGACGGTACGTACCGATAGTGCCCACTTGTTCACGTATTGGACTATCTGGATCTGCCCAGCGATCCAGGAATTCAGGGCGGATTGGAGACTGCGCATCACACACATGTAAGTCTGATAGGTGATGCATCACTAGTAGGGCGTCGAACTCTTTTGGAAAAGTGTTCCCAAGATGTGGCGGATCTGGCGTTTCTTCTAGATCGCGCCAGCCTTTCTCATTCGGATTCCCACGCTTAAAAGCCATGAGAGGAGCCTAGATTAGAAGGACGCTAATTCTCATGTTCCTTGAACGGTAATTTTGGATGGTCATGAAATGCAAAAATTGAATGAATGACATTTACGCCCCCTACGTTCATGTATAGGCTCATCGTTCAAGGAGTGCTCTAAGGAGAGTTGGCAGAAGATGAATCTACGGACCTTTGCTGTCAGTTCCGTAATAATCCACGACATACCGATTAGGCGACCTGGGCATCCCATTCCGGACCTTGTTTTAAGCGATTTAGTAAGCCCGCTTACAAGTGAATTGAGGAATTTTTTTGCAGAAAGGATTATACACAGCCTTGCCCGTGGGTTCGATGTGATCTTCGATGAGACTTCATCTTCTCCAGTACCAGAATTAGTTACCAATGCCCTTAGTTCGCCACCTCCAGATTTTGTACAAACATCTCGCGCCATGGCGTTGCACTTATTCAACATTCAATCAGGAGTCAATTCTCCCGGACTTCTTACAGTCGTCGATGGGCATATTGATGAGAAGGCATGTCTTGTGATCCTTAAACTCGAGCGCGAGCAAGGACTGCGAATACAACAAGAAAGAAATACAGAAGGAGAAAGAACTTTCACTTTGGAGCATCTTCGAGAATTGATGCTGACGGAAGGCACGCGTATTTTCAAGGCTGCACTTTTTCAAAACGACGGTGATGATAATGTTGAAATTGCGGGATTGGTTTCAGATCAACAACGCGGATATCTGCCTCAAGTGGAGGTTGCAAATTTCTTCCTTACGAATTTTCTCGGTTGTGCTCTGACTGAAGTAGCCAGCATTGCTACGAAGAAGTTCTTTCAAACGGCACAGGTCTATATTAATGACAACATCGAAGATGTGTCGGAGAAGAAAAAGACTGAAATCGCACTTCTTACCGAGATGAACAGTAATAATACGCAAGTCGACCCAAGAGTCTTTGCGCGCAATTACTTGAGTGTTCAACATCAGGCCAAGTTCATAGAACACCTTGGCAGGGAAGGGGTATTGATCGCGCCTTTTGATAAGGATGTGGAGCTCATAGCAAATCAAATTAGGTCCATGGTAATGGAGTTCAACAACGGTTTAAGCGTTTCTGGGACAACACATCAGATGCAAAGTCTCGAGTTCAGGGAAGATGGAGAGGGAAGAAGCGAAGCCGTAATACGAGATACATTGAAGACGATCCATGGTAGATAGTTCTAACTATGGGCGACTTCTAGACCTGTATCGAGTTGACCAAGAGCTATATGAGCAGGTAGCCAAGGGCCTAGAAGAGCGAATTCGAAACGTTCTGCTCCAGATGGGATCAAAGGCGAGGGTTACCTCACGCGCGAAAGAACTTTCGAGCTTGTTGCGAAAGTCAATGCAAGCAAAGTACGAGAATCCTGAAGAAGAAATCCACGATAGGGCTGCAGCAAGAGTGATTGTTAGTTTTGAGTACCAAGTCATGGATGTTGTCAAAGCGTTGAAGGCGACGTTCGAAGTAATTGGCGAAGAGAACAAATCAGAGAATCGTCCAATCGATAAACTTGGTTACCTTGGCTATCACTTAGACGTAAAGCTCCGTAAAGGGGATTTGAGCGGCGATTTCAATTATGAAGGACGCATTTGTGAGATTCAGGTGCACACCCAAGCACAAACCGCTTGGGCTGACATCGACCATAATTTGCGTTACAAGACAGGCTTAGATCCCGAGCGGCAAGTGCAACGTTCCTTGCTCCGTCTTGTTGCACTCGTGGAAATTTTTGATTCAGAGTCGAATCGTTCAAGAGCGGCCATAACATCTATGGATGGGTACGAAGATGCCAGAATGATCGAAGAGCTAGAATCCATATTCATCCCATTGTCTGGAAGGCTCTCGGATCACAATTTCTCACTATTTGTTTTGCCTTTCCTGCGCCCACTTTATGATGACGATCTAGACGTTGTCTCATTGATAAAAGTTTTCGCAGATGCGCATGATCAGGACTTGCGAAGGATCTACACGAAGTATCGGGAGGATTCACGTTGCGATCCGCTCCTGCACCAGCCAGAAAGCTTGATCGTATTTGAAAGATTGAATTCAGATACATTCTCCGTGCAGGCAAGATGGCCTCAGGAATTGTCAGAGCAAACACTCATAGCAATGGCTTCGATTTGGGGATCAGCTTTGACGTGAAGTCTCGTAGCGAGATAATCATTTTTCTGCCCTCATCTCACGATGCGGTCAGAAAGTCCTTTAGGTCCGGCTGCCGATGAATGTCAACACCGGCAGTATGGGCGGTGGACGGGGAAGCGCTTTTGATCTGCGGAATAGGCGAGATATGCGACTCCTCAGTAGGCTGGATACATTGACTTAGTCGAAGGAGATACATAATGACCAAGCCAAGATTAACCACATCTGCCGGCGCACCAATTGCAGATAACCAGAATTCCTTAACCGCTGGTCCTCGTGGTCCTGTGCTGATCCAGGATTATCAGTTGATTGAGAAATTGGCCCATCAAAATCGTGAGCGCATACCTGAAAGGACAGTCCACGCCAAGGGTTGGGGTGCTCATGGAACTTTTACTGTCACCCACGACATAACTCAATACACCAAGGCGAAGATTTTCGACAAGGTGGGAAAGAAAACTGAAGTCATTGCACGGTGTTCCGGAATTCATTGTGAACCGCCAACTGGCCGAGTTTGCTAAGGTGCACCCTGACTACGCCGTGGACGTTAAGAACGCACTTGCAAAGTAAGGAACTCTTTTGATTATCGATGTCTGGTCTGATGTCGTTTGCCCTTGGTGTTTTATCGGTCGGCGTCGTTTGCAAAGGGCGCTGGCCGACTTCCCCCACCGAGACCAAGTGGTCGTGCGACATCGGGCATTTCAGCTCCAGCCTGAAATTACCGATGTAGTCCCGACAACCCAGCTATTGGCCAGAAAATATGGCGCAGCCGAGTCTCAAGTTACGCAGATGCAGGCCAATGTTTGCGCTATCGCTGATGGGGAAGGGCTCTGCTACAAGTTGGATGAGACGCTTTCAGGCAATACTTTGGATGCTCACCGACTTCTCCTGATGGCCGGCGAAGTTGGAAAACAGGACGAGCTTCTGGAGGCTATGTACCACGGCTACTTTGAAGAGGGTCGTCCGTTGTTCTCCCATCAGGATTTGCTGGCCATCACCGATCACGTTGGAATCGATCAACGACTTGTCGCAGACGTCTTGGATTCAGATCAGTACCGCGATCAAGTTTTGGCCGATGGGCAGAAGGCTGCGGCCCTTGGAGTAAACGGGGTCCCGTTCTTCGTCTTTGACATGAAATTTGGCATTTCCGGGGCTCAGCCTCTAGAGGCTTTCGTCCAGACCCTCGAGGCCGCTTGGAAAGCTGAAAAAGAAGCCTAAAATTTGTTCAGTCTTATGTATCTATCTGTACGTGACTGATATATCATCGATTTCATGATTCTGGCCGCCCTTCCATTGAGGGCTAATAAGAGCAATCTCTCCCAATCCGATGAGGCATACAGTCAGATTCGCTCGATGATCGTCTCATTGGAACTAGAGCCTGGTTCGCTGATAAACGAGGGCGAGCTCATGACCCAGTTGGGTTTTGGCCGTACTCCAATTCGCGAGGCATTGCGTGCCCTGGCTAGCGAGAAGCTCGTTGATGTTTATCCGCGCCGCGGGATGTTTGTCGCAAGCGTCGACGTCCAGAACTTGTCATCGATTTCAGAGGTGCGTGCAGTTCTGGAGATCAAAGCCGCCAGTTTGGCCGCTCAACGATCCACTCCGGAGGATCGTGAAATCACGGTTGCACTGATGGCAGAGATTGATGCACTCAAGGGCGATCCGGATATGAAGAAGCTGATCCAACTCGATCAACGTATTCACCGTCACATCTACCGTTGCACGCACAATTCATTTTTGGAATCTTCCCTCGAGCAATATTACGGACATGCGTTGCGAATTTGGTTCCTTGCACTTGACCGTGTCGAAGATCTTTCAGAAGCGGTCATTGAACACCGCGCATTGCTGAAAGCGATTCGTGACAACGACGTGGAAGGTGCAGCCAAGGCAATGCGAGACCACGTAGAAGGCTTTGAAGGAAGTATCAGAAAGAATCTTTAACAGAATAAGTACGCCATAAAGAGAAAAGGATGGAGCCATGAGCAAAGTTCCAAGTAAGGCCAAGGCAGTTGTAATCGGTGCGGGAATTGTTGGCAACAGCATTGCCTACCATCTGGCTCGACTGGGTTGGCGCGATCTTGTGCAGATCGATAAAGGCCCATTGCCTAACCCCGGTGGATCAACCGGACACGCTTCAAACTTTATTTTCCCGGTAGATCACTCCAAAGAAATGACCGCTATTACCTCGGACAGCGTTCGCCAATACAAAGAGTTGGGGACTTTCACCCAATGCGGTGGCATCGAGGTGGCACGTACACCCGAGCGTATGCAGGAATTGCAGCGCCGTGTCTCATCGGGCAAGTCCTGGGGGATCGAAGGCTCGCGAATCGTGACCCCTGCCGAAGTAAAAGAATTGGTTCCATACATCGACGAGACGGTGATTCTTGGCGGTTTTTATACTCCCGGGGTCGGAGTAGTTGACTCTTTACGCGCCGGAACATTGATGCGCGAAAAAGCCATTGAAATGGGTGCGCTTGCGAGCTTTGCCAATATCGAAGTACTAGGCATGGACGTCGAGGACGGTCGAATCAAGCGCGTTCGCACTGATCATGGTGATATTGAGGCCGAATACGTAGTTATTGCGACAGGTTGCTGGAGTCCGCGCCTTGCCAAGATGGCGGGTGCATCAATTCCACTGACGCCTGCAGTGCATCAGATGAAAGATATTGGGCCCGTTCCATTCTTTGCCGACTCACGCGGCGATATTGAATGGCCGATCATCCGTGACATGGATACCAATATGTACGAACGCCAGCATGGTACTGGCCTGGAAGTTGGCTCTTACGCGCATCGACCGATTCTTTATACGCCGGAAGATATTCCTTCTAACGCAACTGCAGCGTTGTCACCAACGGAGTTTCCTTTCACTCAAGATGATTTTGATTTGCAAGATGAGCACTCCCTTGAACTCATGCCATCGATTATCGGAGATGAGAATGTTCGCGAGAAGTATGCGATCAATGGAATTCTCTCTCTGACCCCAGATGGCATGCCGATTCTGGGCGAGACATCCGAAGTAAAGGGACTATGGACGGCATCTGCTGTTTGGGTGAAAGAAGGCCCAGGCACTGGAAAGAGCGTTGCCGAATGGATGGTTCTTGGTCAATCGGAGATTGATCTTCACTCATCTGATATCGCACGATTCCACGAACACCAGAAGACCACGTATCACGTGAAAGCACGTACCGCTGAAGGTTTCAACAAGACCTACGGAATTGTCCACCCATCAGAGCAGTGGGAGAGCAATCGCAATGTCCGCCTTTCTCCGTTTTATGATCAGGAGAAAGCACTGGGAGCAGAGTTTTTCGAAACCGTCGGATGGGAGCGCCCGTTCTGGTATGCCGCAAATGCCCATCTGCTGGAGAAGTTCGCAGACCGTGTCATGCCACGTACCGCCGAATGGGAATCTAGATGGTGGTCGCCAATTATCAACGCCGAGCACTTGCAGATGCGCGAGAGCGCCGGCATCGTGGATCTGAGTGCTTTTGCGATCTTTGATGTAACGGGGCCAGCAGCGTTGGCAGTTGTTCAGAAGGTCGCCGTGCGACAGATGGACGTGGCAGTTGGAAGAGTCGTCTATACGCCAGTCCTTGCCGACAACGGCGGTTTCAAATCTGACCTAACAATTATGCGTCTTGGAAAGAACCACTTCCGAGTTGTAACGGGTGGTGCTCATGGCATGGCAGATAAGAAATGGTTCTCTGACCAACTGCCAGGTGATGGGTCTGCGCAGATCTCTGATCAGTCTTCAGCGTTCACTACAATCGGAGTGTGGGGACCGCGTGCTCGCGACATACTTGCATCAATCACGTCAGATGATCTTTCGCATGAGGGATTCAAGTTCAGCACCTGTCGTGTGATTGAGATCGGAACGCTCCGAGTTCTTGCTTCACGAATTTCCTACGTCGGCGAACTCGGTTGGGAGCTTTACATTCCGATTGAGCAGGGTTCCAAGTTGTGGGACTCGATCTGGCAAGCCGGCAAGGCCCATTCGATGATCCCTGTCGGTATCGGTGTCTATGGCACCACCGGTCGCCTTGAAAAGAGCTACCGTGCTTATGGCGCTGAACTCGAAACTGAGTACAACGTCGTGGAAGCAGGGATGCAAACACCAAAGCTGAAAGAACAAGATTTCATCGGTAAGGCTGCCCATCTTCGTCACCGAGAAGTTGCTCCGGTTACCACTCTCTGCTCGTTGACAGTTGATGATCACACTTCTTCAACTGGGGAGAAGAGATATATGTTGGGCCGCGAACCAATTCTGACATTGGATGGTTCACCCATCGTGGATTCGCACGGTCGTCGCTCTTACGTTACTAGCGCTGGTTCGGCTCCATCTATTGGCAAGCACGTCCTGATGGCATATCTGCCTACTGACCTTGCAGTCATGGGCGCGAAATTCCTTGTCGAATACCTAGGCGAGCAGTACCCGGTGAGCATCGCCGGAGTTGGCGCAACGCCGTTATTTGATCCTGCAAATGAGAGGATTCTGTCGTAATGGATGTACTTGTCTGCCTCAAGCGAGTGGTGTTGGCGGGTAGCACTTTTGTCTTAACGCCCGATTCTCGCGATATTGATACCAAACATCTTGGTTTTGGTATCAGCCCACATGAAGAAAACGCGGTTGAAGCCGGCGTTCAATTGGTCGAGCAGATGGGTGGATCTCTCACGCTCCTCACCCTCGGACCAACGGATGCCGAAGAGCAGTTGCGCTCTCAATTGGCCATCGGTGCCACGCGCGGAATTCTTCTTGAGACAGAAGGTGAAGATTGGGATCCGCAGGCAACTGCAGCCGCACTTGTTGAGGCAATCAAAGCCGAGGAGACCGACTTCGATCTTTTGATTTTCGGCGCCGAGTCTGCAGATAGTGCTGGATATCAAATTCACATCCGTGTGGCGCATGCCCTGGGTCGACCGATCGTGACGAACGTGAAGAGCATGAAGATCGAAAATGGAATTGTGCAGTGCGAGAGGGTTGTAGGCACTACTCGCGAACACTATGAAGTTCCACTTCCCGCCGTAATCACTGTTCGCGACGGTCTCAATATCCCGCGCTATCCATCAGTTCCAGGACGAATTCAGGCACGCAAAAAACCAATCGATCATAAGAAGCCAACGCCTCGCGTGCCCAAGCTGGAGAAGGTTTCACTCAGCGTCGCCCCATCCAACACATCCGGGGCACAAGTATTGGGTAATGGTCCGGGAGCGGTGCCTGCATTGGTCGAGGTTCTCAAGACGATTGGAATACTTGCATGATCTTGGTACTTGTTGATCACGATTTAGGGGAATTGGATCCACTCTCCCTTCGTGCGCTTACCGCCGCTGGCAAACTCTCTGGTGATGTCCAGGCAGTGGTCATCGGTGCAATTGGTGAATCAAGCACCAATCTGGCTGACATTGTTGGCGAATATGGGGCTTCCACCCTTCATGTTGCTAAGCATTCCGGGCTGACCGATTACACACCCGCTGCCAGCGGGAGAGCCCTTGCACAATTGGTTGAGAAATTGAAACCAGAGGCTGTTCTGGCTGCTGGTAGCCCACGTGGAAATGAGCAACTGGCGCACTTGGCGACAATTTTGGATCTGCCCATGGCTGCAGAATGCAGTGTTATTTCGTTAAGCAAATCCCCAGAATTGCCACATTCGGTGACGAGAGCGAGGTGGGCGGCAAATTTGCTTGAAGACGCTTATGTTCATTCCGACCTTTTGATCGCAACGGTATTAGCGTTCTCCGTGGAGGCAGAACCACTGCCTGATAGACATGCAGCGAAAGTTGAAATTTTTGAACCAGTTCTCGAAGCGTCGGATTTACTCGTGCGCGTATTAAGTCGAGGTGGCGAATCTTCCAAAGGCGGTGTGACGCTGGCTGATGCAAAAGTGATTGTTTCAGGCGGTCGAGGCGTTGGAGGACCAGAAGGCTTTGCCCAACTTGAAGAGCTTGCGGGATTACTCGGTGGTGCAGTCGGTTGCTCGAGAGTTGTCACAAGTGCCGGCTGGCGTCCTCATGCCGAACAAGTAGGACAGACAGGGACGAAGGTTGCTCCCGATCTCTATATTGCAGCAGGTATAAGTGGGGCGATGCAACATATAGCAGGCTGCAAAAACAGTAAGACGATTGTTGTCATTAACACAGATCCGGAGGCACCCATCATGGCTTACGCGGATTACGCTGTTATTGGAGATTTACACCAGGTAATTCCCGCACTCACCGCCGCAATCAGAGAAATGAAGGGTTAAAAAGTGTCAGATATTGAAATTGCACAAGCCGCAACCATGAAGCCAATCAATGAGATCGGCGCAGTGTTAGGGATTGATTCTTCCAACCTTGAACCATATGGGCACTACAAGGCGAAAGTTAATCTCAAGTATCTTGATGCACTTCCCAAGCGCGCCAACAGCAAACTCATCCTTGTCACGGCAATCAGCCCCACACCTGCTGGCGAAGGAAAAACCACCACGACGGTTGGGTTGGGAGATGCTCTACGCCACATCGGCAAGGACGCGATGATCTGCTTGCGCGAGCCATCGCTTGGACCGGTCTTTGGAATGAAAGGCGGCGCCGCTGGCGGCGGATACGCCCAAGTTGTTCCGATGGAGGACATAAACCTACATTTTACGGGCGATTTCGGGGCGATCGCATTAGCAAACAACCTTCTTGCAGCTCTTCTGGATAACCACATCCATCACGGCAACTCTCTCAATATCGATGTTCGCCGCGTGACGTGGAAACGCGTCGTCGATATGAACGACCGCGCACTTCGCGACATTGTTGTCTCCCTCGGTGGAGTCGGTAATGGCTATCCGCGCGAGGACGGATTCGACATCGTGGTCGCTTCTGAGATCATGGCGATCTTCTGCCTGGCAACTTCAATTGAGGATTTGAAGACGCGAATTAGCAAGATCGTGGTTGCTTATACAAAAGATAAGAAGCCCGTTCTAGCAAGTGATCTCAACGCCCAAGGCGCAATGACGGTGATCTTGAAAGATGCCTTCCAACCTAACCTTGTGCAGACGCTTGAGAACACTCCTGCTTTCGTTCACGGTGGCCCATTCGCAAATATCGCCCACGGCTGCAACTCGGTGGTCGCAACTACTTCGGCGATGAAACTGGCAGATTACGTTGTGACCGAAGCAGGATTTGGTGCCGATCTCGGTGCTGAGAAATTCATCGACATCAAGTGCCGCAAATCCGGACTCCGCCCGTCGGCTTGTGTTCTAGTTGCAACCATCCGTGCATTGAAGTATCACGGTGGTGCGGATATGAAGATTATTACTGAAGAAAATCTTGTGGCTTTAGAGGCCGGGATCGTCAACTTGGAAAAGCATGTCTCCAATATCCGCGATGTATACGGAATGCCTGTGGTTGTCTCGATCAACCACTTCACCAGCGATACCAAGGCCGAGGTCGAGCTACTACGTAAGCGGGTGGAGGGTTTAGGCGTTCGCATCGTTCTCGCAACTCACTGGGCAGATGGTGGCAAGGGTGCAGCCGATCTTGCTCAAGCAGTCGTCGAGCTTTGCGAAGAACCAAGCACGGTGACATTTGTCTACCCTGATGATGCAACGTTGTGGGACAAGGTCAATGCTGTTGCTAAGCGGATTTATGGTGCCCATGAAGTGAGCGCAGATTCCAAGGTGCGCGCCAAAATCAAGGAACTGCAGGAGAGTGGCTACGGGCAATTCCCCATATGTGTGGCCAAGACGCAGTATTCCTTCTCAACTGATCCTGCCCTGCGTGGTGCACCGACTGGGCACTCAATCAATATTCGCGAAGTCCGCTTATCAGCTGGAGCGGAGTTCGTCGTGATGGTCTGTGGCGAGATCATGACCATGCCAGGCTTGCCGAAGGTGCCCTCGAGCGAACGTATTGACTATGTCGATGGCAAAGTGGTGGGGTTGTTCTAATGTCATTTGCTCCTTGGTCGCTCGACGCGGCATCTGCCGTCCTTGCTACAACGTGCGACAAACCAGGGCCAATTCTGATTTCCTTGCAGGCCCTTCAAGAGGAATTCGGATATGTACACGCAGATGCAGTTGAGCTAGTTGCAAAAGCGTGCAACGTTTCCAGAGCCGACGTTCATGGGGTTCTGACTTTCTATCATGATTTGCGCACAACTTTGCCGGCACCAACGACACTTCGTATCTGCGTTGCGGAAGCGTGTCAGGCAGTTGGGTCTCGTGCTCTGGTTGGCGAAGTAGAGAAAGCCTTCAACACGCATATGGGTAGCTCAAACGGAGAGGTCGAGCTCGAACCGGTTTACTGCTTAGGGAACTGCGCTCTTGGACCATCGGCGATGCTGAACGGCCAACTCATTGGTCGGGCGACTGCGTCTGGATTGAAGAAGACCGTGCAAGAACGAGTTGGGTCATGAGCATTAAAATCTATGTCCCGAGGGATTCGGCAGTTCGCTCCATCGGTGGGGACCAAGTGGCGATTGCAATCGAACTGGAGTCTGTAAAACGCGGCATAGGGATTTCCATTGTTCGCAACGGATCACGTGGGGCCCTCTGGCTTGAGCCCTTGGTAGAAGTAGAGACTCCTGAGGGACGGGTTGCCTACGGTCCCGTCACACTCGCTGACATCGAGTCACTTTTTGACGCGGGGTTTCATAGTGGAGGCGAACACCCGTTGTCATTGGGAAAGAGCGATGACATTGCATGGCTGGCTAGACAGGATCGCGTGACATTTGCCCGAGTGGGCGTTATCGACCCTCTCTCACTTGCGGATTATCAAGACTACGGAGGGTTAATCGGTCTGCGTCGAGCCCTTGCAATGGAAGGCGAAGAGATTGTCGCCGAAGTAACGCAGTCTGGCCTTAGAGGCCGTGGCGGTGCCGGCTTCCCTGCGGGAATTAAGTGGCGCACTGTGATGGCGACTGCAAGTGATCGCAAATACATCTGCTGCAATGCCGATGAAGGCGATAGCGGGACGTTTGCTGATCGGATGCTGATGGAAGGTGATCCCTTTACTCTTCTTGAGGGGATGACGATTGCGGGCATTGCTGTTGGTGCGACCGAAGGTGTCATATATGTTCGGTCGGAATATCCCGATGCATACGCGACATTGAACAGAGCAATTGATATCGCAAGAGAGTCCGGATGGCTGGGCAAGGGTGTTTTAGGTAGCGCACACGAGTTTGATGTTCGCACACGTATTGGTGGCGGATCCTATGTTTGTGGCGAAGAGACCGCGATGCTTGAGAGCATTGAAGGCAAACGTGGCGTTGTTCGCTCCAAGCCCCCGCTTCCTGCTATCCAGGGCCTCTTCGGAAAACCAACGGTCATCAACAATGTTCTAACTTTGGCAACGGTTCCAGCAATTCTGGCTGAAGGTGCAGAGTCGTACATGTCTAAAGGCGTTGGGCGCTCAGTCGGTACACAAGTCTTTCAACTCGGCGGAAACGTTGCACGTGGCGGCATCGTCGAGACTGCCTTCGGCGTGACACTTGATGCATTGGTAAATGATTACGGCGCCGGCACTCTGAGCGGAAGACCGATCCGTGCAGTTCAAATTGGCGGACCACTCGGCGCATACTTCCCGGTTGCATCTATGGATGTCTCAATGGATTACGAGTCACTTCTTGCCGCCGGCGGGATGTTGGGTCACGGAGGCATTGTCGTATTCGACGAGAGCGTTGATATGGTGCAGCAGGCCAAGTTTGCGATGGAGTTCTGTGCGGTGGAGTCATGCGGCAAGTGCACCCCTTGTCGTCTGGGCTCGACACGAGGGGCTGAGACGATCGAGAAGATCATGAACGGGCAGGACGTCTCAGGCAACAAGAAGCTCCTGCTTGACCTGTGTGAAGTGATGACAGATGGATCTTTATGTGCGATGGGCGGCTTAACTCCGCTACCAGTACGTAGCGCGATGCTACATTTTAGTGAAGACTTCGACCGGAGAGCGAGGGCCTAAGCGATGACTCTACTTATTGAGCCCGATTACGGAACTCCCGCCAGCAAGAGTGCCGAGACCGTTCAGGTAGAAATCGACGGAGTCTCTGTATCGATTCCTGCGGATACTTCGATCATGCGCGCCTCTGCCTTGGCTGGCATCTCTATTCCGAAGTTGTGCGCCACTGATCGACTTAATGCCTTTGGTTCCTGTCGACTCTGCGTCGTAGAAATCGACGGCCGCAACGGAACGCCTTCTTCTTGTACCACCCCCGTTGCTGATGGAATGAAGATCGTAACCAAGAGCGAGCGACTTGATCGCATCCGTCAAGGCGTCATGGAACTTTATATGTCTGACCATCCAGAAGTGTGCGCAGCTGGCGATGAGTGCGAGATGCACGGGATGGCAGAGCGAGTTGGCTTGAAGGATGTTCGCTATTCGGGGCGGACGCATTTGGGTCTGCCCAAGGATGAGTCCAATCCATATTTTACTTTTGACTCGACAGAGTGCATCGTCTGCAATCGATGCGTCCGGGCTTGCGATGAGGTGCAGGGGACTTTTGCCCTGACAATTGAGAACCGCGGCTTTGAGGCGCGTGTGTCCTCATCGGGCACTTCATTCATCGAGAGCGAATGCGTCTCGTGCGGAGCTTGCGTGCAGGCCTGTCCTACTGGAGCTCTGACTGAAAAAACTCTTTACACGATCGGAACACCTACCCGGTCCGTGATCACAACCTGCGCGTATTGTGGGGTTGGCTGTTCGTTCAAGGCTGAGATGCGCGGGGACGAACTTGTTCGAATGGTGCCTTACAAAGACGGTGGCGCGAACGAAGGCCATTCTTGCGTTAAGGGCCGCTTTGCATGGGGGTATGCAACACATCAAGATCGAATTACCTCTCCCATGATCCGCGAAAGCATTACTGATCCATGGCGCGTTGTAAGTTGGGAGCACGCCATTGATTATGCCGCGACGAAATTGAAGGCACTCCAGGCAGAGCACGGACTAGAGAGCATTGGCGGTATTACGTCCTCTCGATGCACCAACGAAGAAGTTTATCTAGTACAGAAGATGGTCCGAGCCGCATTTGGCAATAACAACGTGGACACCTGTGCTCGCGTATGTCACTCACCGACGGGCTACGGACTAAGCCAGACATTTGGCACGTCGGCGGGCACGCAAGATTTCGAATCAGTAGAACATGCCGATGTTGTTCTACTCATCGGGGCCAATCCGACGGCAGCCCACCCTGTTTTCGCGGCCCGTTTGAAACAAACACTTCGAAAAGGCGCCAAACTCATCGTCGTTGATCCACGCGCCATTGAAATGGTACGCACTCCTCATATAGAAGCAACGCAGCATCTGCAACTTCTGCCAGGTACAAACGTGGCCATCATCAATGCGATGGCACATGTCATCGCTGAAGAAGGGTTGATAGACCGCGACTTCGTCAATGCGCGTTGCGATCTGGACTCATTTGCCAGATGGGAAGAATTCATCCGCCTACCCGAGAACAGCCCCGAAGCAACGGAGGCATCGACCAGGGTTCCGGCAGAGGAAGTTCGAAAGGCGGCCCGACTCTATGCAGGCGCTCCCAATGCTGCGATTTATTACGGCTTGGGTGTGACTGAACATAGCCAGGGATCAACGATGGTCATGGGCATAGCCAACTTGGCAATGGCAACCGGAAACATCGGCCGTCCTGGAGTTGGAGTGAATCCACTTCGCGGCCAGAACAATGTGCAGGGCTCATGCGACATGGGTTCCTTCCCACACGAATTACCGGGATACCGCCACATATCAAATCCGAAGACGCGAGAGATCTTCGAGCTGCAATGGAAGACGGTAATTAGTGCTAAGCCGGGGATGCGAATTCCCAACATGTTCGACTCGGCAATCTCTGGCGACTTTAAAGGTCTCTACATTCAAGGCGAGGATATTGCGCAATCGGATCCAAATATTTCACACGTTCATGCAGCCTTGCGCTCCATGGAGCTTGTCATCGTGCAAGATCTCTTCCTTAACGAAACGGCGAAATTCGCCCACATCTTCCTTCCAGGTACCTCTTTCCTTGAAAAAGATGGAACCTTCACCAACGCAGAACGACGTATCAATCGCGTCCGCCCGGTGATGCCTTCCAAGACCGGAAAGTCTGAATGGGAAGTCACCTGTGATCTTGCGACTGCCCTTGGCTATGAGATGGGTTATGAGAATGCCGCCCAGATCATGGACGAGATTGCAGCGACGACACCGACATTTAGCGGCGTCTCCTTCGCAAAGCTCGATGAATTAGGCAGTATTCAGTGGCCTTGCAACGCCGAAAATCCCGAAGGAACACCGGTGATGCACATTGATCACTTTGTCAGAGGTGAGGGTCGTTTCATGGTTACCCCCTATGTTCCAACGGATGAAAAAACTACCCGGAAGTTCCCCCTGCTTCTTACCACCGGCCGCATTTTGAGCCAGTACAACGTAGGAGCCCAGACGCGCAGAACCGCCAATGTCATCTGGCACTCGCAAGACATCTTGGATATTCATGAATCAGATGCGCAATTGCGTGGGATTGAAGACGGGGCTTGGGTTCGATTAACGAGCCGCGTGGGCGAGACGATTTTGAAGGCGCGTATTACTGACGAAGTGCCAGCAGGAGTCGTGTATACGACTTTCCATTTCCCCGAAAGTGGCGCCAACGTGATCACCACAGATTATTCGGACTGGGCAACAAACTGCCCCGAATACAAAGTGACCGCGGTTGACATTGCGCCGAGCCTTAAAGGTCCGCAAGCGATATCCGAGCATGCGCCTATTGGCGATGTTGAGCTGGAATCCATCATCAGAATGGCCAACCAAATAGCGGCGAATGTCCCGGCAAATGCCGCACCGGAGCATGCCGTGGCCCACCACATTGAACAATTCTGGACACCGTACATGCGAGAGCGGTTGATGAAGGAAGTAGATCGAGCGAAACTTTCCCCGATTGTGATTCGAGCGATGAAGTTAGAGCTTAGCCACGTACCAAGTTAAGGATTTCTCTGGCCAGCCCCTCTTCACCGACCACCCTTATTTCTAAAGGAAGGCCGATGAGGGCTGCCGCAGAGTTTGCAAGTTCTTCCAACTCCGCTGTGGGGTTTTGCGCAAGCCAGATCACCTGTTCATAATTTTTAAAATAGTCGTCGCGAAGCTCGGGGCGCTTATCAAGGCCCAATTCAACGATGACACTTCGATGGAAGGATTTCACTAGAAAGTCAGTCAGGAAATACGTCCCTGGGGTGGCCTCCATGATCGCCTTGATTTCGCCCTCACCGGCGAAAATGTCGTAACAGTGATTGCCGCCTAGTCGAGAGACGTGATGGGTGGCAATGACTGCATCAAGTGCGCCGTAGGTTCCACAATCGGCGTAGGCGACAACGCACTTGTCGTGGTCGGCTTTGATTTTCGCTAGGAGAGAATCCACCTCTCCCGCGATTTTCTCGGGGGAGTTATGGAGTAGGGGTGGCAAAGGATAAATCGTGAGATCCAAACCATGTCTTTCTTGGATGGAGGCAATATGAGTGGCTATTGCCCCGCATGCCACAACCCCAATGCTCATTTGGGAAAGGCCAACCGGTCGACGAATTTGTCATTGAAATCTGAGCGATCGGAAAGTTCCACATACTCAATTTCATCAAGGAGGGCAGTTGCGCCATGTCGCTCTTGCGCCGAAAGCAGCGTCATCTTCGCCCCTTCACCGGCAACATTGCCCGCGGAGATGATGCGTAAGACCGAGAGTTTGGGCACCAGCCCAATCTTTATTGCCGAGGCTGGAGAGAGGTAGGAGCCGAACGAACCGGCAAGCAGTACTTGCTGTATATCACTTTCCTCAACTCCGAACTCTTCGAGCAGCAGAGCCCATCCGGTGGCAATGGCTGCTTTGGCAAATTGCAACTCTCGTACGTCGCGCTGCGTCAAGAAGACGCAATCGTTGAGGTCTCCCTCTTCGCCCCCCCAGGTGAGTACAAAAACTCGCTCGCCCTCTCTGTGGACCAGTCGAGGTGCAAGAAGAGGAGCAATTTCCTTAGCAATGTCGTCGGTGACAAACCTTCCGGAATGATCAAGGAGACCGACCTGGACGAGGCAAGCACACGCATCGACCAAACCGGAACCGCAGATTCCAATCGGGGGCGCATCTTCAATGGTGCCGATGACGAATTCACCATCAGCCACTTTTACCGTTTCGATGGCGCCAGATGCTGCACGCACGCCACATTTGATCGACGCTGCTTCAAAGGCCGGTCCCGCAGGGGCTGCAGTTGCAAGAATCTTTTCTCCGTTTCCTAAAATGATTTCGCAGTTGGTGCCAACATCAATGAAGAGGCGCAAGCGCTTATCGCGATCCATTCCTGAAGCAAGCGCGCCGGCGATGATGTCCCCACCAACGTAGGCACCGAGGGAGGGAAGTATTACCGCCTTAGCACGTGGGTGAATTGAAATTCCCAATTCGCTCGCATCTACATCGGGGTAATCCGCACTGGCCATAATGAAAGGTGCGACCCCAAGGGGCTCTGGATCAACGCCTAAAAGCAGCTGGGTCATCGTTGCATTCCCCGCAAGGGCAACTTCGTAAACATATGCGGGGTTGATTCCTGCCTCATCACAGACTTCATTGGTCAGTTCTGCCAATGTGGCCTGGGCAAGGGAGCGCAGTCGATGAAGGGCAGTGGGGTCGAGCATCGTGGCGCTGATTCGGGTGATCACATCTGCACCGAAAGGTTGTTGCTTGTTGAGCATTGATTTCACGGCCAACGGGGCACCTGTATTGAGATCTAGCAAAGTGGCGACCACTGTCGTTGTTCCAAGGTCATAGGCGATGCCGTAGCGAATGCTGGTCGTATCACCAGGTTCGACATCAATGAGGGCTTGATCAATGAATACAGCAGTGACCTTGAAATGTGATGTCCGCAAGACCGTCGGCAATGACCGAATAGATGCCAATGAAACCGTCGCCTCTATGTCATCGATGGCGTCAAGCAAACGCGCAATATCTGTCCTTTGATCTTGCAAGGTCGGCTCGGCTAATTCGACATACCTTTTCTGAACGGCTGGGCGCAAAATAACTTGACGGCCTACACCCACAGTTGCTGCCTTTGGCCTTGTTGTTAGGGGAGGGACATCGATGGAGATATCAGTAACGGTGCGAACTAGACAGGCTAATCGCCACCCTTGCGCAATTTCCCCAGCAGTGAATGCGCGGTGATCCAAGGGCGATGTCGCGACATCGCCCTTGGTAATTTTGATCTTGCACTTTTTACAGGTTCCGTAGCCGCCACAAGTGGAATCGATGGCAATTCCATTCCATGATGCTGCATCAAAGGCGCTGACACCTGTCGGTACGGTGATCGTGCGCTCGTTGGCTACTGTTCCGTCTTTTTCGAGCGAACGAATAGCAATCTTGATCCGTCCGGTGCCATCGTGTTCTGGCATAGCGGACTGGTCTAGTACTTTTTTTGTGATGTTAAGCCCCTGTGTTCGATGCAGCCTTGGTTGCCTCTAAAGCACGGAAACGGCTGATCCAGCTTGCCCCCCAAGGGTCAAGACCAAGGAGCAGGTCTGCAGCGCGAACCGCTTCGACAATGATAGGTGTACGTGAATCCATCACTGCACTTGTGAGTCCGTGTGACATGGCAGCAGGAAGAAAAGCTGCATTGATGGCATGACGGTAGGGAAGCCCGAAGGAGACATTGGAGGCACCCAATGTCATATTGAGCCCCCACTTCTCGCGGATGGAATGGATAGTCTCGAGAGTGATTTTGATTGACTCAGGATCTGCTCCCACGGGCATCGCCAGGGGATCGATCAGAAGGTCCTCAAGGGGAATTCCATATTTCTCGACAGTTCGAACGATCTTTTCGGTAATCGCCATACGTTCTGCGACTGTTTGAGGGATGCCGGTTGCATCGTTGGGTAAAGCGATAATCGCAGCACCATGTTTCTTAATCAGGGGCAGAATTTGATCCATCCGATCTTCTTCGCCGGTGACACTGTTTACCAATGCTTTGCCCTGATAGGTCTCAAGCCCCACCTGCAGTGCCTCGATAATTGATGAATCAATGCAAATAGGAAGATCGGTTAGCGATTGAATCATCGTTATGGCGCGACCGAGAAGTGCAGGCTCGTCGGTGAGGGGAACTCCCATGTTTACATCTAGTACGTCGGCCCCGCCGTTAACTTGCTGCTCCACATCGATTGCCAGCCGCGAGAGATCGTTTTCGCGCAGTTGCATCTGGAACTGCTTGCGTCCTGTTGGATTGATTCGCTCGCCGATGATGCAAAACGGTTGATCATGCCCGATAGTCACCGTCTTTGTTGCTGACTTTAACACTGTGTGCATTGTGGGCTCCTAGCGCAGGCTTGGTTGTCTAGTTGGTTGAGGGATTCTGCCGAGATCTTTCATCAATCTAACGAGCGTGTCATCGTGGCGAAAATCTGCGATGTGAAGCCCCCGTACCTGTGGCTGGGCTAGTGCATGTCGGGCTTGCTCCAGCGCCAATTCGTAGGCGGCTTCACGCTGGTCTGAGCTTTTTTCAACGCGCTCGATGATGGCGAGGGGAACATCAATGCCGGGAACTTTATCGTTCATGAAATGGAGCTGGTGGGCCCCTTTTAGCAGCACGATTGTCGGCAGCAGGTGCAAGGCAGGAGTCGCCTTCGATACACCATCACAGAATGTCTCCAACCGATCTGCGTGAAAGCAAATCTGCAGTTGAAGAAAACGAGCACCGGCCCGATATTTTTTGAGTGCGCGTTGCACTCGGTATTCAAGGGGAGGAGCTGCCGCATTTTCAACTGCTCCAATATAGAAATTTGTTGGTGGTTTGATGGAGCGCCCAGAGAGATACACGCCGTTGTTGAGCGAATGCGCAACGCTAATAGCCTGTGCTGAATCCAAATCAAATACTCGTCGGCTCTCGGGCTCATCTCCTGCGGTCACGTCATCGCCAGTCATGAGGGAGACATTTTCGATGCCATGAAGTGCGGCCCCGACCAAGTCCGCCTGTATTGCTAAACGGTTCTTGTCCCGACAGGCGATTTGCATGATCGGTTCCAGTCCGTGCGCCTTTAGCGCAATTGCAACCGACATGTTGGAGGCATGGGCATGGGCGGCTGGATTATCCGTTGCATTCACCGCAGTAAACCAAGGGGCCAAGCGCTCTACGTTCGAGATGACCTTTGCCATGCCGGCGCCGTCAATGGTGGGAAATTCTGCTGTAAAGACCTTCTCTTCGGAGTTCTCAAGCAGATCGCGCAGTTGTGACATTAATGGGCCTCGCTGTTTTCACTGCCAGCTTTCCATCCTTTGGGAACTCGGTGATCTCTCTTGGTCAGAAGGTTGATCCAGGAAGAGGTGCCCTGCAATTGCATATCAACCGGCGGGCGAAGATCGTTGAAGTGATTGCGCCACACTTTCGGAAGCGGCAAAGATTCTTTCCGCTCAAATGCTTTAGCCCACACACATTGCATCTCCGGGTTCACTTCACAGTTCCCGTTTTCCCGTACTCCTCCACATGGCCCATTACGCAAAGTCTTGGGGCAGGTCATCGGGCACGTCATTCCAGTGGAATGCAAGACACACTGTCCGCACATACGACAGTCCCAAATTGGTTTCTTGATCGCATGTTCAATGACGGGAAGAAGTTTTGAGCTCATTGTGTCGACTATGCCAAAACTAGATTGCGACGCTTCTTGATGAGTTCTTTGGCAAGCCGAACCGCAGTGGATGCGTCTGCGGCGTAGCCATCTGCCCCAACGGCATCAGCGTATTCCTGGGTCACAGGTGCTCCGCCCACCATAATAATTACCTGATCGCGCAAACCGGCCTTGGTGATTTCATGGATGTTGACTTTGAACATCGGCATGGTTGTGGTGAGAAATGCTGACATACCGACGATATCCGGCTTGTGCTCTTGGATTGCTGCTATGAATTTCTCTGGAGGCGCTTGAACGCCGATGTCGATAACGGTGAACCCGGCGCCTTCCAACATAATGTTGACGAGGTTCTTACCGATGTCATGAACGTCGCCTTTCACTGTTCCCATGACGTAAGTCCCGATGGACTCAGCACCGGTCTCCGCAAGCAGCGGGCGAAGGATATTCAGGGCGCCTGACATCGCCTTTCCAGCGATGAGCATTTCGGGCACGAAGAAATCACCGCGCTCGAACCGTGCGCCAACTTCTTCGAGTGAGGGGATGAGCGCGTCGAAAAGAATTGTGTCCGGTCCCATGCCAGCGGCGAGGGCTGTAGTGGTGAGCTCCAGTACTGCAGGTGCATTTCCCATCAGCGTCTCGTCGTAGAGGGCTTTGATAAATTCATCGTGGTTCATGCGGCTCCCACTTTCTTTTTATCGTATTTGTTGTTGTCATGTAGTCGTGAGATTTCGGAGATGATCAATTCCCCGAGCGCTGGTATTTGCTTATCTGATATTCGGGGCGTGGGTCCCGAAACAGAAATGGCCCCAATGACATTGCCATCGACGTCGCGTATCGCAGCAGCGACGGCGACTAGGCCTTCTTCCAGTTCATCTTTAATAGTCGCAAAGCCTTGGCGCCGGACGAGTTCGAGCTCAATGAGTAACTGTGGGCGAGTGGTGATACTGCGGGCTGCGCGCTTTTCCAAACGCCCGCTGGGAATTTTTACAGTTCCGTATGCGAGTAAAACTTTTCCGAGGGCGGAGCAGTGATAGGGGACCTTCGTCCCAACCCAGTTTGTTGCGCCAAGGAGATAACGCCCATCAACTTGGTCAATAAGCTCGACATAACCATTGCCGGCGATAGCAAGGTTGGCGGTTTCTCCAGTTTTCTCGGCCAATGCCTCCAGCACTGGACGCATCTTCATCGCCAAATCAAGTTCATGATTTCTCTGGCGTGCAAAACGGGTGAGGACACTTCCGGGTAGATATGCCCCAGAGCGATCTCTTTGGATGAGACCTTGTTTCTCCAGAGCGCCAAGAAGTCGAGAGGTCGTGCTCTTGGGAAGTTCATGGGCAAGGGCAAGTTGGCTTAGCAGAGGTGGATTTACCGCCTCTATGACATGGATTAAGAGAGCGCTGGCTCGATCGATGGCCTGCGTTCCAGAGATCTCGGGTTTAGCCACTATCTCCTCCGCTCATCACGAGAATAGTTCCGCTAGATAGTTTCACAATGTGGAACACCCGTTCCACATTCATAGCGTATTGTCGTTCCCGTTCAAGGTCAACCCACCCCGCGAACTATTTAGTTGGAGGCGTTAAGTGTTTGAAAATCGAATGCCGCGATACGACATCCTGAGCGAGGAATCCATGGCGGTGCTTGATGCTGGATGGCGCCGCATAGTTTCTGAAATTGGTGTGGAATTCATGAGTCCGTGGGCGGTGGATCTTCTGCGCGAGGCTGGGCAATCGGTTGACGATGTGAACGTGAAGTTCGATCCTGAGTGGATCCTTGCGCAGGTGGCAAAGGCGCCAAGTGAGTTCAATCTTCGCGCTCGCAATCCAAAGAACAATGTTCACATTGGCGGAAATTCGATGGTCTTCGGCGGAGTTTATGGCCCGCCTTTTGTGCTTGAAGGCAAAGTACGACGCGATGCGACCTTCAATGATTTTCAGAACTTCTGCAAGTTGGCTCAGTCCTTTGACGCACTCGACAGCGTGGGCGGAGTTGTGTGCGAGCCAAACGATCTCTCTCTTGATTCGCGCCATCTTGATATGGCCTTCGCCGCTGCCACGCTCACAGACAAGTTCTTCATGGGCAATGTCGTCACCGCAGAAAATGCCCGCGACGTCATTCGCATTGCGGAAATTCTGCACGGCGGGCGAACAGCCATTGAAGAGACACCTGCCTTGATCTCACTCATCAACTGCAATTCACCGCTTCGCTGGGATGATCGCATGCTTGATTCGTTACGTGAATATGCCCTTGCCGGACAGCCTGTTGTCGTAACTCCATTTCTTCTTATGGGAGCTATGAGTCCGGTAACGATTCCAGCAACGCTTGCACAGCAAATTGCAGAGGCATTAACGGGACTGGCGCTTGTTCAACTCATCCGCCCCGGCGCTCCAGCGGTATTTGGTTCCTTCCTTTCCAATATTGATATGCAGTCAGGTTCTCCGCAGTTTGGAACTCCGGAGTCTGGGATTGGATTGCTATGTACTGGCCAGATTGCCCGCCACTTCAAACTCCCCTTCCGAGGCGGTGGAGGTCTGAATTCCTCTCAGTCGGTGGATGCGCAATCGGCGTATCAGACGATGATGACGATGATGCCGACCTTCTTGTCTGGCACAAACTGGGTGATGCACACTGCTGGTTGGCTAGAAGGCGGCCTGGTTTCCTCGTACGACAAATTCATTTTGGATGTGGAGATTCTTCAATCCCTGATGGTGGAATTCACTCCACTGGAATTCAATGAATCTTCCCTGGCATTTGATGCGCATCTTGAGGTTGGCCACGGCGGCCACTTCCTCGGTGCGGCGCACACCATGGAGCGATTCCGCGACTGTTTCTATAGGCCGTTTCTTACAAATAGTGACAACTATGAGCGGTGGACGCGATTAGGCTCTCGTGACACCCGCGATCGTGCGGAAGAAATTTGGAGAAAGAAACTTGAGGATTACGTGATGCCAGACATGGACACTTCGACATTATTAGAGTTGTCTGACTTTGTTGCCCAGCGAAAAAGCCAGCTCGATAGTTGATCCAAGGAGGCTATGTGTCTGCTCAATCCGTGAATACATTATTCATTGACGGAGTATGGCGCAGCGCCTCGGATAATTCGACGCGGGAAATTAGAAGTCCTCATGACGGCTCGCTCGTGGCCGTCGTTTCTGAGGCAACAGAACAAGACGCATCTGATGCGGTCACAGCGGCAAGGGCTTCTTTTGATTCCGGTGAATTTTCATCATGGAGCTGGACGGAGAGAAGCGCATTAGTTGCACGCATTGCCGATCTTCTAGAAAGAGATGCTGAGAAGTTTGCGGCGCTGGAAAGTAACGATACTGGAAAGCGGCTTGTTGAGGCGCGTTATGACATTGCCGATGTAATTTCAGTTTTTCGATATTACGCCGGGTTGGCGCTAAGTGAACATGATCGGGAAGTTCATATCGGAGATGCTCGTATCATCAGTCGAATCACTAGTGAGCCAGTCGGAGTTTGCGCCCTTATAGGTCCGTGGAACTATCCGCTTCTTCAAGCGTCATGGAAAGTTGCCCCAGCATTAACTGCTGGTTGCACATTCATCCTCAAACCAAGCGAGCTAACGCCGTCAACAGCTGTCGCTCTACTCGAAATCATTGATGAAGCAGGAACCCCCAAGGGTGTGGCCAACTTGGTTCTGGGAGCAGGGGCTGTTGTTGGCGCACCACTGACTAGTGACAAACGAGTGGACATGGTTTCCTTCACTGGCGGGTTGGCCACAGGTAAGGCAATTATGGCCGCTTGCGCACAAACCATAAAAAAAATCGCATTGGAACTGGGTGGCAAGAACCCGAATATTATTTTCGCTGATGCAGATTTAGATGCAGCGATCGATAATGCTGTGACCGCGGTTTTTTTGCATTCTGGCCAAGTCTGTTCCGCTGGAACCCGTTTACTAGTCGAGCGCTCAATTCATGATCAAGTCGTCGAGCAAATTGTTGCACGCGCAAAGATGATTCGGATGGGTGGGCCATCGGATCTCAGCGCTGAGACGGGTCCGCTTATTAGCCAGGGTCATCTGGGAAAAGTGGCGCAGTACGTGGAAAGAGCACTGAATGAAGGTGCCACATTGCTCACAGGTGGAAAACGAAGCACCCTTGAGCCCCTTCGCAAAGGTTGGTACTTCGAACCGACCGTGTTGGATCATTGCATTTCATCCATGTCCTGCGTGCAGGATGAGTCATTCGGTCCAATTCTGACTGTCGAGGTTTTTGACACCGAAGCCGAAGCTATTGCTCTTGGAAATGACACCATTTACGGTTTGGCTGGTGCAGTGTGGACAAGCGATCCCGAGAAAGCGAAAAGGGTTGCAAAGGCTCTGCGCCACGGGACTATCTGGGTTAATGATTTTGGACCGTACAAGGCCCAGGCCGAGTGGGGTGGGTTTAAAGCATCTGGAATTGGTCGAGAGCTGGGCCCGAGCGGACTTCATGAATACCTTGAAATAAAACATATTTGGACCAACACTTCTCCTGCACGCTCTGGTTGGTTTGCAGATGCGACACAGGGGCAACAGGGAGAAAAAAGATGAGCTCAAGTTCGCCGATGATTTCAGTGCGACATCTCTGGAAGATATTTGGGCCGAACGCGGACAAGGTAGTAGGCACCCCTACTGCTGACCTGAGTCGCTCAGAGTTACGGGCTCAGACTGGCAATACCATCGCTGTACGTGATGTCTCCTTCGACGTAGCCCCTGGCGAAGTTTTCGTTGTGATGGGTCTGTCAGGTTCTGGAAAATCTACTTTAGTACGTTGCATGACGCGCTTGATTGAACCTACGCAAGGAGAAATCGATCTCGAGGGCGAAGATATTCTCAAGGCTGATACAAAGAGGTTACGCGAATTACGGCGGACAAGTTTTTCCATGGTGTTTCAACACTTTGGTCTATTGCCTCATCGTAAGGTAATAGACAATATTGCTTATAGCTTGGAAATCAACGGAGTTAAGAAAGACGCGCGTCACGCGCGTGCTAATGAAGTCATTGATCTGGTGGGCCTGGAAGGTTACGCCAACGCTTATCCAGACCAGCTCTCCGGAGGAATGCAGCAAAGGGTGGGTCTTGCTCGCGCACTCGCGGTGGACCCCAAAGTACTTTTCCTTGATGAGCCCTTCAGCGCTCTGGACCCACTTATCCGCAGGGATATGCAGGCAGAAGTTATTCGCCTCCACCATGAATTAGGAAAGACGATGGTATTCATCACCCACGACCTCGCTGAAGCGGTTAAATTGGGGGATCGAATTGCGATTATGCGAGATGGCGCCATCGTTCAGATCGGCACACCGGAAGAACTCGTTGCCTCTCCAGCAGATGAGTATGTCGCCAATTTTGTCCGCGATTTTCCCAAGTCGCATGTACTTACCCTGCGGTGGATTGCCCGCCAACCAGATGCCAATGACGATTTGATGGGACCAATTCTTGCCCCGTCCGTTTCTGTGCGAGATGCTGCTCGACAAGTACTTGAGGCCGGATGCTCAGTCCGCGTGATGGAAGAGGGTCACTTAATCGGTGTTGTTACGCCGAAGGATATTTTGGAAGTAATCGCTGGAGCGGAAGCCTAGTGTCAACACAATTACTGAAGCGGGCCGATGAGAGTAAGCCTTCTTTAGCTGTGAAGAAAACTTCTAAACTAAACCTCTACCTTGGTTTGCTTACCTTCGGGTTTCTAGCGTTTGGAATCTTCTTGCGAGGCATAGCAACATTGCCTCTTGATCGTTCGACCCTGACCCCTTTCCAGAATTGGCTCAACACTTTAAGCGCCTGGATCGACACAAATCGAAATTCAAACCCAATTTTTACATCGTTTGTCAATGTAATTAGAGGCTTCATGGATGGCTTCGTAACCTTCTTGCAGAATTTAATCAGCCAGGCCGGGGGAGCAAGAAGTATTCCCCAACTCGGTTGGCTTGGGGTTGTTGCGATTATCGGTTTCGTGGTTTACGCAATTTCCAACATCAAAATCGCGATTTTTTCTATGGCAGGATTCGTCACTCTTGGCCTGCTCGGCTTATGGCAAGAATCGATGGACACGCTTGCTTTGACACTAGCTGCCGTCACTCTCGCACTCTTGATCGGAATCCCACTTGGGATCTTTGCAGGGCTTTATCCAAAGTTTGAGAAATTTATTACGCCTGCTCTTGATTTCGCACAAGTGATGCCTACCTTTGTATATTTAACGCCGGTAACACTCTTTTTCCTTATTGGCCCAGCCTCGGCGACTATTGTTACGTTGATCTACGCTGTGCCCCCGGCTCTTCGGATAACATCAGTAGCCATCAAGCAAGTTCCTTGGTCCAGTGTTGAAGCAGCGGTCTCGATGGGCTCTACGCGATTTCAAGCGCTACGAAAAGTCCAATTGCCACAAGCCAAGCGCACGATCGTCGTTGGGGTGAACCAGACGATTATGGCGGCTCTAGCGATGGTTACGATCGCTGCGCTAATTGATGCTCCAGGATTAGGACAAGTCGTAATTCGTGCTCTTGAGTCACTGGACGTGGGTAGGTCATTCCAAGCGGGCCTGGCAATCGTGATTTTGGCCGTGGTGTTGGATCGGTCGACAACAGCGGCGGCATCGAAGGTGGACACGGGGAACATCAAAGAGGCTTCTCGTCGTTCGCATAGAACGGTTCTAGCGGGACTGGCGCTCCTGACCTTAGCGGCTTGTTTCGTCTCCAGATCGATTGTGTGGGCCGGTGAATTTCCAGGTTCTGGAACTTTAGGGTCGAATATCGCGAAGTATGTTGATATTTTTGTGAACTGGTTTCAAATGCATTTTGTTACGTTGACAAATGACATCACAAATGTTGTTTCTTACGGGTTGATTAATCCCATGCAAACTTTGCTCACGCAGAGCCCTTGGTTTATTACTGGACTAGCTTTTGTCGGGCTAGGAGCAATTTTTGGCGGAAAGAAGCTGGCGGGGATTTCCTTATTTTGCGTGCTCGCCATTGTTGGGACTGGGCTCTGGTCAGACACGATGGTGACACTTGCTTCGACTTTGGTGGCTGCCGTGATTACGGTGGCGTTGGGAATAGTTGTCGGAACTTGGATCGGGCGCAGCAGGCGGGCAGATCGTTGGATCAGGCCCATCTTGGACGCAGGTCAGGTCTTGCCTGCATTCGTTTATCTCGTTCCGTTTCTTGGTTTATTTGGAGCTACTCGATTCACCGCGATCATGGCCGCCGTTGTATACGCCGCCCCCGCTTCAATTAAATTGATGGCAGATGGAATCCGCGGTGTTCCCGAAACGATTACTGAGGCGGCGACGGCGGCAGGGTCTTCACCATGGCAAATGATTGTAAAAGTGCAGATACCTAGCGCACGAAGGGCCCTTGCCCTTGCCACAAATCAGGGCATTATCTATGTTTTAGCGATGATCGTTGTCGGCGGTCTGGTTGGAGCCGGTGGCCTTGGATATTTGGTGGTCGCAGGTTTCGCGCAGGAAGATTTGAAAGGTAAAGGTTTGGCTGCGGGTCTGGCCATAGTTCTTCTCGGAATAATGCTCGATCGCATTACTCAAGCTGCGGCGCACAGGAATTCGAAGGAATATGCCGCAGCAGCACACTAAGTTCCGTTGCTCATCCGAGCAGCGGTTAATGACGACTTCGGTCGTTGGAGCAGGAGGGCGCACAATGTTTAAAAATCATCGTGCTCGGAGAGTAACAACTTTCGTGCTACTAGCAGGTGCGGTGACATTTGCGTCATCGGCTGCTGGGAACGCCCAAGTTGCCTACTCGAAGGCGAGTACAGCAAAATGCGGCACGGTAACGTTGGCAGATAACGCGTGGGTTGGGTACGAAGCCAACCTTGCCGTTGTCTCTTACGTACTCAAGCACAATCTGGGTTGCAAAGTTGTCGTGAAGAACATCAGTGAAGAAATCTCTTGGCAAGGCTTTGCATCCGGTCAAGTTGACGCCATTTTGGAAAACTGGGGACACCAGGACCTGGCCAAGAAGTACATCACCACTCAAAAGGTTGCGGTTGACTTAGGTCTTACTGGCAACAAGGGAATTATCGGCTGGTATGTCGTTCCTTGGATGGCAAAGAAGTACCCCGACATCCTAAATTACAAGAATTTGAACAAATACGCTTCGATGTTCAAAACCTCTGAGTCGGGTTCAAAGGGCGCTTTTCTCGATGGCGATCCATCATACGTAACCAATGACGAGGCACTTATTAAGAACCTTAAACTCAATTTCAAAGTCATCTACACGGGTAGCGAAGCGGCGTTGATCACCTCGTTCCGTACGGCTGAGGCGCAAAAGAAGCCGATGATTGGCTATTTTTACGAGCCGCAGTGGTTCCTCGCTCAGGTGCCATTGAAGCATGTAACCCTGCCTCCATACACAGTGGGTTGCGACACTGTTGCGGCAAAGGTTGCCTGCGATTACCCACCTTATCCACTTAACAAGGTTGCAGCCGTTAAGTTCATGAAGTCAGGTTCGCCAGCAGTTGCTGTGATCAAGAACTTCAAGTGGACGAATGCGGACCAGAACTCTGTGGCTAAATCACTCGCATTTGATCATTTGACCGATGATGCCGCTGCGAAGATATGGGTGAATGCACATCCAGCACAAGTTAAGACATGGCTTGGAGCCTAATACTGACTGACATGCAGGGCGTGTTTGCTTGCCAACTTAGTAGTAAGCAAACACGCCTGAGCATGAATGAAGACGAATTGTTTTCCCCTAGGCAAGTGAAGGAAGGTTTACGGTGAGTGCGCAATACGACTACATCATCGTCGGTGGTGGTTCGGCGGGAAGTGCACTGGGCAATCGCCTCAGCGCAGATCCTAACCACAAGGTTCTCATTCTTGAGGCCGGTCGTAGAGACTACAAATGGGATGTCTTCATCCATATGCCTGCCGCACTTGCATTTCCCATCGGCAACAAGCATTACGACTGGATGTACGAATCCGAACCAGAACCGTTCATGAACAACCGCCGTATCTATCATGCGCGCGGCAAAGTTCTAGGTGGCTCAAGCAGCATTAACGGAATGATTTGGCAGCGCGGAAATCCCATGGATTACGAGCGCTGGTCAAAAGATCAAGGTATGGAAAATTGGGATTACGCGCACTGTCTGCCGTATTTCAAAAGAATGGAAAATTGCCTTGCTGATCCCAACAGTCCTTTTAGAGGAAATAGCGGTCCACTTCAACTCGAGCGAGGGCCGATCAAGAATCCATTGTTTAAGGCATTTTTTGATGCAACAGTAGAGGCTGGATATTCGCGAACCGACGATGTCAATGGATATCGTCAAGAGGGGTTCGCGGCTTTTGATCGCAATGTGCGGCGCGGGCGCCGCCTTAGTGCAGCGCGCGCATACCTCTATCCAGTGAAGAACCGATCCAACTTAACAGTCAAGACCAAGGCGTTGGTCACAAAGGTCCTCTTTGAGGGAACCCGAGCGTTCGGTGTTGAAGCGATCGTCAGAGGAAAGAAGCAGACCTTCCTGTCAAAGGAAGTCGTTCTCTGTGGCGGTGCAATTAATACGCCGCAGATCCTCCAGCTTTCAGGGATCGGAAAGGCCTCCGATTTGGAGAAACTTGGAATAAAAGTTGTTAAGAACCTGCCAGGGGTCGGGGCCAATTTGCAAGATCACCTTGAGGTTTATGTCCAATATTCCTGTAAGCAGCCGATTTCGATGCAACCGATGTTGAAATTGTGGCGCAGGCCTTTTATCGGAGCTGAGTGGCTCTTTCTTCGCAAGGGTCCAGGTGCCACTAATCATTTCGAAGCAGGCGGCTTCGCCCGCAGCAACGATAAAGTGGCTTATCCCAACCTGATGTTTCATTTCCTGCCGCTTGCGATCCGCTACGACGGTACTGCTCCTTCATCTGGGCACGGTTATCAGGTGCATGTCGGTCCTATGTATTCAGATGCAAGGGGCACTGTCCAAATAAAGAGCGCGGACCCATTCGAGAAGCCCTCATTGCGTTTTAATTATCTATCTACTGAACAAGACAAAGAGGAATGGGTAGAGGCGATTCATGTTGCCAGAAGGATATTGACTCAGAAGGCGATGGACCCTTTTAATGGGGGAGAGACCTCGCCAGGATCATCAGTTGATACGGATGAGGAAATATTAGATTGGGTTCGCCGCGACGGGGAGACCGCCCTGCACCCTTCATGCACGGCGAAAATGGGAACTGACGAAATGTCGGTGGTGGATCCAAGGACGATGAAGGTTCACGGCGTAGAAGGCCTACGCGTAGCCGACGCTTCAGTATTTCCATACGTAACCAATGGAAACATCTATGCTCCTGTCATGATGGTCGCGGAAAAGGCAGCAGATTTGATTCTTGGAAAAGAACCACTGCCTCCTGAAAATATTGAGTTTTATCGTCATCAGAAGGTCTAGACATGAAAGCTGATGAGCCTGCTCCCTCCTCAATTGCACGAGTGAAGGTTCAAGACACCCAATCAAATTCTCCGACCACCGACAGCGTGGTGGTCGAAGAGCCACTTGAGATTCGAATCAAGCGAAGAGGTGTTGAGGAACAGCTAGGAATCACAATGCGTACTCCAGGGGCCGATTTGGAACTGGCTACTGGCTTTTTGTGGGGAGAAGGTTTTCTCTCGTCTCCCGAAGAATTGATTGGTGTCAAGGTGTGCGGAGACCGAACTCTGACTCCACGGCAACGGGCGAATATCGTTATTGCACACGTAAGTGATGACGCCCCCGAACCTCCGCGTGCGCTGGAGCGCCGATTTACAATGACCTCTGCATGCGGTGTGTGCGGCTCTACCAACATTGACGACCTGCATAAACGAGGTGTTCTGCCCGTTTCGAAGTCAACTCACACTGTCCAAGAACTTGCCGCTATGCCGGAACTTCTCAAGGGCCGCCAGGGCATTTTCGATAAGACCGGAGGATTGCATGCGGCGTTGTTGGTGGATCCATCTGGAAACGGGCGCTGGCTTCGTGAGGATGTCGGACGCCATAACGCAGTAGATAAAGTAATTGGCGCTGCGATGATTGCGAATGAACTTCCATTGAGTAACTGGACTCTCGTCGTTTCTGGGCGGGTTGGATATGAGATTGTTCAAAAAGCAATTGTTGCCGGGATATCTGCCCTTGTGGGCGTATCTGCTCCGACATCACTGGCCGTTGATCTAGCGGGAGATTTTGGGCTGACATTGCTGGCTTTTGCTCGTAACGGGAAGGCCAAGGTTTACTTGCCGCTGTTAGGATGACAAAGTGAAAAATCGTGCCTGGGGTCTTCTCATTCTGATTTCCATTTTTTCTCTGATTCCAGAGGTTTCTTTCGCATCTGTGAAGCGAAGCGAGAAGGTCACACTCACGGTTTTTGCCGCCGCGAGTTTGGGCAATACATTTACCACTATTGGCAATACCTTTGAGACAAAACACCCCGGCGTAACGGTGCAATTCTCCTTCCTCGCATCGAATACATTGGCGACTCAATTGCTTGCTGGAGCACCTGCAGATGTCTTTGCATCCGCGTCGATATTTGATATGACCACGGCGAAGCCAGTTGTCCCAAAGCCAACGGTCTTCACGGCAAATCGGGTAATTCTTGCCACGCCGTTAGGGAACAAGTTTCACATCAATAAAATCGTTGATCTGAACAAACGAGGTGTGAAATGGATTCAATGCGCCCACAGTGTTCCATGCGGGGTTGCCGCTGATGCCGCCCTGGCCTACGAGGGACGAATCACTTCCAAGCCGGTTTCATTAGAACCAAAAGTCTCCAGCGTGGTTGCCAAAGTTGTTGCCGGCGAAGTGGATGCTGCGATTATCTACCATACAGATTACATAGCTAATAGATCCACGCTTAAGGAGATCCGGTTTAAAGGGATCGAGGCAGCGACCACTAGATACCCGATCGGCGTTGTGAAGACGAGTCCACACCAACAGTTGGCTCAGGATTTTGTTGACAGCGTTCTCTCGGCTTATGGCCGCAAAGTTCTGGCAGAGGCCGGATTCATCCGAGTGAACTAAAAAATGACACGGAAGAAGCTAGACGGATTCAGTCTTATATTGGCAACTCTTGCCGGTTTGATTCTTGTGTTGCCACTTCTTGCCCTCTTCACCAAGGTCCCTTGGAGCACATTGTTCACTCGATTGTCGGAACCCAATTCCATCAGCGCAATCCGACTTTCGCTCTGGAGTTCTCTGCTTGCCACACTCGTGTGTGTCATTTTGGGTGTTCCTTTGGCCTGGGTTTTAGCACGAGGGAACCGCCGCGTAGTAAATGTACTTCGCCCCTTTGTTCTTGCTCCGATCGTGTTGCCACCAACCGTGGCGGGAATGTCATTGCTTGCTCTGCTTGGACGTAACGGCTTGATAGGTCGCTATATCTACCATGCCACTGGATGGTCCATGCCTTTCACGGCATCCGCAGTGGTTTTCACCGGAGTGTTTGTCGGAATGCCTTTTCTTGCCATGGTGGTCGAATCGACCTTTCGCCATCTTCCTACTGATCAACAGGATGCAGCAGAGATTGATAGAGCCACGCCATTCATGATGTTTCGACAGATAGCTTTGCCGCAAGCTCGCAATGGGATCGCAACGGGTGCACTACTCGCTTGGGCTAGGGCGTTGGGTGAGTTCGGGGCAACCATGATGTTTGCCGGTTCGCTTCCAGGGTTAACGCAAACATGGCCGATGCAAGTCTATTTTGAAACAGACCAAGACATGAGCACTGCCTATGCTCTAAGCGCCGTCATGGCTATCGTGGCCGTTGCAGTGGTCTTTGCTCTTCGCAAACAATTGCGAAGAGCGTTTACAAGTTGAGGGTCAAAGTATGAACAATTTTGTGACCGTACGACTTTATGCAGCGGCAAGATCAGCGGCGGGCCAAAGCGAAATATCCGCACTTCCCGGAACGCTTGACGCAATCCTTAACGCGATCTCTCTAACCAATCCGCGATTGAAGCAGGTCTTTGTTCAGTGCTCGTTCTTACTTGATGGCGTTGTTGTTCACGGCAAGGAATGTGATGTTCCTGCGGGCAGCACGTTGGATGTTCTCCCGCCATTTGCTGGCGGTTAACTCCTTCAGGCGCAGTTCACCCATTCATCAGTTCCATCGGTGAAGACTTGATGTTTCCAGATCGGTATTCGTGCTTTGATTTCGTCAACCATCTCTGAACAAGCTCGAAAAGCCTCGCCACGGTGCTCGGCGGAGATTGCAACAATGAGGGCGGATTCGCCAATGGCGATCTCCCCAAAACGGTGTGCAACTGCGACCGAAATGACATCGTGACGCGAGGCAACATCTCGCACAACTTCGTCAAGGATCTTCTCGGTCGTTGGATGAATCTCATATGTAAGCTGAACAATTTCCTTGTCGTGATCGAAAGAGCGAACATTCCCGCTAAAAGTTGCCACCGCCCCTGATTCGCTTGTTTCCACTTGGGCAATGAAGTCGGGTAAGGAGATCACCTTGTCGGTAAGAAGCACTGAGATCATGGTTGTTCGTGGTCTCCGCCGGACAACTGGCTGATCGCGTGCAGTGCTAACCGACCGATTACGACAAGCCCATCTCGGACGCCTCCCGGAGAGCCCGGCAAATTGATGATTAATGATTGATCAGCGGTTCCCGCTAGACCTCGACTTAGGTCAGCTGTCGGGACTTTGTCGCGGGAGAACGCGCGAAGCGCCTCGCTAATTCCTGGAAGTGTTTTTTGAATAAGTGGTCCTGTCGCCTCAGGGGTGATGTCCGTGGGAGAGATTCCAGTTCCACCCGTGGTCACAATCAGATCAATTTTTCCGGCAATTGCCTTAGTGATTTCAGCAGAAATGAGGCCCGCACTATCTGGCACGACAATTTTGGACGCAATAGTGAAGCCGAGCTCCTCTAGCCCCTTGGCAAGTATGTCCCCGCTCTTGTCCTCGTAAATTCCAAGAGATGCCCGATTGCTCGCGGTGATTATTGCGGCTCTTGGCAATTTCAGTTTCGCTTCCATGCGCCGTTGCGCCCACCGTCTTTTGAATCGACATGGACATTCGTGATAGTTGCACCGGGGTCTATTGACTTAACCATGTCGATGATTGTCAGCGCCGATATTGATACAGCTGTGAGCGCCTCCATCTCAACGCCCGTACGATCTGCAGTGCGGACATTGGAAACAATGGTTACGCCATCATCCACAACATGCAATTCAACGCTCACGCTATGGAGTGCAATCGGATGAGCTAAAGGGATGAGTTCGGGAGTTCGTTTAGCTCCCATGATTCCGGCAAGGCGAGCAGTTGCAAGCACATCGCCCTTCGGAACGCTTCCATCGCGAAGCATGACCACGACTTTTTGGGAAAGTAGGACTTTTCCGGAGGCCATCGCGGTTCGGGTCGATATTTCTCGGTCGCTTACGTCGACCATATGTGCTTGGCCTTGATCATCAATATGCGTGAAAACTTCGTCAGTGCCCATAGCGGGTAATCGTAGTCTTGATCGTTAGGGCAGAGGCAGCCATCGGACGTGGCCACCGACTGGCGTGATGCCTGATTCGACGACAGCAAAGCCGGTGGATTTCGCCAAGCCACGTAACATTGCCGAACCCGAATGCTCGCCCATCTCAAATTGGCCGTCCTCCAGATTACCCAATATAAGCCGTGTGGAATTCTCGGGTGTCTTAAGTTCGTTCTTTGTGACAACCCTTGAAAGTTTGGCCAGGCCGTCTCCCTGGAATGCTCCTATTACCGGTGCCCCAAGAGTCATCAATCCAACGATGGCAGACTGCGGGTTTCCTGGTAATCCCAGGACTGGAATTTGAGTATGCAATCGGAGCATGGCTAATAAAGCGGGATGTCCTGGGCGAGAACGCACTCGATCGACGAAAAATGAAGCACCAATTCTTTCAAGCGCAGCGTGTACGTGATCGCGAGGACCATCAGCCGTTCCACCAGTTGTGACAATCAGGTCGCAGGTGGGAGATACGTCAACGAGGGCACGGACAATCGACTCAAGGTCATCGGGAACGTAATCGAGACTGACTACTTCGGCACCCAGTCGCCCTAACCACCCCGGCAATTGAGGGCCAAGCGAGTCGCGAACATGGCCGCCAATTGGAATTCCTGCAAGTTGCAGCTCATCTCCTAAGAGCAGGATTGCAATACGAGGTTTTCTAAATACTTTAATTTGGTCGTAACCGGTCGAAGCGAGAAGACCTAAGAGAGAAGGAGAGAGCTTTGTTCCTCGTCTTACAAGCAATTCGCCCCTGCGGGATTCTTCGCCGGCAGCGCGAATATCTGCCCCCGCAGTTGCGTGGGCATGGACGTAATCATCTTTGACTTCTGCAATTTCCCAACGAATAATTCCGAAGGCGCCATGGGGAACTACCGCACCGGTTGCTATCCGAACAGCAGTTCCACTTTCCAATTCTTTGCCATACGGGGCACCCGCCTTAATGTCGCCGACAATTTTCCACGGGCCTTCACCCGACACTGCCCAACCATCCATCGCCGAAGTGGTGAAAGGTGGTAGATCACAAAGTGCCGAATAGTCGTCGGCAATTCTTCGATCAAGTCCGCGCGACAGTGGTAGCAATTCATGCAGTAGGGGCGAAACCGCGCCGCTTGCAGTCGTGCGCGCATCATCCCAGCTGATCTCTTGCCAATCTGTCATTAGTCTGCGGAATCTACGGGCCAGTTCCCGGCTAGTAGTTCAATTTGCCTTGCAGCCTCTTTGGGATCTGCGCCACCGGCAACTGCAATTCCAAGTAGAAAAGTCGTTATGGGAGCAGCTTTACGTTCAATCGCGTGAGCAGCATCGCGTGCAAGATTCAAGATTGAATCTTGGTCTACGTCGACGTTGATGCCTAATTCTTTCTGCACCGCTTTTATCCATTTATCCATCGTGTTCACGCTTTCCTCTCGACTCAACCTTTTAGCTCTTGACCAAGAGTAATCGCTTGTTCGAGGTCAGAGGGAGTGTCTATGTCAATAAGGTTACGCTCAAGCTGGGGTTCCAGTTGTAACTCATTTACCTTGAGCAGGTCACATAGAGCGCGCATCGATTGGTTCTCTGGGTTGCCAATATTGGTAATTGCTTGTCGAAGAGAGTCGACTCGATACAGAGCACAGAGTGTTTGACGGACACCTTCTTTATCGAGGGGAATCGTCGCGTCTACGGAGATTGGAAAATTCTTAGTCAATTCAGCCAGGATTGAGTTGGCAAAAGGAATGTCGGTGGCGATGACGGCCACAAATTCTGTATCGACAAGATCAAGACCGGCGTGAATAGCCGCAACTGGCCCTCCGCCTAAGGGGTCCTCATGCGTGTATCTCGCAGCGCGCGAAGCATTCTGCAATTGAGGTCCAACGATGATGATCTCGATATCTTGAGGAAGCGTGGCGAGCAATTCCTCGATAAGTGAATTCTTCCCCAATCTGGCTTGGGATTTATCCGAGCCGAATCGAGTACTCCTGCCACCGGTCAAGATTATTGCGCTCAGAATGCTCTTCATTTATTGCCCCGTGATCGAGGAGAGGACCTTCATTATTCGGCTTGGTCGATTGGTACGTTTTTCCTCTTTATCTGCTAATCCCGAAAGTCTGATAGCAGAGTTGATGGCTATCCACCGCAATGGTTCAGGTTCCCAACGGGGATTTTTCCACTGGATGAAAGGCAATTGAATTCGTTCAGATTTCTTACCAAGAATGAGATCGGCCATTGCAGAAGCGGCGAGGTAGGAGAAGGCGACCCCATCGCCGGCGTATCCGCCCATCTCCCCGTAGTTGCCATTTGTTCTTACATACGGCGCCCAATCCCTTGTTACTCCAACGGCCCCACCCCACGAATGAGTAAATTTAAATCCCTTCAATAGTGGGAACCACTCTCGCGCCATTGTCATTATGCGCTCATGTCCCTGTCGGTGATGCTCACTGGCGTCATTTCTGCGAGAACCCCACGTGTAAGGGGCTCCGCGTCCACCGATGGCAAGTCGATCATCGGATGTGCGTTGTGCGTAGGTGACCAGATGCGACCCTTCGGCAAAGGTCTCGCGATTACGTGCTCCTATTTCGTCGAGGACGTCCGAAGGAAGTGGTTCTGTCGCAACCATCAATGAATAGATAGGGACCTGGTCCCGTGAGCGCTCGCGATAGGCCTCAATTGCTCGGACAACAAAGGTGCTCTCTAACTTTGTTCCACCGGCTGAAACTGAATTCTCGGATGAAATTTCTCCAATGGTATTTTCGAAAATCCTGACGCCACGCTTTTCAAGCGAGCGCGCCAACCCCACGACAAGAGCTGCGGGATTGAGGGATGCACAATGAGGCGTGTAGACCGAGCCGAGTGCACCGTTCATAGCAATACGCGAAGTAGTCTCTTCTAAACCAAGGAACTCGTAGCCTTCTTCCAAGTGCCCGCGCAATCTCTCCAGTTGTCCCAGATTGCGAGCAACTACTAATGAGCCACTCTTTTTGAAGCCACAGTCGATGCTCTCCCTTTTTATGAAATTCCCAATGTCATCAATCGTCTTTCTTAGATGGGAGTGCAGATCATCTACCGCTTCCTGCGGGAAGCGTTCGAGTATCTTGTGGTCATCGATTGGATAAAGAGCAGATGCCCAGCCACCGTTGCGCCCACTGGCACCTGTTCCGACAAGATTTTTCTCGAGTATTGCAATCTTTAGAATGGGGTTTAATTCGATTAAATGGTGAGCAGTCCAAAGACCGCTAAAGCCACCGCCAACGATCACGACATCCCATGGTTGATCTAGATCACCCGGTGTAAATACGGGATGATCGACAAGTGACCACCAAAGACTCACAAGCGATTCTTCTGCCAACGTGAGATGTAAGTAGGTACTGGAGTTCCAGGCTCGAGGTTGTCTGCAGGTATGGGAGTCTCGTATATAGAAGATATTGGAACAATTCCAGCCCACACTCTTGAGTCAAGATCTGATTCAAGATCATCTGGTTGGCCCTGTGAAACTTTGATGCTGATTTCATTTAGAGGAAACGCAACGACCGCCGTCGCTCTTATTTCTTGGTCAGTTGATTCGCGAAGTTCCGATCTGCGTTCCGGAAAAAGATGGTCAGTAAGCGCTTCAAGTGCCCGTATTTTTTCATCACCCTCAACTGCGCGCGCATTGCCAAGTGCCATAAGAGATTGGTAGTGCATGGATGATTCAAAGGCAGATCGGGCAAGAACTAGCGCATCCACGAGAGTGATCGTCACGCAAGCCGGCGCTCCCTCTGCAAGGGTTTTGAAAAGCCGAGAAGCGTTAGAGCCGTGCAGAAGTAATTCGTTTCCAAAAGGAGCGCATGCAACGGGTAAGCAGTACGGCTGGCCATCAATGTCTATGGCGACATGAGCAATGATCGCCCGCTCCAAAATCCTTCGCGCTGCCTCACGGTCGAAAACTTGCTTGTGGGCAGCGCGATGGACTTTGGTGCGATCTGATCTCATTACAGAATGATAGATGCAGCCTCAGTAAGCACGGTTCGAAGAATCGATTCGATTTCGTCGAAATGAGACTGATCGCAAATAAGTGGGGGAGCAATTTGGATAACTGGATCCCCACGATCATCTGCACGACAGTAAAGCCCGTTGTCAAAGAGGGCCTTGGATAGGAAGCCACGGAGCAATTTCTCACTCTCATCGGCAGAGAAGGTCTCGCGGGTTGCCTTGTCTTTGACCATTTCAATTCCGTAGAAGTAACCAGCACCGCGGATGTCTCCAACGATAGGTAGGTCGTAGAGCTTCTCCAAAGTAGCTTTGAGAGCAACTTCGTTGGCCCGGACATTTTCGTTGATGCCTTCTCGCTCGAAAATGTCCAGGTTCGCAAGAGCAACAGCAGCTCCGGCAGGATGACCACCGAATGTGAAGCCATGCAGGAATGAATTGGTGCCCTTGCGGAATGGTTCATAAAGGCGTTCATTTGCGATCATCGCCGCCATCGGGAAATATCCAGACGTCAGACCCTTACCGCAGGTGATGATGTCGGGTATTACGCCGTATCTGTTGGATGCAAAATAATCACCGATGCGTCCAAAACCAGTAATAGTCTCGTCAGCAACCATGATGACGTCGTACTGGTCGCAGATCTCGCGAACACGTTGTAGATAACCAGGGGGAGGCGGGAAGCATCCACCAGAGTTTTGAACTGGTTCGATAAAGACGGCAGCAACGGTGTCTGCGCCTTCAAAAAGAATTGCTTCTTCAATACGGTTGGCAGCCCACTGGCCGAACTCTTCAAAAGAGTCGCGGTGATTAAGCGGCGCGCGATAGAAGTTGGTGTTTGGCACCTTGTGGTGACCGGCAATCAGCGGTTCAAAGAATTGCTTTGCCGCTGGAATGCCCGTAATAGAAAGTGCGCCTTGCGTAGTGCCGTGATAGGCCACATGGCGGCTGATGATCTTGTGCTTCATCGGCTTGCCCGTGAGTTTGAAATACTGCTTGATCAACTTGGCCGCAGTCTCTACTGCTTCACCACCTGAGGCGCTGAAGAAGACGTGGTTTAGGCCTTCGGGAGTGAAGTCGGTGAGGCGCTCCGCTAGTTCGATTGCTCGTGGATGCGCGTATGACCAGATAGGAAAGTACGCAAGGTCCTTTACTTGCTTTGCATACGCATCAGCTAATTCTTCTCTACCGTGGCCCACTTGAGTGGCGAATAGAGATGAGATGCCGTCGAAGTAGCGTTTGCCGCGGTCATCAAAAATATAAGGGCCTTCGCCTCTTACAATGACTGGGATAGATCCTCCAGCATCGTATGCGCCCATTCGAGAGAAGTGCATCCAAAGATGCTCCTTCGCTCTATTGGACCAGTTTGATTCAAGATCTGATTCAAAGAATTGGACATTGTCGAACGTGCTTGTTGTTGCCATTTTTATGTTCCCCAGTTGTAAAGCTGCTTGCGCAACTTTAGATAGATGAAGCTTTCCGTACTGCGTACTTGCGGTATCGCTCGTATGCGTTGTAATAGTTCAAGCAGATGTTCGTCGTCGTTGCAGATGACTTCGGCCATAACATCAAAGCCACCAGAGGTGACCAAGATGTAATCAACTTCCTTGTAATGGGAGAGTTGATCTGCGACTTCGACAAGATCCCCTTCTACTTTTATTCCGATCATGGCCATCCGGTAC
>Ga0315268_10000607_pt1 | contig 41769 bp, 35 predicted proteins | sample C1_top_MG_FD_204535 | JGI IMG/M metagenome (GOLD analysis project Ga0315268, IMG submission 204535) | Sediment microbial communities from Yellowstone Lake, YNP, Wyoming, USA - C1_top | ecosystem: Environmental > Aquatic > Freshwater > Lake > Sediment | place: USA: Wyoming | collected 2017-08-01
GAGACAGTTTGGTCCCTATCTGTTGCGGGCGTAGGAGGTTTGCGAGGAGCTGTCCCTAGTACGAGAGGACCGGGATGGACGAACCTCTAGTGTTCCGGTTGTGCCGCCAGGCGCAGCGCCGGGTAGCCATGTTCGGACCGGATAACCGCTGAAAGCATCTAAGCGGGAAGCCGACCTCAAGACGAGACCTCCCGGGAGCAATCCCCTAAAGGCCCCCGGTAGACCACCGGGTTGATAGGCCAGAGGTGGAAGTGCAGCAATGCATGGAGCCGACTGGTACTAATCGGCCGTGCGGCTTGACCATCTTTCTTTGCCTTTGGTAACTGTTAAGGACTCTCTCTTCCGATTCACTTGGCGGGCGTGATAAATCACGCCCCTACAATACGGCATTTTTATGTAGGGGCGCCATTCATGGCGCCCGAGGGCGGACACCTGGGTCCGTCCCTACAGAAAACCGAAAACAGAAAACCGAAAACCCTGACTCAGAGTTTCCGGTGGCCATGGCGGAGGGGCAACACCCGATCCCATCTCGAACTCGGCAGTTAAGCCCTCCAGCGCCGATGGTACTACGCGGGTGACTGCGTGGGAGAGTAGGACGCCGCCGGATTTATTTTCATAGCAAAAGCCCGGATTGACTAATCCGGGCTTTTTTATTAAGGTTTAGACAAATAATCTCGGAGTTGGCAGGATGAATCTTACTATTGAGTCTGAACGAGAAGAGGATGGCCGCTGGCTGGCGGAAGTCCTTGAGCTCCCTGGGACCATGGTCTATGGCCAGACTCGGGAAGAGGCAATTGCTAAAGCCCAGGCCTTAGCTTTGCGAGTGGTGGCCGAGCGTCTGGATCACGGAGAGATGCTGGCGGAACCTCTAAACATTTTGTTTGCCGCGGCATGAGTAGTTGGCGCGCCGCCAAAGCGAAGCAGGTGCTGGCGGCCTTGGAATGACTGGGGTGGAAAGAAAAAAGGCGTTCCGGCTCCCACCGCACCCTGGTTCAACCCGGTTGGCCCGATGTGGTGTTTGCCTTTCATGATACCGAAGAAATTGGCCCCAGAATGTTGGCCCGCCTCGCCAAAGTTACCGGCCTCAAACCGGAGGATTTATAGGTAACCGGAAATCACGGCGGAGGGGCCACACCCGATCCCATCCCGAACTCGGTAGTTAAGGCCTGCAGGGCCGATGGTATTACGCGGGCGCACAGGCTGGAAAGCCTGTGCCACCAAGGGAAAGTAGGACGCCGCCGGAGTTAATTTCCCTACCCAAGCCCGGTTTGACAAAGCCGGGCTTTTTTATTATTTTCAAGCTAAAAGAAAATTTTCCGGAGTATGAAAATGCCTGTTCAGTATTTAACTGACGCCAGAGGCAAGAAAGTCGCGGTAGTGGTTCCCTTGGAAGAATGGGAGGCTTTGCAGGCAAAGCTGCGCGATTTGACCTATGAGGAGTTGAGCCCTAAAGAGGCGGCAGCTTCAGAAGCCGCGTGGCAAGATTTTCTGGCCGGCAAGACCAAGCCCCTGGCTCAAGTGGTTAAAGAGCAGCTTCATGACCGGGAAGATTAAGACCGCCTGGCGTTTAGAAATCCATAACCCATTTGAAAAGAAATTATCCAAACTGCCTCGACCTGACCGGCAACAGATTCTTTCAGCTTTAGAAAAGCTGCAGCAAGCCCCATTCCCTCTTGTTAAATCGCTAAAGGGGCGAGCCGATTGGAGGCTGCGAGTCGGCAATTGGCGCCTTCTTCTGCGAGTAGATAGAAAATTGCGAGTTATAATCGCTTATGACCTCGGTCCCCGAGGGGATGTCTATAAATGAGCGACAACCCCTCCCTTCCCGAACTCGGCAGTTAAGCCCTGGTGGCACCGGCGTCCCGCCGGTGCTCCTTTGATTTAGGCCACGGCGATGGTCGGGCGGGGAAACCCCGCCCCTACGGGTGTGAGGTAGGAAAGTAGGACACCACCGGCGCACAGGCTGGAAGCCTGTGCCACCATTTAAGGTGGGCGGCGGCGGGCACGGAGGCCCGCCCCACCAGCCTTAAGGGGAAAGGGCGCCAATTTCCATAACCCGGCTAGGTTGAGGGAGCCAGGTCTTTTTCTCACCGCCCGGTGCCTAGCAGCCGGGCCTTTTCATTTTTCCTTGAAATTTGGCGGGAGGAAGGGTTAGATAGGGCGTCAATGACTGCGGGAGGAAGGGGACATGGACGAAGCCAGGCGGCAGGCTTTCATCAATGAATATAAAGACGTGGAGAAAATCTGGTCCGGGCACAGCTTCATCGCCACCATGGATTCCCTGCGGGGCTGGCTGGGGGAGTTGCCCATCTCCCCGGTGGCCGTGCCCTCCAAGGATTACGCCAGGACCATCCAGGGCGGCCTGGAGTACGTGTACGGGGAGACCATCTACAGTTTGACCTCTTACGAAGGCTACCTCCGGGATAAGGCCTTTCCTGTGCGGGAGTGCTTCATCCGCCCAATTTTCAAGGCGGATACCTTCATCCTGGAATTTAACATCCATTACAGAACCAAGCACGGAGAGGAAGCCACCCAGCCCGCGGAGGTGATCCGCCAGGGCGAGCGGCATTATCTCTTGTTCACCGACCATTACCGGCCGATCTGAGATTTCCCGGCGGAGAGAAGCCCGGTTCGGCGGAGCCGGGCTTTTTTCATGCCGGGACCGGGGGCGTCCCCCGGGGGGCGCGAATGGTCCCGCTGAGGCGGGAGATTCTTCGGCGCCTGCGGCGCCTCAGAATGACAAAGTGGCGGGGCGCCCGGGAGTGACAAGGTAGTTATCAAGATGAAGTCTGCCGGAAAATATTTCCCCGGCTTTCTCCTGGCGCTCCTGCTCCTGGCGGCCTGGCCCGGGGCCGGCCATTCAGGCGCCGAAGAGGTGTCCGAGTACGGCAACCCCTTCACCTGGGTGACGGTGGGGCAGGTGGCGGTGAAGGCCGAGGTGGTCCAGACCCCGGAGAAGCTGTACCTGGGGCTGGGCCAACGGCGGGAGCTGCCGGCAGGAAGAGGCATGCTGTTCGTCATGCCCCGGCGGGAGGTGCAGCATTTTTGCATGCGGGGCATGGAGTTCCCCCTGGACTTCCTGTGGCTGGCGCCGGGGAAGGTGGTGGGGGTGGAGAAGAACGTGCCCGCCGACTACGCCGGCGCGCTGACCTCGCCCGGGCCGGTGAGCTTTGTCCTGGAGGTCCCCGGGGGCTTTTGCGACCAATACGGCATCCAGGCCGGGGACCCGGCGAGGTGGCAGTAAAATCCCCCTAAATCCCCCTTTAGAAAAGGGGGACTTTAAGGATTATCCCTCTCCTGCCCTCCTGGTCCCCGCTCGCTGGCCGGCGGGGGAGATTTTACCAGGCCTTGGCTGGAAGAGAACAAGCGGAGCGGTTCTTTTGCGCCAGGTCCCGACTTTGAAAATACAGCCGGGGGCGGCTGTTCTACATAATACCCTCCCCTGCCCCATCCTTCCCCTGCCTAGTCCGGGACGGCTTGCCAAGGCCGGTGGATTATTTTATAGTTGCGCCTACTTCTCCCGGTTTGGCCGGAGGCTTGGTGCTCACCGAAGTGGAAAAGAAGGTCGTCCTGGCCCTGCAACGCGACCTGGACCTCACCCCCCGGCCTTTTCTGGAAGTGGCCCGGCAGGCCGGGGTGACGGAAGAGGAACTGCTGGCCGTCATCCGGGGGCTCATGGAGAAGGGCTACATTCGGCGCTTCGGCGCCACGCTGCGCCACCAGAAGTCCGGCTATGCGGCCAACGCCCTGGTAGCCTGGGCCGTCCCGGAAACCCGCCTTAAGGAGGTGGGGCAGAAACTGGCCCGGCAACGGGCCGTGACCCACTGCTACGCTCGGGAGAGCGTGCCGTCATGGCCTTATAACCTCTACACCATGATCCACGGCCGCACCCGGGAGGACTGCCGGGAGATTGCGGCCCGCATGGCCATAGAAGTGGGCGTCCAGGACTATCAATTGCTCTTCAGCGAAACGGAACTGAAAAAAACCACCATGCGCTACTTCGGAGAGGAGTAAGCAGTGAGCAGTGAGCAGCCCCCCGGCGGTTTTAAACTGCTCACCGCTTACTGCCCACTGCTCACTTAGAGGAGAGGGTTATGGAGGGTTATGCCCATTCGGAGCGACTCTTTCAGGAGGCCCAACGGGTCATCCCCGGGGGGGTGAACAGCCCGGTACGGGCCTGGCAGGCGGTGGGATTGAGCCCCCGGTTCCTGGTGCGGGGGAAGGGCCCCCGGGTCTGGGACGCGGACGGCCACGCCTACCTGGACTACGTGGGCTCCTGGGGCCCCCTGATCCTGGGGCACGCGGAGCCCGCGGTGGTGGCCGCGGTCAAGGAAGCGGCCGCGGCCGGCACCAGTTTCGGGGCCCCCACCCCCCAGGAGGTGGAGCTGGCCGGGATGCTGGTGGACGCGGTGCCGGGAGTGGAAATGGTGCGGTTGGTGAGCTCCGGCACCGAGGCCTGTATGAGCGCGCTGCGCCTGGCCCGGGGCGCTACGGGCCGGTCCCGGGTCATCAAGTTTGACGGCTGCTACCACGGCCACGCCGACTCCTTCCTGGTGGCCGCGGGGAGTGGGGTGCTGACCCAGGCCATCCCCGGCAGCCCCGGGGTACCGGCGGAGATTGCGGGCCTGACGCTGTCTTTGCCCTACAACGACCTGGAGGCGGTGCGCCGGGCGGTGGCGGGGCACCCGGGGGAGGTCGCCGCCATTTTCGTGGAGCCGGTGGCCGGCAACATGGGGGTGGTGCCGCCGGCGCCCGGGTTTCTGGAAGGCCTCCGCCAGATTTGCGATGAAGAAGGGATTATCCTGGTCTTCGACGAGGTGATCACCGGCTTCCGGGTGGCCTGGGGCGGGGCCCAGGCCCGGTACGGGGTCAGACCCGACCTCACCTGCCTGGGCAAGGTCATGGGGGGCGGCCTGCCGGTGGGAGCCTACGGGGGGCGCCGGGAGCTGATGAGCCAGATGGCGCCCGGGGGACCCATCTACCAGGCAGGGACGCTCTCCGGCAACCCCGTGGCCGTGGCCGCGGGCCTGGCCACCTTGAAGGCCTTGAGCCGGCCAGGCGTTTATGAGTCCCTGGAGGAAAAGGGGGCATTTCTGGTCCAGGAGCTGAGCCGGGCAGCCGCGGACCATGGGGCGTCCCTCACCATGAACCGGGTGGGGTCCATGCTCACCCTGTTTTTTAATGACGGCTCCCCGGTGCGGGGTTTGGAAGACGCCGGAAAGTGCGATCTGGAGCGTTTCCGGCGGTTCTTCCGGGGAATGCTGGACGAGGGTATTTACCTGCCCTGCTCGCAGTTTGAGGCCTGGTTTGTCTCCCTGGCCCACGGCGCCGGCGAGCTCACAGAGACCGCGGCCGCGGCCCGGCGGGTGTGGGCCTCAGGGGAAGACCAGATCTAAGCCGGCCCAGCCTGACACCCGGGATCGGGGGCGTCTAGCGCTGGCTTGAAGGGACCCGAGAGTTTTTGGGGTAAAGCCCCGAGATGGGGAAAATGTCCACCCAAGGGGTCGGAAATAATACTAGATATGAAAAAGGAAGGGTTTGAGAAAATTTTCATTAATATAATAATGTCAGCTATTTTCGTTGACTCTGGAAAATTTCCTGCCTATGCTTCGTTTGGCAACACTCTTGCACTTGTTTGATTATTGAATTTTCCCAGGAAGGAGGTGCAGCTGAGGGGAAGGATATTTTTCGACCGTCATAAATTTTCAACTCTGGCTTAGTTACCCTAAATACCCTAAATATGGCCTTATAAGGAGGGAACTCATGGCGGATAAAGTTCCAGGAAAAGCATGGGTAGTGGTATTTTCCGGGACCGCAGTGAACCTTTGTCTGGGGATCCTGTACGCCTGGAGCGTTTGGGCCAAGGCCCTGATTAATGAGAAGCTGGCCGGTCAGACCATGACCGGGATCAATGAAGGCTGGGTCTATCTCACCAACGCCCAGGCCGCCACCCCATTTTCACTCTGCGTACTCGTCTTTGCGTTATTAATGATTCCAGGGGGGCGCATCCAGGACAAATTCGGTCCCAAGGTGGGCGCCATTGTGGGCGGCCTCTTCCTGGCCCTGGGCTGTATTATTGCCGGTTTGACCAAGAGCTATGCCGGCCTGATCATCGGTTTCGGCATCGGCGGCGGCATCGGCATGGGCATCGGCTATGCCGCGCCCACGCCCGCGGCCTTGAAGTGGTTCGGTCCCCACAAGCGGGGCCTGATTGCCGGCCTGGTGGTGGGCGGCTATGGCGGCGCGGCCCTGTACATCTCTCCCCTGGCTGCCTACCTGTTGGGTAACGGGATTACCTACAGTTTCGTGTGGTTAGGGATCTTCTTTGCGGTGGTAGTGATCATTGCCGGCAGCCTGCTGGCCTGGCCGGAACCCGGCTATGTGCCGCCCGCGGCCCCGGTAAAGGCGGGGGTTGCGCCAGCCAAGGCGGCGGGGACCCTGGTTGACTGGGCCCCCTCAGAAATCCTCAAAACCCCGCAGTTCTTCGGCCTGGTGCTGATGTTCATCGCCACCACCCAGTCAGGGCTGATGATTATCTCCATTGCCGCGCCGGTTCTGGCCAGCGCTGCCAAGGGGATTCCCTTCCTAGTGGCCAACGCCTGGCTGCTGGCCTCTTACGGCGGCCTGATCAATGCCCTGGGCCGGGTGGGCACGGGCATGTACTCGGACAAGATCGGCCGGGGTAATGCTTATGCCGTGAACTGCATCGTTTCCGCCCTGTGTCTTTTCATAATGCCTTTCGTCATTAAGGGCGGCAACATCTTCCTGCTGTTCGTGGCCGTGGGCATCGCCTACTGGCAGTACGGCGGCGGTCTGGCCCTGATGCCCTCGTTCACCGCGGACTTCTTCGGACCCAAGAACCTGGGCATGAACTACGGTCTGGTGTTCATCGGGTGGGGACTCGGGTTCTTCATGGCCAGAATTGCCGGCACCATCAAGGACTTGTACGGCACTTATGACTACGCCATGTATCTGTCCGCCCTGGTGCTCATCGTCGGCGTGATCATCTCCTGGGTTAACAAGAGGCCGATGCACGTCACGGAGTAGGCTGGCTTTTCCCGCCGGAGTGGTGCAGCCGGCGGGGCTACCAAGACAATAAATCTTCGAGAGAAGGCAGGGGCGGCTAGGCCCCTGCCTTCTCTATTGCAGGGAAGACAAGGAGTCGCGCATGACCCTGGAGGCGGCCTGGCCAGTTCCTTTCATCCTGGGGCCTCAGAACCTGGCAGTGGACGCAGTGGCCTCTTTTGTGGTGTCGGCGCTGCTGGCGCTCACCATCAATGCCGAGGCCCAGGCCTTTGTGGCCACCTTCCTGGGGGACCACCGGCCGGGGGCCAAGGACCGCTTCCACTTCAACGCCTTCCTGCACCTGGACGTACTGGGCGCGGCCACCTACCTGGCGGGGGGCTTCGGCTGGCCCCGGACCATGGCCGTGGACCCGGAAAAGTTCCAGCGTCCGCGGCTTTACACCTTCCTGACGCGCCTGGCGGGGCCGGTGGCCAACATTCTTTTGGCCAACATTGCGGCCAGTATCGTCGCGCTCATGAGAGGGCTGAATTTCGACCCCCTGGTCTTTAACATGGTGGTGGGGGTAAACGTCACCACCGCGGTTTACAACCTGGTGCCCCTGCCGCCCCTGGCCGCGGGGTGGCTCCTTTACGTGCTGATTCCCGATAGTCTATCCAAAGTCAAATGGCTGTTCCTCCAGATCGGGCCCTTTGTCATCCTGGCCCTGGTGTTGCTGGAGAGGATTACCCACCAGGGGATTCTCAGCCCCTACCTCAACCCCCTCATCGCCGCGGTGTTCAAGTTCATCTCGGGATAGCCGGCCAGGGTGGCGGTGAAAGCCCGGCCCACCCCGGCATGCCCTGCCCCGCCCTTTGCCCGCCTTCCTGGTCCCCGGGAGAAGGTCAAAAATCGCAAAAATTAAAGAAAAGATAATCTATTTCCGCTATATAATAGGATTTTGGGCAACAATTCAGTCTTGCCGGACTAAAGAGGACCGGGGCCTCCGGCAAACCGGTAAGGGGGCGATGAAAGAGCAATCCTTAATCCTGGTGGTGGACGACGAGCCCACCATCCTGGGGCTGGTGAAAGAGGTGCTGGAGGCGGCCGGCCACCTGGTGGACACGACGGCCGACGGGACCGAGGCCCTGGCCTGCCTTCAGGCCCGGGCTTACGACCTAGTGCTCACGGACATGCTCATGCCGGAGATGGGGGGCATGGAGCTGGCCCAGCACCTGCGGCTGCACCATCCCAAGACCCTGGTCATCATCTTGACCGGGTATGCCTCCTACCAGGAAGCGGTAGCCGCGGTGAAGCTGGGGGCCTTTGACTATTTGACCAAGCCCCTGCAGCCGGAAATCTTGCAGCACGCGGTGGCCCGGGCCCTGGAATATCAGCGCCTGGGTCGGGCCACCCGGGACCTGGAGGCGGTCTTCCTGGGGGCGGAGGCCCTGGGGGTGCAGGCCCTGGACCTGGTGAGCGGCTCCCGGGAGGCGGACCTCCTGGCCGCGCTCAAGGAGCTGGACTGGCAAGGGCAGGAACTCAAGGAGGTGGGGCTGCGGTTTCTGGAGGCGGCCCGGGACCTGACCGGGGGCACCCACAGCTCCATCTTTCTGTTTGACGCGGCGTCGGGCCAGTTTTCCGGGCTGGCCGCGCTGGGCCCCCAGGCGGAGACCCGGGCCGCGGCGGTGGTGCCGGCCTTTGAGGGGATTTTGGGCCACGTGGCCACCTCCCGGCGGCCGCTGCTGGTGCCCGACCTGAGCCAGGACGCCCGCTTCCCCCTCCTGCCCCGGCGCAATTCCTACCATACCGACAGTTTCCTCATCGTTCCCTTGAGCGGCAACAAATTCTGGGGGGTCTTGAGCCTCACGGATAAGGCCGACGGGAAGCCGTTTGCTCCCCGGGACCTTTTCCTGGCCTGGCTCCTGGGCCGGATCCTGGTGGCGTTCCTGGAGTCCCGGGAGCCCTGGGACGAAATGCCCCTGCCTGCACCGGGCCCCTGGCTGCAGCAGGACCTGCCCCTGGGGCTGGCCCTCCTGGACCAGGACTTCAAGGTGCAGCACAGCAACCCGGCCCTGGACCGCCTGGCAGGCGGCAGCGCCATGGGCCTGATCGGGCCGGAGCTGTTCTCCCGCCTGGGGGTCTCGGCACAGGACCGCAAGAAGCTGAAGGAGGCCTGGGACCAGGTCCTCAGCCGTCAGGAGCCCCGGGAGTTCCCGGCGGTCAGGACCGCGGCGGCCGGGGGGCCCTTCCTCTTCCTGGGCCTGAGGATGGTGCCAATTCCGGGCCTCGACCCAGGGGGGCCACGGGGCATGCTCCTGGTGGAAAACGTCACCGAGCGGGAGCAACTCAAGCAGCGCCTGCACCTCTTCGAACACCTGGCCATCATGGGGAAGCTCACCCTGTGCGTGGCCCATGAACTGAACAACCCCCTGGACGGCATCCGGCGCTACCTCTCCCTGGCCCTGCTGAAGAAGGACGACCCCGGGGAGGTGGAGCGCTTCCTGTTGGAGGCCCAGAAGGGATTGCAAAGGATGTCCCTGAGCCTGAAGTCCCTGATGTTTTCCGTCAATCCCTGGAAAGGCCCGGCCAAGGCCGCGGACAGCCTGGTCAACCTCCTGAATGAGGCGGTGAAGATCATGATGTTCCAGGCCAGCGACCAGCGGGTAGAGGTGGCCCTGGACCTGCCTTTTGAAGGCCAGGACCTGAAGGTGGAATCAGACCTCTACCACGTGTTCATCAACGTCATCAAGAACGCGCTCCAGGCGCTGCCCCAGGGGGGGACCTTGCGCATCACCGGCCAGCCGTGGCCCGAGGGGGTGGGGGTTACCTTTGCGGACTCCGGTCCCGGACTCAGTTCCGAGGAACTGGAAAAGATTTTCCAGCCCTTTTATTCCACCAAGGAAGGAGCTCAGGGGCTGGGACTGGGGCTACCCATCTGCCAGAAGATCCTGGCCCGCTACGGCGGCCGCCTGGTGGTGGAGAGCGCGCCTGGACAGGGGACCAGGGTGACGGTGGTCCTGCCCCGGGGGAGGAAGGAGTCATGAAAGACCTCCTGATCGTGGACGACGACCCCCTGGTGTGCGAGTCCCTGCGGGAGATGCTGGCCCTGGAGGGCTACGCGGTGGACGCGGTGCCGGACGGCCGGGCGGCGCTGGTCAAGCTGAAGGGTGAGCAGTACCACCTGTTGCTCTCGGACATCAGGATGCCGGGCCTGGGCGGCCTGGACCTGCTCAAGGAAATCAAGGGCCGCAGCCCGGACACTATCGTCATTTTCATCACCGGCCACGGGCACATCGACGGCGCGGTGGAGGCCATCAAGCTGGGGGCCTACGACTACATCACCAAACCCATCGACGACGTGCGCCTCAAGCTCACCATCCGCCGGGCCCTGGAGCAGAAGCAGCTCCAGGAGTCCTACCGGTCCCTGAAGCAGAAGGTCAGGCCCTGGACCCTGGATGAGAAGCTGGTGTTCGCGGACCCGAAGATGGAAGAGGTGCTGGACCTGGTGCAGGCCATTGCCGACACCCTGGCCACGGTGCTGATCACCGGGGAGAGCGGCACGGGCAAGTCCTTGCTGGCCCACTACATCCACGACCAGTCCGGCTGCCGGGAGGGCCCGTTTGTCAAGATCAGCTGCGGGGCCCTGTCGGAGACCCTGCTGGAGAGCGAGCTTTTCGGCCACGTCCGGGGGGCCTTCACCGGGGCCATCCGGGATAAAAAGGGGAAGTTCGAAGAGGCCCACGGCGGCACCATCTTCCTGGACGACGTCAACAGCGCCTCCGCCAACCTGCAGGTGAAGCTCCTCCGGGTCCTGCAGGAGAAGGTCATCGAACGGGTGGGGGGCAACGTGCCCATCCAGGTGGACGTGCGCATCATCACCGCCAGCAACGCCTCCCTGCAGGAAGCCGTGGCCCGGCAGGAGTTCCGGGAAGACCTGTACTACCGCATCAACGTGGTCTCCCTCACCATTCCGCCCTTAAGGGAGCGCCTCCGGGACATCGAGCCCCTCATCGAGCACTTCATCGGCCGCTTCAACCAGGAGCACCACCGGCAGGTCAAGGGGATTTCCCGGGACGCGCTGCAGCTCTGTCTCCGGCACCCCTGGCCGGGGAACGTGCGGGAGCTGGAGAACGTCATAGAGCGGGCGGTAATCCTGACCCCCGGGGAGTTCATCATCCCCGAATCGCTGCCCGCGCCGCTGCAAGTGGGGTTGGCGCCGGCGGCAGTGCCCGCAGGCGACCTCACCCTGGAAGAGGCCCTGGACCGGGCCGAGAGGCAGATTTTGCTCCGCACCCTGGAACGCTGCAACTGGAGCCGCCAGCTAAGCGCCCGGGCCCTGGCGGTGAGCCGCACCACCCTCTTCAACAAGATGCGCCGTTTCGGCCTGACGGACCCCCGGCACTCATCCGACCTCAAACCTCAGGGGTCTTAGGGGTGGGAGGAATGCTGGGGGGTGCCGGAGGGGAGTGGTCAGCTTTCATATCAAAACCTTCTTTTATGCTCTCAAATAACAGATAAATAGCAGATAGTGGGCGAGGCGCTATAGTTCCTTTGGGCGGCCAAGAGGACTTCGATGATCACCTCCCATTACAGATGTTCCAACGCGGCCGACAAGCCGTAGCGGGCCTCGAGTTGCTCAAGCGGTTATTGATTCAGTATTTCATTGATGGCTTCGATTTCCTTCTCATACTTTTCCTCGAGCAAGGGTTTTTCTGCCGGATCGACCTTGGTATGCCCTTGCCTGACCGCCTTGAGTTCGGACTGGAGGCGGGGCAGCAGGCTGCGATAGTAGTCTTTGAAGAAGATATTGGCTTTCCTGTAGCCCGCTCCATCCCATTCATAGACATCATTTATGATAGGAATTGGTTTCGCGCCAGCGTATGGAGCCAAAAGCCTGGGCACAAGAATCTCTTTTCTACCATCGCGATGGAGATCGACGATGCGGGATTTAAGGTCCTTAACAAATCCTCCCCCACGTATTTCGAAGGTCTCGAATATTCCGTTATTATTTTGAACCACCAATATTATATTGCAAAAGTCCCGACTTGGAGAGAGTGTTGCCACCAGTTCAATTGTTCCATCATGGTTAAGATCGGTGAGTTCATATTCACATAGGGTCGGCTCAAATACTAGAGCTGGTTGAAGCTCCTTATTAAGCTCCTTGATGAACGCACCTACTGAGGCCTCATCGGAAAACAGGGCTTTGAGGGCTCTAAGGTTCTGGGTTTGCCATGATTCCTCTCTGGCAGCATCTATTATCGAGGCGCTGGCAGTGTTGCCTACTGCCAATATCCCTAGGAAAAGGCCCAAGAGTAAGATTTTTATAATTTTGTTGATGTTGATATCCATAATTTCTCTCCTAGTATTTTTGGGCCCGATCGCGTACATCATTAGCATAGGGCACCCCCTCCGGGTTATTCGCGGTGTTTTCCACCCATTGCCAGTTGTTGCCGCTCCCCTGTGGTATATAGTACTGCATATACGGGTCTGGATCAGCTTCAGGCCCATAGAGAACAAGGGCCATGTTTTCAATCTGAGAATCAGTCAAGCGAGGCAAACGGGGATAGGTTTTTCGTAGTTGCCGCTCAAATGACTTTGCTAATTGAACTTTTTCAGCAAAGATGTTGGCGCCAGTCTGCGTATTCACCTGCCAGTCCCAGGAATAGGCCATAGTGATTGGCACTTGCATCAGGCCGATGTGACTGCCTCCATCGTAGCTCTCGTATGGCCAACGTCCAGTGTACCCGAACAGAGTTATGTTTGAAAACTGCATATAGCTGCTCTCCCTATCGGCAATGCCACAGAGCAAGTTTGGGGTGACACCATTATAGAGGCTGTACAAACGGCTGGTGATGTCGGAATTGGGAATAGCGGTGCCGATAATATAGGCATATTGAATGGGGTCTGCGTTTTTCCGCCCGGGCTCCGAGGCGCCCACAGACAATCGGCCGCCCTGTGATTTGAAGGTGCGTGTTGTTGGCGTATTTGCTTGAGAGGTAAAGGCATCAGTTACTGTAAATGGACCACGATTACCGCTTGTCTCATAGTATACTGTTGTAGCCCAATTGACTTGGCCGGTATAAGCGGGATCATCGGCCTGAAATGTGATGTCTGCGGTCTTTATGTAGCTTTCCTGTATCAGCGGATAGGCATCATTCACCTTTGGTTGTTTGATAATCAGAAGTGATGACAATTGGAAACTTAGATCGTCTATACTCATGCCGCTTCCATTACCCGGGATAATGGCAAATTTATGAATTACGGATGGGATAGAAAGCTGAAAAGTGTTAAAGTTGCTCAAGTTCAATTCTTGTTGACTGATGACGGCGCCATTTATATCATAGAAGGTGAACGTTACAGGATTATAATAAAGAACATACCAAGAAAATTGGACATTTAAAGCTTCAACAGGGCTGCCATCACTTGGACTGAAAAAAGTTGCAATAATAGAGCCAGTCCAACCATATGGGGATAAATAACAGCCGGATAGAACGGGACTAGTTTGTAAACCAAAAGCGCTGTAAATGATGTGCGTGGGCTGTGGGTCGCCAGAAAACACTACGCCCAAATTCTGATATTGTGATGTTATATCGGTCCCTACCGGGTATTCGCTAAAGGTAATTTGAGTACACCAACCCATGCCTGATAGGAAGACCGAAAACAGGAGAAAGACGCCGAAGACTATAACCTTGGAAGCGCGACCGATAACTTCCTCCGACTTTTGATCATGGATTTTTTATTCGGTTGCGGTCAGATGATTTTCAAACAATGCACCCCTCACTGGCGAGAAACTGCTCCTCTCTAAATCCTTTATTAAAAAAATCATATTAGGGAATCCCTAATTTAGGGCTTCGAAAAACCTAATTTTTCGGTTAGGGAAATCCTTAGGAAGATAACTTGCCATTATCATATTCATTCAGCATTTCATGATATTATGGCGACATATGGGGGTGAGGCCACTAGCACACGGGCAATATACAGCCCCGCAAGTTATGAGGTGACCGCTGATGGCTGAAAGGTTCTCCCCTGCCCCCTGGCCATCTCCCTTAAAAACCGCCTAAGGAGCATTTATGGCTGATGACCGTGACCTGTTGGTGAAGTGGGACCGGGACCACCTGTGGCACCCCTTCACCCAGATGCAGGGGTTTGGGAAGGAAGAGCTCCTCATCATCACCCTGGGGGAGGGGGTGTATCTCTACGACCAGGAGGGGCGGCGCTACCTGGACGGGGTGGCGTCGTTGTGGTGCAACGTCCACGGCCACCGGCGGGCGGAGCTGGATGAGGCGGTGGCGGCACAGCTCAAGCAGGTGGCGCACAGCACCCTGCTGGGGCTAGCCCACCCCCCGGCCATCAGGCTGGCCCGGCGCCTGGCGGAGATCGCGCCCCCGGGACTGACCCGGGTGTTCTTCTCCGACGACGGCTCCACCGCGGTGGAGGCGGCCCTGAAGATGGCCTTCCAGTACTGGGTGAACCGGGGGCGGCCGGAAAAGCGCCGGTTTTTGAAGCTGAGCGGGGGCTACCACGGGGACACCCTGGGCGCGGTGGCCGTGGGGGGCATTTCCCTGTTCCACGAGACCTACCGGCCCTTACTCTTCCCCACCCTGGAGGCCCCGGCGCCGTATTGTTACCGCTGCCGGGACCGGGAGGACTGCCGGGAGCAGTGCCTCACCCGCCTGGAGGAACTGGTGGCCGCGCACCGGGGGGAGCTGGCCGCGGTGATCCTGGAGCCGGTGATGCAGGGGGCGGCGGGCATGATTCCCCAGCCCCCGGGGTACCTGGCGCGGGTCCGGGAGGTGACCGGGGAACACGGGGTGCTGCTCATCGCGGACGAGGTGGCCACGGGCTTCGGGCGCACGGGGCGGATGTTCGCCTGCCAGCACGAAGGCGTGAGCCCGGACCTCATGTGCCTGGCCAAGGGCATCACCGGGGGCTACTTACCTCTAGCCGCGACCCTGGCCACGGACGAGGTTTACGGGGCTTTCCTGGGGGACTACACGGAGTTCAAGACCTTTTTCCACGGCCACACCTTCACGGGGAACCCCCTGGCCGCGGCCGCGGGCCTAGCCAGCCTGGAGATTTTCGAGAAAGACAAGGTGCTGGCGGGCCTGGGGGGGAAGATGGAGTTGCTCACCCGGGAGCTGGCGGCCATGGCGCCGCACCCCCACGTGGGGGACGTGCGCCAGCGGGGGATGATGGTGGGGATTGAGCTGGTGATGGACAAAGGGACCCGGGAGCCCTTCCCGGTGGCGCGGCGCACCGGGCACCGGGTGGTCCTGGCGGCCCGGAAACTGGGGGCCATTTTGCGCCCCCTGGGGGATACCATCGTGCTCATGCCGCCGCTGGGCATCAGCCTGGAGGAACTTAAGAGCCTCTGCCGCATCACCCTGGAGGCTATCGGCCGGGGGACGGAGCCCGGTTCCGGCTAACCGATAACTGCTGAGAAGCTTCGCCCCGCGGGGCTGCCGCTGGAGGACGGCGGTAGTCCCGCTTTTGCTTATAGGCTGCCTTATTTGCTTTATGGCATGCCTTAATTCGGCGGGCACGGAGGCCCGCCCTACCAGTCAATTTGGGCACGGAGGCCCGCCCTACCATGTCAATGCGGAGGCCCGCCCTACCATCAGGCGTCCCGGTTGACATTCCCCACCCCTGATTCTTAATTTCTTATCAGTTCCCGTGTGCGCCGGGGTCCGGGGCGGACGGGCGTTATATCTCCAGCGGGAGGCGGAAGATGGCGAAATGGAGATTAAGTCCTGAACATAGCGTGGCGGGGTTCGCGGTGCGCCACATGATGGTGACCTGGGTGCCCGGGCGCTTCGATAAGATGGCCGGCACCCTCTCTTTTGACCCGCTTAACGTCGCGGCCTCGTCCGTGGACGTGGAAATCGACGCGGCCTCCCTTCACACCGGGGTGGAGCAGCGGGACCAGCACCTCAAGAGCGCGGATTTCCTGGAGGTGGAAAAATACCCCGCCATCACCTTCAAGAGCACCAGGGTGGAGCCCGCGGGCCTGGACCACGCCTGGGTGCACGGGGACCTGACCCTGCACGGGGTGACCCGGCCGGTGGTGCTGGACGTGCACTGGTCCGGGCCGGCCCACTTCAACGACGAGGGCACCATTTACACGAGCTTCGGCTTCCGGGCCTTGGCCAGGATCAACCGGGAGGACTTCGGCATGGCCTGGAATACCGAGATGGAGCACGGCGGCTTCATGGTGGGGAAGCACGTCTATCTCAGGCTGGACGCGGAGGCCGACCTGGTTGACGAGGAAAGCCGGTGAAATCCCGGGAAAGATGGAGGCGGGGCAGGTAACTTAAGAAGTCCAAGGGCGACTAGGCTGGGCTCAGGGTTTGTTCCCCCGGGCGACCAGCTCGGAGATGGTCACCAGGCGGTAGCCTGCGGCCTGGAGTCCCGGCAGGATAACTTTCAGGGCTTGCACCGTGGGCCTGCGGTCGGCCCGACTGTTTTCGTCGGAATCGTGGAAGATAATGATGGCGCCGTTGCGCACCCGGTTCAAGACGTTGCGGACAATGGTGGCGGCATCCAGACCTTGCCAATCGCCGGAGTCGATGCTCCACAAGACCAGTTGCTGGTGGGTGTGGGCCAGGTAAGATACCAGCCGGTCGTCAAAAGCGCTGTAAGGCGGGCGGATGAGCCTTTGCTCCGGAGGACACCCCAAGAGGTCCAGGTCCACCCGGGTGCGCTCCAACTCCATTTCCCGGGCCTGCTGGTCACTCTTGGTAAGACGGGGATGGCTGAAACTATGGTTGCCCACCTCGTGGCCGCCCTTAAGCATGGCCCGGATCAACCGGGGAAATCTTTCCACTTTGCGTCCCAGGACAAAGAAAGTGGCGTGAGCCTGGTAATGCTGCAGCAAAGCCAAGATTTCCGGGGTATAGCGGGGGGAGGGGCCGTCGTCAAAAGTCAGGGCCACTTTAGGGCTGGAGGAATCTCCCGCCCAGATGGTTACCGGCTGCGCCCCTTGGGCGGGGCAGACCCAGCCGGCGCCGAGGAGCAGCAGTAGCAGCAGGCAAAAACCGCAGCAAAGGTTAAAATATCTTCCAGCCATCGGCATTCCAAAAAACATATAGCAAATTTAGGCCAACATTAAAATAGCAGATACACCTGCTGGTGCTTTTTCTGGAAGGCGGCAGATGGGCGCGACCCCCGATAATCATAGGCGTCTGGTATCATTGGATATATTCCGGGGGGTGACCATCGCCGGGATGATCGTGGTCAACAACCTGAGTGCCTGGACCGACACCCCCCGGTTCCCGCGCCTGACGCATGCCGAGTGGAACGGGTGCACCCTGGTGGACCTGATCTTCCCGTTTTTCATCTTCATCGTCGGCGTCACCTCGGTCATGGCGCTGGACAGGCGGATACAAGCGGGAGAGAGCCTGGTAAGGTTGTACCGGCGTATCCTCACCCGCACTGCGGCCCTCTTCTTCCTGGGCCTGGTGGCGTGCAGCTATTTCCTCTGCGGCTGGCTTTTTCAGTCCATCTGCCCCCCCGCCCCGACCCAGAAGAGCATTTGGACGATATTCCTCTCCCCGCCTATGGACACCGACGTATTCTTCTTTTCCCTGGCCGACCTGCGGATTCCGGGGGTGCTGCAGCGCATCGCCCTGGTTTATCTGGTGGTGTCGGTTCTTCTGATCCACACCCGTTGGCGCGTCCAGGCGCTGGTCGCGGGCGCCTTGCTCCTCTTATACTGGGGCCTCATGAGCCTCCCGGGCTTCGAATTGGAACCGGGGCAAGACCTGGGCGCGTTCATCGACCGCGCCGTCTTCGGGGAAGCGCATTTGTGGCGGTTCACGCGCACCTGGGACCCCGAGGGCTTGCTGGGCACCCTGCCGGCCATCGCCACCGGCCTGGCCGGGGCGCTCACCGGCCACTGGCTCCTGAGCGCGCGTGACGGCCGGGACAAGCTCATCGGCCTGTTCCTGTTCGGTTTCGCCGGCATAGTCGTCGGCACCATGTGGGGATACGTCTTTCCCCTCAACAAGTACCTCTGGACCAGCTCCTTCGTGGTCTATACCGCGGGCTACGCCCTGATGTTTCTGGCCGCCTGGTATTGGCTGACCGACGTCAAGCAGGCCGAGGCGGTTGGGGCCAGTCCCTTTGTCTGGCTGGGCATGAACCCGCTGCTGGCTTACTGCGGGGCCCAGATCGGGACCTTAGCCCTGGGCGCCCTGTATCTCGGCACGCCGGCTCATCACACCCACCTGATCACGATAATACTTAACGCTCTCTTCGGGGAGAATTGGAACGTCGTGGGCCAGACGAGGTGGCAAGACCCGCGGTGGCCTTCGCTCTATTGGGCGCTGCTCTACCTGACTTTCTGGACTTTGCTGATGGGTCTTTTTTACCGCAAGCGCATCTTTTTCAAGGTCTAACCTACCGTGCGGCGGGCCGAAATTACCCGGAGACTCCATCCCATAGCAGTCGCCAGGGCCCACCCTGCCATCAGGGGTGATTCCCGTTGACAACCCCCCGGGAGGGCGCCATACTAGCAGCCCTCAGGGAGTTGATGCAAGCCGGGGAGCGCCGGGGAAAGGAGAGACCATGGCCAGGATTTTGCGCCTCAACATGGCAAAGAAGAGCTTCCGCTGGGAGGACGCGGGCCCTTACGCCGGGCTGGGGGGGCGGGGCCTGACCTCGCGCCTAATCCGCCGGGAGGTGGAGCCCACCTGTCACCCCTTAAGCGGAGCCAACAAGCTGGTGGTGGCCCCGGGGCTCCTCACCGGCACCCCTTCGGCCAGCTCCGGGCGCATCTCCGTGGGGGGCAAATCCCCCTTGACCGGCACCATCAAGGAGTCCAACGCCGGGGGGCTCATGTCCCAGAAGCTGGCCAGATTGGGTGTGGCCGCGTTGGTGGTGGAAAGCCATCCCCAGGACGACGCCTTCTCCCTGGTGAAGATCTCCCGGGACGGGGTGACCTTTTACCCGGCGGAAGAATACGTGGGCCTGGGGAACTACCGCACCATGGCGAGGCTGTGGAAGCGCTTCGGCCGGGGCACGGGCGTGATGAGCATCGGCCCGGCGGGGGAAAAGCGCCTCAGCGCGGCCAGCATCCACTTCGCCGACCCCGGGGGTCGCCCGGGACGGGCCGCGGGCCGGGGGGGCCTGGGGGCCCTCATGGGCAGCAAGCGCCTCAAGGCCCTGGTGGTGGACGACCGGGGCGCGCCGGGGAGCGTCCCCCTGGCGGACCCGGAGAAGTTCAAGGCCGCGGCCCGCAAGTGGGCCAAGTTCCTGCTGGAGCACCCGGTGAGCGGCCAGGCCCTGCCCGCGTTCGGCAGCGCGGTGCTCATCAACATCGTCAACGAAGCCGGGGCCCTGCCCACGAAGAATTTCCGCTCCGGCCGCTTCGAGTTTGCGGAGGACCTCAGCGGCGAGCGCCTGGCGGAACTCATCAAGCAACGGGGCGGGAAGACCAAGGAAGGCTGCCACCCCGGCTGCGTCATCCAGTGCTCCCAGAGCTATCACGACGCCAAGGGGCGCTACCTCACCAGCGGCTTCGAGTACGAGACCATCTGGGCCCTGGGGGCCAACACCTTGATCCGGCACCTGGACGAGGTGGCCATGCTGGACCGCATCTGCGATGACCTGGGCCTGGACACCATCGAAATGGGCGTGACCCTGGGGGTACTGATGGAAGGCGGCATCATCCCCTGGGGCGACGGCCCGGCGGCCATCCGCATGCTGAAAAAGGTGGGGACCAGCGACCCCTGGGGGCTGATCATCGGCAACGGCTCGGCCTTCACCGGCCAGGCCCTGGGAGTGACCCGCATCCCCGCGGTGAAGCGCCAGGGCCTGCCCGCCTACGACCCCCGGGCGGAAAAGGGCCTGGGGCTCACCTACGCCACCAGCCCCATGGGCGGCAACCATACCGCGGGCTACACCGTGGCCGTGAATATTCTTAAATGCGCCGGCGGCGGCGACCCCTTGAAGAAGGAGGGCAACATCGAGCTCTCCCGCAATTTGCAGATTGCCACCGCGGCCATTGACGCCACGGGGCTGTGCCTGTTCACGGCCTTTGCGATCCTGGATAACCCCGAAGCCCTGGGTTGCCTGGTGGACATGCTCAACGCGCGCTTTGGCCTGGCCCTGACCGGGGACGACGTCACCGCGCTGGGGCGCCAGATTTTGCACGACGAGCGGAGCTTCAACCGGGACGCGGGCTTCACCAAGGCCCAGGATCGGCTGCCCGCTTTCTTCAAGGAGAAACTCAAGCCCCACAACGTCACCTGGGACTTCACCGACGACGAAATCGACCAGGTGTTGGGGGACCTGTGAGGAAGTGAGCGGTGAGCGTGAGCAGTTAAACCCCAGGCTGGCAATTCATACTGCCCACTGCTCACTGCTCACTGACCAGACATGGCCCTTCAAGTATTCCTGAACGCCACCCTCCGGCAGCATGTGCCCGGCTACGATCCTTACCGGGGGATTACGCTGCAGGTGCCGCGGGGCACCACCGTGGCCCAGGTGATCGCCCAACTGGGGCTGCCGCCTAAGGAAGTGACCCTGATCATGGTGGACGGCCGCCGGCAGGAGGCGGACTTTGCCCTGACGGGCCGGGAACGCCTGGGCCTGTTCCCGCCCATAGGGGGCGGGTGAGTGAAGAGCCAAGCGGATGGAGAGCAGGCGCCCCCGCCTGCTAAAGAACAGCCGAGGGCGGCTGTTCCACATTTATTCCTCCCCCGCACCCCCCTCCCAACCCGAATAAAGGCCGGGGAAGTCGGGGCCTGGGGCCCCGACTTCCCCGGCCTATTTTTTACCCTTAAGGGGTTGGGGGAGGGGGTGTGGGGGAGGGAGGCAGGGGCCGTCGGCCCCTGGCCCCCTCCCCCACCACTCTCTATCCTAACTTCACCACCTCCAGGCGGCCGGTGATACCGTCGAAGTGGGCCAGACGGCCGTGGTAGGCCGGGGGCTGGCCCAGGAGGAGGCGCACGGCCTCCTGGACTTGGAGGCTGGCCACCAGGGTGACGGCAGGGGCCAGGACCTCCCGGGGGCCTTCGGCCAGGGCTTCCGTAGGGTAGATGCGGGCCAGGTCCACGGGATCCCCCGGCAGGAGGGTGGCCACCTGGCCGAAGTTTCCCAACACCGCGCCGTGCACCAGGGGCACGCCTGCGGCCCGGCAGGCCGCGGCCAGCCACTGCCGGGCAGCGATGGTGTCCAGGCCGTCCAGGACCACCTGCACCCGGGAGAGATAACCGGGCAGGTTCCCCGGGGACAGAAAGCCGGGAGTGGCCGTGGCGCTAAGGCCTGGGTTGATGGCCTTCACGTGCCGGGCGGTGACTTTGGCCTTGCTCCGGCCCAGGGTCCTTTGGGTGGCCAGCAACTGGCGGTTGAGGTTGGACGGGGCAAAGACGTCGCCGTCGGCCAGCCACAAATTCCCCACCCCCACCCGGGCCAGGAGCGCGGCCTGGATTCCCCCCAGGCCCCCCAGGCCCGCCACCAGGACCCGGCTGCGCCACAGGGTGAGCTGCTGGGCCGCGGTGAGCGCGGGGAAGTTGCGCTCCCAGCGTTCCGGGAAAATCCCCGCCTCTAAGGACGCGGTGAAGGCCCGGCGCAGGCTGAGCCGGTGGGTCCGGGCCCAGGTTGCCAGGGCCGCAGCGGGGGCCACCCGGAACCCGTGGCCGCCCCGGGACCCAGGCACGGCCAGGGCCTGCAGCGACGCGGCCTGCTCTTCTCCCAGGCCTCTGCCGGGGTCAGCCATTATAAGCCAGGATGACCTTCCGGGCTTCATCCGGGGCCCGGAGGGCCAGGGTGCAGAGGCTCACCGCGTCGGCGCCCAGGTCGAAGTATTTTTTCACGTCGTCGTGATTTGTGACCCCGCAGCCCATGATGAGGAACAGGCCCACCTTGGGGCGCAGCCCGGCGTTGTAGCGGTAGGCCAGGGCAAAGGCCGGCCCCCCGGAGACGCCGCCGCCCCCTACCCTTCTCAACGGCGAGGGGGGATTCACTGGTGGAGGAAATACCAGGTCATAGGGGACGGTGTTCACCGCGTGCAGGGCGTTGACTCCCAGGCCTTCCAGCTCCTGGGCGAACTCGTAGGGGTGGCAGACGCTGACCTTGACGATGAGGAACAGGGCGGGGAACTGCTGCCTCACCGCTTGGGCGCACTTCAGGCCCTGGGCCACGTTTTCCCGGATTTCTTCCTGAGAGTTGGGGCAGGAGTAGTTAAGCTCCAAGGCCTGGAAGTGGGGGCCCAGCGCGGCCTGGTAAATTTCCAGGGCTTCCAGGGTGTCCCGGATGGCGACGGCTGTCCCCCTGATGAACTCGGGGTAAAAGTTGGGGGTCACCTTAATACCCAGGTCTTGGGAGGCCTTGAGCTCCCGGGCGCTCCGCTCCGCCCCGGCATTGGTGAGGCCGTAGGCGTTGAGCAGGCCTGAGTCCGGCAGCCGCTTGACATAGCGCCACCAGGTCACGGGGTTCCAAGGGAGGACGTTGCCCCGCCGCGGGAAACGGGTGGCGGACTTGCTGAGGACGGCGGTGCCGGTGTCTCTAACTGTTTTCATCAGGCGGCGGTACGCGGGCAGCAGGGTGTAGGGAAAGACGCCGCGGCCGGCGGGCCCCAGGGCGGTGGAGATGAGGACGGGGGAAATGAGGGGACGCTCAGGGGCCACGGCGTTCTTTCAGGCCCGCGGCGATTTCCTCCACCACCCGGCGGGCTGCGGCCACGGGCCCGCCATCGGTCTGGGGATAATTGCGGATGGGGCGGCCCACCACGATGTAGTCCGCGCCGTCTTTGATGGCCTGGTAAGGGGTGACGGTGCGCTGCTGGTCGTCTCCAGGAACCGAGGCCCAGTCCGGGCGGATGCCGGGGCAGACCGTCAGGAAGTCGGGGCCGCAGGCCTCCTTTACCGCCTTCACTTCCCGGCCGGAGCAGACCACGCCGGCGCAGCCGGCAGCCTGGGCCATTTGGGCCCGGGCCACTACCAGCTTGGTGAGTTCTGACGCAAACTGGGTATCGTAACCCAAATCCTGGAGGTCTTGGGGCGTCATACTGGTTAGCACAGTTACGGCCAGCAAATCATGACCAATTGCCAAGGTCTTGATTTTCTCAATGGCTGACTTTCCCAGATCGCTGGGAATAGTGAGAAATCTAGGGAATATTTCAATACCAATAGCTGCCATGCCGACGGTGTGCGGGATATCGTATAGTTTCAGGTCCAGGAAGATACGCGCTTCCCCATATTCAACTTCTTTAATAATCTCCTTTAACAATGTCGGCCCCTGGGCCAGGTAGAGCTCCAGCCCCACCTTGAAGAGGCCCACTTCCTGCCGCAGGAGCCGGATATAATTCAGGGCTGCCTTTTTATCCGGCACGTCCAGGGCGAAGATGAGGCGGTCTTTCGGGGTCACGTCATGCTCCCGGCGGTGATGGCGGGCGGGGAGACCCCGCCCCTACGGGTTTCTGGGCTGTCGCTCCCTGGGGATGCTTCTTCGGCTGCCCCCTCACCCTGCCCTCTCCCCCCCGGGGGGGGGAGAGGGGAAAACCCGAAAATTCCATGAGATGATCGGCCACGAAGCCAGCTTACTTTTAAACCACAGGAAACACTTTCCGGAAACTACTTGCTCAAGATCACCTTTAGAGTCCCGAGCCCTTATCCTCCTGCCGCACTCCTTAAATATTCCTCAACCCGCGCCAAGTCCTCCGGGGTGTCCACCTCCAGAGTGTCGCCCGTGGTTTCCACCACGTGGATGGGGAAGCCGTATTCCAGGGCCCGGAGCTGCTCCAGTTTCTCCGCGCCCTCCAGGCGGCCGGGGGGCAGGGTGACGAAGTTTTTTAAGAACTCCACCCGGTAGGCATAGATGCCGATGTGCCTAAAATAGTAGGGCTTGTCGCCGTCCCGCCAGAAGGGCAAGGGGCTGCGGGAGAAGTAGAGGGCCCGGCCCCGGTGGTCGCAGACCACCTTGACGACGTGGGGATTTTGGGCCAGGGCCGGGTCGGTGAAGCGCCGGGCCGGGGTGGCCATGACCGCAGAGCAGTCCCGCTGAAGCAGCGCCGCCAGTTGCCGGATAAGCTCCGGGGGAAAGACGGGCTGGTCCCCCTGGACGTTGACGACCAGGTCTTCCGGGGCCAAACTAAGCAGGGCCGCGGCCTCAGCCAGACGGTCGCTGCCCGAGGGGTGGTCGGGCCGGGTCATGAGGGCTTTCCCGCCGAAATCTTCCACGCACTCCTTGATGCGCACGTCGTCCGTGGCCACGTAGAGGCCGTCCAGGCCCGGAACTTTGGCGGCCTGTTCCCAGACCCACCGGATCAGGGACTTCCCCAAAATAGGGGCCAGGGCCTTGCCGGGAACGCGGGTGGAGCCGTAGCGGGCGGGGATCAGGGCCACCAGGCGCATGAACTCTCCTTTGGTTGCTAGCGATTATAATGGTGCCGCGGCGGAAAAGCCAACCCAAATCTGCCTTGACAGGCAAAATCCCGGTCTTATATTTTTAACGATTACCTTAACTTAGCCAATGGCGGAGGTTTGTCCTTTGATCCCTATAGAAAAATTGACCTTTAAGGCCCAGGAGGCCTTGCAGGGGGCCCAGGAGCTGGCGCGGCGGCTGAACCACCCGCAGATGGAGCCGGCCCACCTGCTCCGGACCCTCCTGGCCCAGGAAGAGGGGCTGATCAGGCCCCTGCTCAAAAAGATGGAAGTGGACCCCGGCAAGATCATCCAGGGGGCGGAGGACCTGCTCACCCGGCTGCCCCGGGTGAGCGGTGAGGCCCAGGTCTATCTTTCCCCGGCCCTGAACAAGGTCCTGGACGAGGCCCTGAAACAGGCCACGAGCATGAAGGACGAATACGTGTCCACGGAGCACCTGTTCTGGGCCCTGGCCGCGGACAAGGCCAGCGACGTGGGGAAATTGCTTAAAGCGCAGGGCCTCACGCCCGAGGCCGTGCTCAAGGCCCTGGCGGACCTGAGAGGGTCCAGCCGCATCACCGACCAGGCGCCGGAAGAGAAGTTCCAGCCCCTGGAGAAATACGGCCGGGACCTGACGGAGATGGCCCGGGCCGGGAAGCTGGACCCGGTCATCGGCCGGGATTCGGAGATCCGGCGCATCATCCAGGTGTTATCGCGGCGCACCAAGAACAACCCGGTACTCATCGGCGAGGCCGGGGTGGGCAAGACGGCCATCGTCGAGGGCCTGGCGAGCCGCATCGTCAACGGCGACGTGCCCGAGTCCCTGAAAGACAAGAAGCTGGTGGCCCTGGACCTGGGGGCCCTGATTGCCGGCACCAAGTACCGGGGCGAGTTCGAGGACCGGCTGAAGGCGGTGCTCAAGGAGGTCACCGAGTCCGAAGGCAAGATCATCATGTTCATCGACGAGCTCCACACCCTGGTGGGCGCGGGCGCGGCGGAGGGCGCGGTGGACGCGTCCAATATGATCAAGCCGGCGCTGGCCCGGGGGGAGTTGCACTGTGTGGGGGCCACCACCATCAACGAATACCGCAAATACATCGAAAAAGACGCGGCCCTGGAGCGGCGCTTCCAGCCCATCCTGGTGGCCGAGCCCACGGTGGAGGACACCATCGCCATCTTGAGGGGCCTCAAGGAGAAATACGAGGTGCACCACGGGGTGCGCATCAAGGACTCGGCCATCGTGGCCGCGGCCACGCTGTCGGCCCGCTATATCACCGACCGGCACCTGCCGGACAAGGCGGTGGACCTGATTGATGAGGCCGCATCCAAGCTGCGCATGGAAATCGACAGCCGCCCGGCGGAAATCGACGAAGTGGAGCGCCGGATCACCCAGGAGGAGATCGAGCGGGAGGCCCTGCGCAAAGAGCAGGACCCGGCCTCCAAGGAGCGCCTGGCGAAAATCGAGAAGTCCCTGGCAGACCTGAAGGAGAAGAGCGCGGCGCTGAAAGCGCGCTGGCAGCAGGAAAAGGAGGTCATCAGCCACATCCGGGCCGTCAAGGAGAAGATGGAGAAGACCCAGTACGACGCGGCCCAGGCGGAGAGGTTGGGCGACCTGGCCCGGGCCGCGGAGCTGAAATACGGCGTCCTGCTGGAGCTGCAAAAGGAGCTGGAAGCCGAGACCAAAAAATTGGCGGAGATGCAGGCGCAGGGGGCCATGCTCAAGGAGGAGGTGGACGCGGAGGACGTGGCCGAGGTGGTCTCCAAGTGGACGGGCGTGCCGGTGACGCGCTTGCTGGAAGGTGAAAAGGCGAAGCTCCTACACATGGAGGAGCGGCTGGCGGCCCGGGTGGTGGGGCAGGAGGAGGCGGTCCAGGCGGTATCCAACGCGGTGCGCCGGGCCCGGTCGGGCTTACAAGACCCCAACCGGCCCCTGGGCTCCTTCATCTTCCTGGGGCCCACCGGCGTGGGCAAAACGGAGCTGGCCCGGGCCCTGGCGGAGTTTCTCTTTGACTCCGAGGCGGCCATGGTGCGCCTGGACATGAGCGAATACATGGAAAAGCACACGGTTTCCCGCCTCATCGGCGCGCCCCCGGGCTACGTGGGCTACGAGGAGGGGGGCCAGCTCACCGAAGCGGTGCGGCGGCGGCCCTATTCCGTGGTGCTCTTTGACGAAATCGAGAAGGCCCACCCGGAGGTCTTCAACGCCCTGTTGCAGATCCTGGACGACGGCAGGTTGACGGACGGGCACGGGCGCACCGTGGACTTCAAGAACACCATCGTCATCATGACCAGTAACATCGGCAGCCAGTACATCGCTGAAGTCACCGAGGAAAAGCAGATGCGGGAGCGGGTCACGGAGGCGCTGAGGCTGCACTTCAAGCCGGAGTTCCTGAACCGGGTGGACGACATCCTCATCTTCCACCGCCTGAGCAAGGAGCAGCTTAAGAAGATCGTGGGGCTACAGGTGGCGCGGCTGGCGAAACTCCTGGCGGAACACCAACTTAAGCTGGAACTGACGGAGGCGGCCCGGGACTTCCTGGCGGACGCGGGCTATGACCCGGTGTACGGCGCCCGCCCGTTGCGCCGGGCCATCCAGCACCACCTCCAGGACAGGCTGGCGCCCATGCTGCTGGAAGGGAAGTTCAAGGAAGGGGACACCATCGTGGTGGACGCGGATAAGGAGGGGCTCAAGTTTGAGAAAAACGAGGACTGAGAAAGTGGCCGGGGTACCGCAGTACCCCGTCTTTTGTCCCCCCATGGCAGGTAATCTGGAGGGGTGGAATCTTTGACCCCTGACCCCAAAGAGCTTTGGGCGTTGTCCTATCAGGAGGGAAGGTCATGAAGCCGAAATTTCTTTTAACTGCGGTAATGGCGCTCGCACTGGCGGCTCAGGTTCTGGCCCAGGTGACGGCCCCCGGACGTGGTTCCGGTATCGGCGGCGCCAGACCGGCGCCGGCGACCCCGGAGAGCGAGAGGATGGCTCCAGGGCCCGAGGTCACTCGGAAGACGGTCCCGGTCAAGGTCACTGGACAGGTGGAGAGCCTTTCCTCCCAACCCAGCCCGGGGGGGCAGGTGATGGTCCAGAGTGCGGTGCTGAAAACTGCGAAAGGCAGCGTCACCGTCTTTCTGGGGCCTGTTTGGTATGTGCATGAACAGAAATTCCCCCTGAAAGTGGGCGACACCTGGGAGGTCACCGCGCACCAGAGCGCCATGGAGCAGAGACCGGGGCTCGTGGCCAGAGAGGTGAGAACCGGGGGAAGCGTCTTGAGGCTCAGGGACGAGCAGGGACAGCCGGTGTGGCGAGGCATGGGCCGGTGAACTGAGAAGCAAAGATAGGAACTGCGATTTGGGGGGAGGGCCAAGGGCTTCCACAGGCGGGGACGCCTGCGCCCCCGGCCTTTCCCCCAACCCATCTCCCCTCAACCCCTCCCCCAACCCCCATAAGTAGGGGCGACCCGATTGGGTCGCCCCATTCATTTGGGAGGAGCCGTGTAGGCGCGGGTTTTAAACCCGCCCCTAAATGCATGGCCGAGGGCCATGCCATTCCAGGGAGGGAGCCAGGGCCGGCAGGGACGCCGGCGCCGCCGGCCTTCCCCCAAACCCCACCCCAACCCCCATAATTAGGGGCACCCCGCCGGGCCGCCCCTTTTTTATGTGGGGCCTGCAAAGGAGCCCGGGGCTGAAAGCGAAAAGAACAGCCGGGGGCGGCTGTGCTACATTTCTTTGATGACCTGGGGGAGCATCACCCCGGCGGGGCCGGGTAGGAAGTGGTCGGTCAGGGTGCGAGTGAGGCAGGTGGGGGAGAGGTTGTTTTCCGCAATGACGGCGCCCCAGTCCCGGGCAGTGTAGGGGAGGTAGCTGGCCGGGGCCACCTCGCCGGAGGTGCCGATGACCAGCAGGAGGTCACACTCCTGGGCCAGTTCCTCGGCCTCCTCCTGGGCCCCGGGGGGGATCTGCTCGCCGAAGAAGACCACGTCGGGTTTGATGAGGCCGCCGCAGGGACAGAAAAGGGGGACATGGGCAAAGTCCAGGCTTTCCCGGGGAAAGAGGCGGCGACACTCGAGGCAGACGAAGCGGTGGGCGTTGCCGTGGTATTCCACCACCCTTTTGCTGCCCGCGGCCTGGTGCAGGTTGTCCACGTTCTGGGTGACGACGCCGATAAGATGCCCCCGGGCCTCCAGCTCCGCCAGGGCAAAGTGCGCGGGGTTGGGCCGGGCCCGGGTGAGGATCTCGTCCATTTCTCTTAGGAGCCGCCAGACCTTGGCGGAGTTTTGGCGAAAGGCCCGGATGTGGGCGTACTCCGTGGGGTCGAAGCGCTCCCAGAGGCCGCCTTCGCTGCGGAAGTCGGGGATGCCGCTCTCCACCGAGATGCCCGCGCCGGTCAAGGCGACGACGCGGCGGCTCCGGCGGATGATTTCTGCCAGTTCCTGGGGGCTAACCTCTTTTCCCGTCAATCCGCTCCTCCCTTTTTCCTTTCCCTCATAAACATTTCACCCCCACCCTGCCCTCTCCCCTCAAGGGGGAGGGGAAATAACGGTTAGCCGGCGCGGGGGTCCCGCCAAGGGTGGCGGTGCTACCGCAATGGTTATCTCACCGCCTCTACCTGCGCGGGGGATGCGACCGCGGCCCTGAGGCGGGCGGCGCTGCGGAGGTCCCGGAGGCCCAGCCAGATGAGGACCGCGGCGAACACCAGGCGCAGGTTGGCCTCGGAAAGGAGGTGGGCCAGGCTGCCGCCCAGGTAAGTGCCCAGGACGATGCCGACGATGAGGCCCGGGACGATGGCGGTGACCACGTTGCCCAGGCGCCAGTGGGTATAAGCTCCCACGGAGCCGGCGGGGACCATGGCCGCCAGGGAACTGCCCTGCGCGGTCCACTGGCTGTGGCCCACCGCGAGGACCAGGGCCGGCACCATGATGGCGCCGCCGCCCACGCCCATCATGCCCGAGAGGAACCCGGCCACCGCGCCGCTGGCTAACAGGGTCAGGACCTTGCCCGAGCCGGTGACGGAATGGGAAAGAAAGGCCAGGTGGGACAAGTAGGGTTTGGAGAGCAGCAACAAGGAGACAAATATCAGGAAGATACCGAAGGCCCTTTTCAGTTTCCACTCGGGCAGGGCGTTGGCATAGAGGGCGCCGAAGCGGGCGGTGAAGATGGCGGAGGCGGCCAGGAGCACTGCGGCCAGGAAATCTACGGAGCCCTTGAGCCAGTAGGTGAGAGCGCCGGACAGCCCGGTGAAGACCAGGGCCATGAGGCTGGTGCCGTGGGCCTGGTGCTGGGTGAAACGGAAGAACCGCACCATCAGGGGGATCATCACCACGCCGCCGCCCAGACCCACCAGGCCACCGAAGATGCCGGCCACGAGGCCGATGAGGAAACTCACGGTTTAACCACCCGTTAAGGGAAGATTGGCGGAAAATCCGGAATGGCAGGATCACCGGCAGGAATTTTCTGCACCGTCAATTTGCCGTGACACTACCTTTTTATCAGCTCCACCCGCCGGTTCTTGGCCTTGCCCTCCTCGGTGGCATTATCGGCGATGGGTTTGTCCTGCCCATAGCCCACCGAAGCCAGGCGACCCGGGTCAATTCCCCGGGAGACCAGGGCAGTAAGCGAATAATTGGACATGTGTGAGAGGTAGGGAAAATCCGGCAACGCCTCGGCGGCGTGGGCCCTGAAGGCAACGCCCCAGGTCAGCAAAATCAGGACGATTCCCACCAGCGCTCCAAGCTTCCCTCTCATCCTCCGGTATTAATTAATGATTTAAACAGTGGCGGCGTTCAGAGCCGCCCCCAGGCATATGCCGCTCAGAGGTCCTGCCGTTTGTTCTCCTGGCGGCGGCATCAACAGGGAAATAATCCATTTCCTCGCGGATGTCAATCTGCCGGGGTAACACCGGTCCGCGGTTTAACCTCACCTGCCCGCCCGCCGTCTTTTTTGGTCTTTTTCTCTCCCAGGAAAATCCCTGAAGCTCAATTCGGGGTATTGGAAGCCAATAACTATGGTTTCCCCGATTGCCCAATTATTCAACTTGACCCTTTAATTGTCCGAAAAGGTAGGGGGAGGGGAGGATACAGTGGGGCGGGGCGCCGGGAACCACGGCCGGCGAAATGCCTCTCCTCATACCCGAACCCCAGGGGAGCGGGATGAAGAAAAGGATCATTTTGATTTTAGCCACGGCTTTATGTTTAGCCGGTTGTGCCGGCGCCTGGGGACCGCAGCAGGCGGCGAACCCCAAGGCTTTGACCGTGGCGGCCTGCACCAGCACCGGGTGAAGTCTTAAACCGGGGCCAGTTGGCCCTTACCCGGTGGCCTTTAATAATCTGATCCCCATGGCCCTCAGGTATTAAGAGGTTCCGCCCTGAGCGCCCTTGACCTTCCTGGATTTGCCACTTAAGCCGCGGCTGTTCCCCGGGCAGACTGACCCTGGCCTGTTTCCCTCCCGGGTAGTTTCCTCTCGGGAAAGCTGTTACGGATGAGTACGCGGAATCTGCCCCTGACCGGGAAACACTGCTCTGGTAGCCGGGGGAGGCGGGGGGGTGCAGCCGATGTCATCCAAGCAGACCCGAACCTGTTCCATCTGCCACACCTCCGGTTTCGCCAGGGTCAACGCTACCAGGCAATTGCCTATCTCCGGGCATTCGAAGCCGGCCTCCACCGCGCATTTCACCAAGCTGCAGAGTTCCGAAGATCCCTTTGACCGAGGATGCGCCAGGCAGGCTTCCGAGACGGCCTTAAAGACCTTGCAGAAGTCAAGGTTATATTTGGCTAGGTCCTGTTTCAGGATGGCCTTGAGCAAGGCGCAGGAATCGGCGCCCTGGTCCAGGGACTGGGAGACGATGGATTCAAGGGGGGTGCCGGCGGCCAGGCCGTTGGCCACGACTTTATCCAGGGGCAGGCCCGCGGCCAGGTCTCCTTTGACCGTGGCGCCGGCGGGCAGACAACTCAAGCCCAGGATTAAAAGAAAAATCCCCAGGCTGCCTCCAAGCTTTTTAGTCCATCTGTGCATTGCCACTTCCTCCGTATGCGGGGGCCGATTGGTTAACCGACCCCTGGTTGCCGAACCAAAGCTTAATCCTTAAGCAATTATTTAACACCGTAGCAAAAAATCGCCGGCAAGTCCACCATAACCCGCCGCTTCCTTCACGATTTGAGGTGGAAGGAAAAAGGCCCCTGCCTTTTCCCCAATGCTCTTCCCTACCCCACCCGGACGCGGGCGTCCAGGGCCAGGAGGCCGGGGGAACCCGGGAAGACCCGGACAGGGTTGAGGTCCACCTCCTGGACCTGGGGGAATTGCACCATGGCCTGGGAGAGCGTTACGAGGGCCCGGCCCAGGGCTTTCAGGTCCGCGGGAGGAAGGCCCCGGACGCCCGCCAGGACCAGGCCGATCTTGGTTTCCGCGATCAGGGCCCGGGCCTCGGCCTCATTGATGGGGGCGATTCTCAGGGCCACGTCCTCCAGGACCTCGGTTTCGACGCCGCCGGCGCCGAAGACCACCACGGGCCCGAAGGCCTGGTCCCGGCGGGCGCCCAGGAGGATTTCCCGGCCGGCGGCCGCCTGGGCCATGACCAGCACCTCCCAGGGCTCTCCAGGAGGCACGTGCTCCCGGGCCAGGGAGGAAAGCTCAGCAAACCCGGCGGTGACGGCCTTAGTTCCCTTAAGGTTCAAGAGCACGCCCCCCACTTCGGTTTTATGCACCAGGCCGGGGGCGGAGAGCTTCAGGACCACGGGGTAGCCCAGGCTGGCCGCGGCGGCCGCGGCCGCGGCGGGGGTAGCCGCGGCCTGCCAAGGGGCCGTGGTGATCCCTAAGGCCGCGGTAAAAGCCAGGGCCCGGGGCAGGGGGAGAAAGTCCCCGCCGGGAGCCGCAGACAGGACGGCGGCCGCCTCTTTCGCCTGGAACAGTGGCGCAGGCGTGTCAAACAGGCGCAGCGAGGGCCGCCGGGCAAAAAAGCGGCTGTAGGCCAGGGCCCGCACCGCTTCGCCGGGAAAGTGAAAGACCGGGAAGTTCAGGCTCTCCCGGAGGTAGTCCTCTTCATCCAGGGTGCAGACCACGGAGATGGCCAGAGGTTTCTCTGCTTCTTTGGCGGTGGCGATGATGGCGCGGATGGCCTCCCGGGCGCCGTCCCGCTCGGATTCGCCCAGGGGACCGTAATTGATGAGGATGGCGTCCACCTCCGGATCCCGGCAGAGGGCCGCGGCCACCTCGGAATAGACGGAAAAGTCGAAGATGTCGCCCAGGTCGATGGGGTTGGTGGGGCGGATGACGCCGGAGCGGGCCCGCTGCTCAATGAGCTGCACCAGGCGGGGGGAAAGGGCCGGCAGCTCAAAACCCCACTGGCGGCAGGCGTAGGCGGTGATTACCGCTTCGCCGCCGCTGCGGGAAAGGACCACCAGGCGGTTGCCTTTAACCGGCGGCTGGGCCGCCAGCTTGGCGCCCACCAGGAACTCGCCCTGGCTCCGGACCCGGAGGATGCCGCCCTGGCGGCAGGCCGCGTCCAGCACGGTTTCGTCGCTGCTCAGGGAGGCGGTGTGGGAGCGGGCGATGGCCGCGGTCTCCGGCCCCACGTTAGGCTGGTGCAGGAAGATGGGCTTGGCCGAGCCCTGGGCCAGGCGTAAAAGTTCCCGGCCGTCCTGCATGCCCTCCAGGTAGAGGTAGATGGCGGCGGTGCCCGGGTCCTTCAGGAGGTAGTCCAGGACCTCGTTTTCCCCCACGTTCAGCTTGTTTCCCAGGCTGAGGAACTTGTTCAGGCCCAGGCCCTCCCGGGCCATCCAGGCCAGGAGGTGCATACCCACGCCGCCGCTCTGGGCCAGGATGGAGATGTTGCCCCGGCGGGGCTTGGGGCGCATGTGGGAAAAGGGCAGCGCCAGGCCGATCTCCATGTTCACCAGGCCTAGGCCGTTGGGCCCCACCAGGCGGAGGCGGTATTTAGTGAGCAGGGCCCGGACCTTGTCCTCCAGGGCCCGGCCGGCCTCGCCCAACTCGGAGAAGCCGCCGGATTCCACCACCACCCGGGAAATACCGAGCCGGCCGCATTGCTCCACCAGGGCCGGCACCGAGGGGGCCGGGGTGAGGATGGCCGCCAGGTCCACGGGCTCCGGCAGGTCGGCCAGCCCGGCAAAGATGGGGAGCCCGAAGGTGGTGCCGGGACGGCGGCCCACCAGAAAGATCTTTCCTTGATAGCCGAATTCCAGGAGGTTGTTGACAATCCCCTGGGCCAGGTTGTCGGGGTCTTCCGAGACCCCCACCACGGCCACACTGTGCGCGTAGAAGAACTTTTCCATAGTCTTGGTGGGAGAGCAGGTTTCCTGAGTAGCTGGAATAAGCCGCTGAAATGAAATATGATAATATATACCCCAGAAACCGCCACCTGTTAACCTAAGAATTGCCGGGACGGCAGGCAAGGCCACGGGGAGCGAAAGAGCTGCCATGGCTTATGAAAAGTGTGCCGACGTCAGCGAGGAAATCTGGCACGACCTGGGAGAGCTGGACCCCGAGGAGGTCAGCCGGCGCACCGGCGCGGTCTTTGAGGAGGGCCGCTACCGCCTGCCCTTCCTGGACCGCTGGCTGGCGGTGGACCCGGGCGGGAGGCGGGTGTTCCAGGAGGGGGCGCCGGAGGAGGATCCGGGGTTCCGGGTCTGTCTCACTGCGCTCCTGTATCTGCAACACATTGACCTGGCGGCCCTGGGCCCCTGTATCAGCCCCCTGGAGTTACCCGGCGGGGCCACTTTTTTCCGGGGCCACCACGGCCTGCCTAACGCCCCTCTGGAAGCCCGCTTCGGCCGGGACCTTCCCGCCTTTCTGGCCGCAGGCCGCCGCCTGGGCGGCAGAACCGGACCGTCGGGGGACGCGGCCCTGGACATCGAGGTCTTCCCGGGCCTGGAGGTGGGCGTAGTCATGTGGCAGGCGGACGAAGAGTTTCCAGCCCGGGTGTCCTTTACGCTGCCGGCGCACCTGGACCGTTTCTGGTTCCTGGACGCGGTCTGGGGCCTGCTCAACCTGGTGACCCAGGAACTGTTGCAGGCCGCAGGCCCGGCCCCTGCAGGTGATCCTGATGGGACGCAGAGCAAGTAAAGAAGGTTCCAGCCAGGCCAAACCACTGCAGAGCGCAGCGGAGGCTTTTTACCGCGCCATCTTTGAAGGCGCGGGCGACGCCATGGTGGTTTTTGACCCGGAGAGCGGGGCTATCCTGGAAGCCAACCCCAAGGCGGGAGAGATGTTCGGCTATGGCCGGGAAGACATCCAGCGCCTGAAATTCTGGGCCCTGGGAAGGAGCGAGACGGCCTCCGGGATGGACGGCATCCACCTCCTGGCCCGGCAGGCGGCCCGGGGCGAGCCGTCCCTCTTTGAATGGAAGGTTCATGACAGTTCGGGGATGCGCTTCTGGACGGAGGTGCACCTGAAGGCCGCGGTGGTGGAGGGCCGGGAGCGGCTGGTGGCGACCATCCGGGACATCAGCGGACGCCAGCGGGTGCGGCAGGCCCTGAAGGAAAGCGAGTCCCGGTTCCGGGTGGTCACCGAAGGGTCCCTGGCCGGAGTCTTTCTCCTCCAGAGAGGCAGGCTCATTTACGTCAATCCCATGCTGGCGCAGATCTTCGGCTACCTGCCCGAGGAAATCATGCGCATCACCGCCCTGGAGGACCTGATCCAACACCAGGACCGCGATCTGATCGCGAAAAATATCCGGAGGCTGCTCTCCGGGGAACTGGCCTGGGCCCGCCAGAGCTTCCAAGGGAAGCGCCGGGACGGCACCAGGGTGCACCTGGAGGGGTTGGCCCGGCGGGTGGAATACCAGGGCCGGCCCGCGGTCATCGGCACCCTGCTGAACGTCACGGCCCGGCGGGAGATGGAGGAAGCCCTCAGGAAAAGTGAAAAGCGTTACCGGGCCATCGTGGAAGACCAGACAGAACTGGTGACGCGTTTTTTGCCCGACGGCACCATCACCTTCGTCAACGAAGCCAACTGCCGCTACTTCGGGAAATCCCCGGCAGACCTCCTGGGGAAGAACTTTCTGCCCTTTATTCCCGAAGAGGGCCGGGCCCGGGTGGAGAAGCAGGTTTTTTCCCTGACGCCGGAAAATCCCATCGTCACCGTAGAACACCGGGTGTTGAGACCAGATGGCCAGATGGCCTGGCAGCAGTGGACCAACCGGGCGCTTTTTGACGAACGGGGACATATCCGGGAGTTCCAGGCGGTGGGCCGGGATATCACCGAGCGCAAGGCCATGGAAGAGGCCCTGCGGGAAACCCGGGACCACCTGCAGACCCTGATCCAGGCCTCTCCCTTGGCCATCATCGTCATAGACCACGACCTTAAAGTGCGCGTCTGGAACCCGGCGGCGGAACGCATCTTCGGCTGGACCGCGGCGGAGACCCTGGGCAAAGCGCCGCCCACCATCCCCCCGGAAGAATTCCCCCGGGTGAGCGAGAGAATCAAAAAGGAACTGCAGGGAGAAGAGCAACAGACGGCCCTGGAGTTGCGCCGCCTGCGGAAGGACGGCTCCCTGGTGGACGTGAGCCTCTGGACCGCACCCCTGAAGGGCGGCAGCGGGGAATTTGTGGGAGACATGGGGATGTTCGCCGACATCACCCAGCGCAAGCAATCGGAGGCCGCGCTCCGGGAGTCGGAGGAAAAATACCGGGCCCTGCTGGACCACGCCAGCGATGCCATCCTCCTGGCGGACACTTCGGGGGCCATCCTGCAGACCAACCAGAAGGCGGCGGAACTTCTGGGATACAGCAAAGAAGAGCTCCTCCGGTTGCATTTCACCCAGCTCCATCCGCCCCAAGGGCTAGCCTGGGAGAGAGAGAACTTTAGCGAAATCCTGAAGAAAGGCGCGGCACCTCCACACGACTCAATAATACTACGAAAAGACGGGAAAGAGGTGCCGGTGGAGATCACGGGGAGCACCGTTGAATACGCGGGCAAGAAGGTGGTCCAGGGCATCTTCCGGGACGTCAGGGAGCGCCTCAAGACCCAGGAGGTTTTGACCAGGTCGGAGCAGCAACTGCGGGAGCTGACCACCCAGCTTCTCACCGCCCAGGAGAGGGAGCGGCGCCGGGTCTCCCGGGAACTGCACGACGAGCTGGGACAGGCCCTGACCGCGTTGAAGATCCACCTGGTGGGCGTAGGTGACCGGCTGCAGCCTGAGCAGCAGGCGCTAAAGAAGGACTGCGAACACCTGCTGGCCCACATCGACGACATCATCGAAAATGTGCGCCGCCTGTCCTGGGACCTGAGCCCCTCCATCCTGGAAGACCTGGGGCTGGCTTCGGCCCTGGGCTACCTGCTGCAAGAGACCTGCCGCAACAATAACATGGAATGCGTCCTGGACCTGGACGACATCAGCCACCTGTTTTCTCAAGAGGTCCAGAGCAACATTTACCGCATGTTTCAGGAGGCCCTGACCAACATCGTCAGGCACGCCGGGGCTTCCCGGGTATGGGTGACGGTCACCCGGCGGAAAGAGCGTGTGAGCCTGGTGGTGGAAGACGACGGCGCCGGCTTTGACGTGAAGGAGACGCTGTCCCGGAGGGCCTCCAGTAAAAGGCTGGGGCTGACCACCATGACGGAGCGGGCCCGCATGGCGGGAGGCACCCTAACTATTCACAGCCGCAAAGGCAAGGGCACCAGGATTACCCTGGCGCTGCCCTTGAGGTGAGGGGGATTTTCTTAGTGTACCGCGTGGTGCTGGCGGAAGACCATGCCCTGGTCCGGGAGGGCATCAAGAAAATCATCCAGGACGTGCCCGGGCTCCAGGTGGTGGGGGAAGCCGCGAACGGCCAGGAGCTGCTGGAGTTCCTGAACCGATTCCCGGTGGACCTGGTCATCCTGGACATTTCCATGCCGGTCCTGCCCGGCTTGGAAGCTGCCCGGGAGATCAAGCGGAAGCATCCTGGGGTCAAAGTGCTGATCCTCACCATGCACAGGATGCCGGAGTACCTGAAGGACGCGCTGGCGGCCGGGGCGGACGGCTATCTCCTGAAGGAGGATGCGGCCCGGGAGCTGGTCAAGGCCATGGACACTTTACGGGGAGGGCAAATTTACGTCTCCCCACTGTTGTCCGGGGAGCTGGCCCACCTGTACGTACAGAGCCGCCGGGAGGCGCCGCCCAGCCCTGGCCCTGCCCTGACGGCCCGGGAAATCCAGATCATCAAGCTCATCGCGGAGGGCAAATCCAGCCGGGAGATCGGGGAGCTGCTGTTCCTCAGCTTCCGCACCATTCAGAACCACCGCACCAAGATCATGCGCAAGTTGAACCTCAAGAAGAATACCGACCTGGTGAAGTACGCCATCCTTCAAGGCTATATTGCGGCCACGCCTGCTTGAATTCCGCTGATACTCCAAATACGTGGGTCTCTCCAAATACGTGAGTATTTTGCTCTATGAAAAAAGAGTATTTTCTCTCATTTATTTTACAATATTAGCATGTTAGCCTTGTAACATCTAAGTTTGTGTAAATTTACCTGTGAAGAAGGGGCCATGGCACACCTGTATAAAAAAGTGAAAAAAGGGCGGGATTACTATTACATCCGGGAAACCCAGCGGGTGTATGGTAAACCCACGACCATCAACCAGGTTTATTTAGGGACTGCGGACAAGGCGCACGCCCTCTTGGAGCAGCCCGAGAGCGCCGGCTTTTCTGCCAAGGAATTCGGCTCCCTATTCGTCCTCAATGAACTGGACCAGAGCCTGAACCTGGCGGGGATGATAGATGAGATTCTGCCGCCCAAGAAGCGGACCCGGGGCCCATCCCTGGGGGAACTGATCTTCTATGCCGCCATGAATCGGGCCATTGCGCCTACCAGCAAGAGGCAGCTGGCGTCGTGGTATGAGACCACGGACATCCAGCGCCTCCGCCCCCTGCGCCTGGAGTCCCTGAGTTCCCAGAATTTCTGGAACCATTACGACCGCATCGGCGAGGGGGACCTGGAGAAGATGGTGACGGCGTTCTTCCGGAAGGTCCAGTCTCTCTTGCCGTCCCGGGACGAGCCCCTGCTCCTGGAGGCAGTGAACCTGACCTCCTCCCCCCGTTCCCCCAACCCGGCCGGCGATTTGCTGCCGCCTCTGCCGTCCCCCCAGTTGGGGTTGATCCTGATCACCGGACAGGCCACCGGGGTCCCCCGGTACTTCCAGATCTACCCCGGGGGGCTGCCGGGAAATTTCCTGAATGGGTCCGTGGACAGCCTCTTGGCCCGGGCGGCCCAGATGGGGATTACTTCCCAGGATCTTACTTTCATCTTTAACCAGGAGATAGACGACCAGACCCTGTCCCGCATCGACGGCCGGGGGGGGTTCCACTTCATTGCTCCTTCCCCCAGCCTGACGGAGGAGGCGGCCCGGGTGCCCCTGAAGGATTTCCGCCCCCTGCCCGGCTCGGCCCGGGAGGGTGAAGACCCGGTCCTTTACTTTGAGACCCGGGTGCCCCTGGGGGCTGGCCAGCGCCGCCTGATCATCACCTTCGACCCCCAGTATTTCCAGAAGAGTTACCAGGACCTGCGCAAGAAGGTGCAAAAGGTGCACCGGGAGCTGGGGGGCCTGGCGGAGCGGGCCGGGGAGGCGGGCTTTTCGGCCACGGTTCAAGCCCATCTGGCGCAGTTATGCCAGCGTCTCAACCTCAGCCCCAGCCTGTTTCAGCTCACCTTGTCACGGCAAGGCGAGTATCCCACCCTGACCTGGCAGCTGGACCACCAGCAGGTGCAAGAGGCCTTGGGGCGCCTGGGCAAGAAAGTCCTGGTGACCGATCGGGAGGATTGGGCAGCGCCGGAGATTTACCGGTCTTATACCGAGCGGCTGGTGCTGAGGACCCTGAGCCCCAATGGCCTCCGGGGAGAGGGGGCCTTGGAGGCGAGGCAACCCTTTCATCTGCCCATGACGCCGCTGTATCACTGGACGGACTCCAAGCTCCGGGTCCACTTCTTCGTGTGCGTGGTAGCCCTGACCTATTTAGCCCTGCTGGGCCAGCGGCTCAAGGTGGGGGGCCTGGAAATCTCCCCCAAGGAGGCCATGGAGGAGATGCGGGCCCTGCGCAGCGCCATTCACATAACCCAGCCGGATGGTAAACTGCGCCGGAGCCTGGGCCGGGTCAGCGACTCCCAGCTGGCCATCCTCAAAGCCCTGGGGTATCAGGTCCAGGACGGCAAGGTCCTGCCCCTTTAACTCGGTCCTCATGGGTTATTGCCGGGAGGGGTGGGGTTGGCCCACCCCTCCTGATTTTTCAGACTCCCCCAGGTTAAGGCGCTCATCTCTCCCCGGGAGCGGTGGAAAAGGCAGAGGTTGTCGCCTTATTTGGCCTGTTCCAGGGCCTGGCCTGGGGCCGCGGCCATCCCGTCTGGTTAAATCCCTCAGCCGATATTTTTCCGGATTTTCCCTGGGTGGCAGATTGCCAAAATCCACTCCGGGATTTAAAATCCCAGCCAGGGCCGGCATAGCTCAGCGGTAGAGCAGCTGATTCGTAATCAGCAGGTCTGGGGTTCAAATCCCCATGCCGGCTCCAAGGAAAATCAGGGGGTTAGCTCATTAGAGCTAACCCTTTTTATGTTTGGGGTAGCATATGGGGTAGCAATTCTTGGAGTGCTATGGCCTGAAAAAAGAACAGGCCGGACCGATGGGCGACCGTGGCCGACCCTAACCCACAACCTATTTCGCTAAAGGAGGATGCCATGAGTGAGGAAGGAAAGGAGTGTCGGGAAACCCCGGAGGAAATCTGGGAGGCCTTGAGAATCATCAGGGCCGTGGGCGAATCGTTCTCTATCCAGGGCCAAGTGATGGGAATTGAGTTGCTTCGTGACCCGGATGAGCCTAAACACCCGCAACTGAGCGCAGAATCTTTCAGAACCCTGGGCAAACTGGTGATTGACCAGGCCGATGAGCTCGCGGATTACATAACCGCCAACCTTTAACCAGCAGGGCGCGGCCGGGGAAGATTAGGCTGATGACCTGGTGGAATTTGCTGCCCTTGATTAGTTCTAACCTCTTGGCAGGGTGAATGTTTGAGGCCCTGCCCAGGAGCCAAAGATTTTAGAAAGGGGGGCCCGGAGCCCCCCTTTCCTTCCCGCCTGAGGGTCGCCCCACCATGGGCCGCACCCCGAGCCTGTGCCCTTCTCGAACAGGGCCGGGCCAGCCCCGCTCCTTGCCTGTTCCAGCCTGGCCACCCGACCCCACCCATCATTCTCCTCCTTGGCAGCACCACTTGGAGGGGGCGCCGGAGCCTAAGTAGTTGATTCCTGGTGAGGGGGTAAGGTAAGGGTTCCCTCCCGATCGCGCCGTGTAAGGCGTCTCAAGCGGTCAATTTCAGACGAAAAGGGGCTCAGGAAGGGGGGTTAGCCGGGGGACCCGGGCTTCCGGGCCGCCTGGGGCCTCCCCGGAGCAAGACTTCCCGAAAGACTTCCTGAAGGACTTCGCGAAAGACTTCCTGAAAGACTTCGCCAAAGGTCCACCGCGGGAAAATGCAGGGGTTGCCACCATGCCGGTGAAACCAAGACAAAGAGATCATAAAGGCCGATTTACCGTGGACGGACCTTTGACAGAAAATGCAGGGGTTGCCACCATACCTGCCGCGGTTAAACCGCGGCGAATAAAGATGACCTCTTTCACCATGGCCATGGATTTCGGTGTCCACCATCCCCACTACCGCCTCCCCGCCCGGGCGCCAGCCTTCGGCCCAGCCTCAGGCCCCGCACCCCACCGCCAGCCCCCCAGCCTCTACCCTTGGGCCCGGTCCCTGCCTTCCCGGGCGCTCCAGCCCACCGGCCGGCTGGCTCCTGGCACTCCGCCCTGGCCTCATATATTCGCCCACTCCGAAAGGCAAACCCCGGGACGGGACTCCTACCCCCCCCTGCCTTTGAATACTCCCCACGGACAAAATTCTCAAAATCTATCGAGGGGGAAAAAGCAGACACCCCCCGGGTGATGGGACCCAGCCCCAAAATTTTAAAGGCAAAATTGAGCTGATCACATAAGGTGCGAGGCACAGAGGGGGTGCGCAGCACAAGGTGTAGCCCTTAATCTGTCATTTCATTATTTAGATTTTTAATCTCTCCATGCTTACCCTCTCTCCGGGGTGATATTTCTCATAAACCAACATAAAATGGGTCTATAATTGGCGTGGGCCAAGGGCAAGTTGATAGCTTTATCGAACCTTAACCCATACGGACATCTTGGCGGGCAGAAGACTAAACCCGGCACAGGTGCCTTGGCCCGGAAAAAGTGGGATAGGAATGTTCAAGGAATTGTGGGGGAAACGACGCTCAGTCAATGATAGTCCGGAGGCCCTATCTTTCCACCCTTTAATCTTCCACATGATAGACGTGGCGGCAGTTGCCGAATGCCTCTGGGAATATGTCTTGAACCGCGATGTCAAGACTGACCTGAGCGTCATGTTGGGATTGACCGAGAAATCGGCCG
>Ga0315268_10000608_pt1 | contig 41761 bp, 38 predicted proteins | sample C1_top_MG_FD_204535 | JGI IMG/M metagenome (GOLD analysis project Ga0315268, IMG submission 204535) | Sediment microbial communities from Yellowstone Lake, YNP, Wyoming, USA - C1_top | ecosystem: Environmental > Aquatic > Freshwater > Lake > Sediment | place: USA: Wyoming | collected 2017-08-01
ATAACGGCAAGGGCATCTCGGATGCCGCTCTGATCGACTCAAAGTCATTGGGTCTGCTGGGGATGCGGGAACGGGCGGCGGCGCTGGGCGGCAGCGTCGAGATCAGCGGCAAGCCGGGGCTGGGGACGACGGTGAGGGTGAGGATGAAAGGGAGCGGGGGAGCAGGGGAGCAGAGGAGCAGAGGGGCAGAGGGGTGGGGGTGACGAGTGAAACGTGAGGCGTGAAACGTGAAACGTGAGGCGTGAGCAAGGCCTTTTGCGTTAGCGTCGTTGTCACGCATCACGTATCACGCACTCCCTCTCCGGCATCCAACATCCAGCAGCCGGCATCCAGCATCCACCATCCAGCAGCCAGCTTCGCGCATCACGTTTCCCGCCCCACAACTGATGGCACAAAGCTGACCAATAACGGCTGATCTCGCCCAGCTTCCTCAACTCTCAACCCTCAACTATCAACCATCAGCTATCAGTCATGCCTGATTCCTACGTTCAAAACCTCTTCGCCGAGCGCATCGGCGGCGCCCAATACGGCAAATCCACCGCCCTCTACAAGTTCGAGAAGATCAAGCGCGCCAAGCGCGCCGCCCTCGCCGCCAATCCAGGGGCGGAGATTCTTGACCTGGGCGTGGGCGAACCCGACGAGATGGCGTTTGCCGAAGCCGTCGAGGCCCTCTACGCCGAAGCCCGCAAGCCGGAGAACCGCGGCTACGCCGACAACGGCGACGCGGTGCTCAAAGAAGCGGCGGCGCGATACTTGGAGCGCGTCTGCGGCGTCAAAGGCATCAACCCGGAGACTGAGGTCATCCATTCCATCGGCACCAAAGCCGCCTTGTCCATCCTGCCGGCGGCGTTGGTCAACCCCGGCGATTACGTGCTGATGACCACCCCCGGCTACCCGGTGTTTGGGACGCACGCCCAATACTACGGCGGCCGCGTCCACAACCTCCCGCTCACCGAGGCAAATCACTTCCTGCCCGACCTGGAGAGCGTGCCCGCCGGCGTCGTGCGCCGGGCCAAGGCGCTGGTGATCAATTACCCGAACAACCCCACCGGCGCCAGCGCCACGCCTGAGTTCTTTGCGCGGGTGGTCGAGTTCGCCCGGCGGCACCGGCTCGTCGTGATCCACGACGCCGCCTACGCCGCGCTGGTGTTTGAAGGCCGGCCGCTGAGTTTTTTGGCCGCGCCTGGGGCCAAAGAGGTCGGCGTGGAACTTCACTCGGCCAGCAAGAGCTTCAACATGACCGGCTGGCGCTGCGGCTTCGTCGCCGGCAACGCACTCCTGGTCAGGGCCTACGGCGACGTGAAAGACAACACCGACTCGGGCCAGTTCCTGGCCATCCAACACGCGGTGGCCCACTGCCTGGACCACCCGGAGATCACCCGGCAGATCGCCGCCAAGTACTCCCGCCGCATGGGCGCCCTGGTGGAGGTGTTGCGCAGGGCGGGCTTCCAGGCCGCCAAGCCCAAAGGCTCGTTCTACCTCTATGTCCGGGCGCCGAAGGCCGCCCTCAAACCGGACGGCGCACGGCTCGCCTTCGCCAGCGCCGAGGAGGTTTCCCAGTGGCTCATCACCGACCGGCTCATTTCCACGGTGCCGTGGGACGACGTCGGCGCTTACTTGCGCTGGAGCGTCACCTTCGCCGCCAAGGACCGCGCCGATGAACAGCGCGTGCTCGCCGAGCTGGCCCGGCGCCTCGGCGAAGTCCGGCTGGAGTTCTGAGCCGAAAATGCTCACCGGCCCCGACAGCGCGAAGCGTTTGGAGTGCGGCGGCTTGCCGGCGCTTTTGGCCGGTCCGGGGCGTAAGAAAGCGGGAGCAAACTCCCGCACTCCAAGACGCTTCGCGCCACCGATCGCCCTTCCCATTTTCATTGTTTGTGGCGCCGCGCGCGGCATGACTTCTGACTCGCAATCTGTGGTTGCCACGGCGGCCCCTTCCGTGCATTTTTGCGGCGGGATGAACCCGCAGGCGCAAAGGCCTTGCGATATGATGGCGGGCGGCTTTGGCGCCGCCGCAAACAATGAAAATGGTCCGAGAGGGAGAACGAGAACGATTCTGGAGCACTTCGCCTCTGTGTTCTCGGCAGCCTCGGTGGCCTTTTGGGCTCGGCGGGGAGAATTCAAATCGTTTGAGGAATGACTATGAATTGCACTGAAATGAAACGCCGTGAGTTCCTGCAAACCACGGCCACGATCGGCTTGGCGGCGGCTACCGGAGCGCTCTGGCGGCCAGTGTGGGCGGCGCAGCCACCCAATATGCGCGTCGGGGCGAGCGACCTGTCCGTCCAACCGGTGCTTACTTACAACCTCAGCCAGCGCCAGCCCGCCCGCAGTTGGCGGAACTGGGGCGACATCCAAACCGAAGAGGCCGTGGCGGACGAAGTGGCCCGGATCGAGCGCGAACTCAAGGCCCTGGCCGGCACGGCTGACTTCGGGCTGAAGACTTTGCCGCTCGCGAAGGTGAACGCCGCGTCACAGGTCGGCGCGCTCAAGGACGCCAATGCCGACGCGCTGCTGGTCTATGCCTCCGGCGGGGGCACGGACATCCTGGTGGCGCTGGCGGCCCTGGGCAAGCCCATGGTGATCTTCGTCCGCGACAAGTCGGGCCCCTATTACCTGTGGCACGAGATCGTGGACTCCAGGTTCGTGCGCAGCCACACCGACGAGCCGAAGCAGGCCAACGCCGGGCTGGATGACGTGGTGGTGGATGACCAAGGTGAGATTCTCTGGCGGTTGCGCGCGCTTTTCGGGCTGAAGAACACCATCGGCCGCCGCATCATTTGTGTGGGCGGCCCGGGCGGCTGGGCGTGTCCCCAAGCGCCGGAGCGTGCCCGCCAGCGTTTTCAAATCGAGATGGTGACAGTGCCGATTCCCGACGTGAATGCCCTCATCGAATCTGCCCGGAAGGATACCGCCGCCGTGGCCGAGAGCAAGAGTCAAGCCCGCAGCTACCTTGCCGCCGAAGGGGTCACGTCGCAGATCACTGAAGACGCCGTGGCCGAGGCGTTCCTGCTCAAGAACATCTTCCGCGAGCTGATGACCAAGCACAACGCCTGCGCCGTGACCACCAACGGCTGCATGGGCAGTTACGCCCGCATCATGCCCTGCCTGACCCTCACGTTGACCAATGACGACGGCTACATGGCCTATTGCGAGTCGGATTTCGTGAACATCCCCGCGGGCATCCTGATGCACTACATCGCCAACCGGCCAACCTATTTCTGCAATCCCACCTTCCCGCACAATGGCCGGATGCTCTTCGCCCATTGCACCGCCCCGCGCCGGATGGACGGCGAGATGCTGGCGCCGGTCACGCTCGTCACTCACTATGAGTCGGACCACGGCGCCGCCACGCACGTCCACTTCCGCATAGGGCAAAACGTCACTGTCATCAAGCCCGACTTCGAGGCCAAGCACTGGCTGGCCTTGACCGGCAAGGTGGCGGACACGCCGTTCCTGGCCACCTGCCGCGCGCAAATCGAAATCGGCCTTGACGCCGACACCCAGGAGGTCATCCGCAACATGCGCGGATTCCACTGCCAAATCGCCTACGGCGACTGGACGCGGGAAGTGGCGTACGCGGCCAGGAAGGTGGGCATCGAGGTCCAGCGCCTGCCCAAAGCGGCCTGATGCGTGGCTAACTGCACCAGCGGCTCCACGTTGGCCCGCGCGGACACCACCACCAACTGTCGCGCCTCCAAAACCAGCAGACAGACCCGCAGGCTCCGCCCGGAGTGCGCAGCGGCGGGCACGTAGATGGCGACAACTTCCGCCTGACTGGCCACGCCAACGACGCGGTCGAAGCCGCGCTTGGCCATGATTTTGTCGGCGGCGGCGAGCACGGCGCCGGAGCGGAGCGGCTGCTCCTGCCGGCCAAGTTGATAGACGCCTACCGACGCGCTGTGCACCGTCTCCAGGGCACCTCTGGCGACGGGATCAAGGTCAGCCAGTGACAGCCCCGCCCGGACCAGCGAGAAGGTAAGCCGGCCCACGCTCAACTCGACCTTCCGGTCCAACTTTGCCGCGATGGCCCTGGCCGCACTGTCGCGCAAGGCCCGCGCCTCACTGCCGAGCCGGAAATAGCCAGTCACCCCGACGGCGAGCAGGCCAAGCATCAGCAGTGGGACGGCGGCCAGCCCGCACAACACCCACCAGAAGGAAACCGGCGGGCGCTTGCGAGGGGCGCTTTCAGCAGAATGGACTGGCGATGTGGCTTTCATTTGGCGTGTAACTTGGGTGGACCGCTACCGGCGAACTAAAACGAACCTGTTGGTCGTAGGGCTCCAACCGGAACCGGATCATCCGCGCAATCCGCGTAATCCTCGGTTAAAGAGTAACCGCGGATGGCGCGGATGAACGCGGATGGGAATGCAAGAGCGATCTTTTTGACCATCTTCGTCTTTTGGTTTTGGCTTCGCCGCTCAGGACTTCTTATGGTGCTCGCCCGCGTTGATGGCCTCGCCGGCTTTCTTCAACGGTTCGATCTTTAGCCGCTCGCCGAGGGTCGCCAATTTCTCCGGCTTGATGTCGCCGACGATGTTGACCAGGACGGCTTCGTGCTTGCCGTCCAGCACCGTGATGGCCAGCCCTTCCACCGCTTCTGCGCCGCGGGTCTTGACGTAAACCCGCACGTCCTGGTCCTTCTCCTGGGCGATGACGATGCGTTCCCAGCCTTTGGCTTCCAGCTCGGCACGGACCTTCTCGACGCGCCCCAGAACTTCGGCGCGGTTCTGGTCGTCCAGGCCGATGACGTTGACGTGGACCAGTTGCAGGCCGCGCAGCAAGTCGGCCACTTCAGGTTCCTCCTTCTGGGTCAGGCGCGCCACCATGGAGAGAAGGTTGTTTTTGATGTGCACTTCCACGAACTCGCCGCCGGCTTGGGGCGGGGTGAGCTTGCCAAAGTCAACGTAGCCGGCAGCCGGCGGGTCGGCTTGGAGACCGACGTTGATGAGAGCGGCGAGGGCCGCGCTGCGAAGGGCATATCGAATCAAGCGTTTCATAATGGACTGTCTGCGTTAACGGTTCTGTTTCGCCGGGGCACAGCGTCCCCAGCCAACAGGAATACCCGGAACACAGGCGCGAAGTTTCAGGAGAGTGGGGAAACGAAGCAGCGACACCGCGGATGACGCGGATTGCGCGGATGGGTAGAGTCAGCGCAGGAGGAAAGCGGCGCAAGGCAGCCCGAGCCGTATCCTTGGCTGACGTGTCAAGGGTGCCAGTATCGCAAGGCCGCATGGCGTTGTTGGCCATGCGGGTTGAGCCTAGTCGGCAGGCAAGAGAGCCAAGACCGCGAAGGCCGTGGCCATGTCGGACATCACCATGCGGTTCCAGAGTTCGCCGCGCGGCCCGCCGTTCTCATGGTCGTGGTTGAGCGAATGCGCCCGCCAGAGTTTCCAGTGGTGCGAATCCACCTGGAATTCCTTCTGATTCGCTTTGAGCCAGTCGGTCGCCTTCTTCAAGGTGGGATCGCCCGACGGTGATCCGGCTTGACGCAGGACAAAGGCGATCAGGCCGGTGGCGTAGCCGTCGGATTTCGCCAACAAAGACAGATCAGGTTTGCCGGGAGGCGCGAAGGGCGGGGCGGTTTTGGACCATCGCCATGGGCCCAACTTGTAGAGAGACCAACCGCCGTCGTCATTCTGGTTGGCCTGTAATTCCGCCCTCAAGCTCTGGCGCTGTTCGGGACTCAGCAGACCCGCGAGCCGAGTGGAGGCGAGCAGCGCCCAAACCCGGTTGTAAAGATTCTGGGCCGCATAGTTCCCGTTCAGATAGGCGCGCAACTTGTCAATATGGCTCGCCGTGTCTCCTTCGTTGCTTTTGATGAGGCCGGGGGCGGCGCCCACCGCGATCGCGGCCAAGGCGGCGCCGTAATACTGGGCATCGGCGGATTCGTCGGGTTCCGCCCCGGTATTCATCCAATCCCAAGCGCCGTCCGGACGCTGGCTCTCCCACAACTGTCCGAAAGCCTTTCGGGTCAGCTCACTCACCTGCTGGCGGTTTTGGCGGGCATCCTCAAGGGCCAGGATCAAGGCGTTGAGCACCGCCTCCGTCCCGCGTGCTTGTCCCGGTTGGCTGCCGTAGAGTGATTCCTGACTGGCATTCTTGTCCACCCGTTGAGCAATGGCCGCCAGGAGCTTTACTTCCTGGGGCGTCGGGTTTGTGACTCGCATCGCCTTGCGGAGCGCCGGGCGGGCGAGGAGGTAAGGGACCACTGCATGACACGAAATGCAGGAGGTCTTGCCTTCGCCGGTCTTGAGTTTTGTTGCCCTGTCGAGCCACATGTCCATGCGGTCATCCAGGTATTGGGCGGCTTTTTCTGGGTCCCAAGCGGCGTTAACGTCCGGCCTGTCTTGTGGGTTCAGATTGAGCGCGGTTGCGCCGAGGGCTATCGCAACCACCAGAACTCTAGTTGACAACTTCATAAATCATTTCTCCGACAGCTTGCGGAAGTAGGTTTGGACGCGCTCGCGGTAGGCGGGGGGCAGGCGGGTGGGATCAATGCTGGTCATTTCCGGGCGGGGGGCATTGGTGGCGGCCTTTTCTACCGTCTCGGTGGCCGCGCGCACGGGATGAGCTTGACACGGGGTTGAGCTGAGGCCAGGGGCGTCATAGGGGAGGAGGTAAAGCTTCCCGAGCGCCGACGTGTCCCAGTAGCTCATAGCGCTAATCGCCCCGGTCTTCGTCGAGGATCTGCTCAACCGTCAGTCCGGTCTTGCCCGTCCCCGTGCTCTCCCGGAGGCGCCTGAGCGTTTCCAGCCAGGCTCGTCGGCCTGGCGAGGGCACTGACTCCGGCAGGCGCGTGAGTTTGGCCACTGCCTGTCCTTGGTTGGTGATGACCACTTCTTCGCCCTGCTGGACCCGCTTGACCAGCTCCAGCAGGTCGGCCTGTGTCTGTTCCAACGTCGCCGTCATGCAGTTACTAAAGCACTTTCTGAGGGGAAGTCAATTGCGTGGCACCTCGGCCAGGAGCTGCGCGATGATGTCGTCGGTGGTCTTGCCTTCGGCGTCGGCCTGGAAACTGCGAATGATGCGGTGCCGCAACACCAATGGGGCGAGGGCGGCGACGTCTTCGCACGCGACGTTGAAGCGGCCCTGGCAGGCGGCCCGGGCGCGCCCGCCCAGGATGAGGTACTGGCTGCCGCGCGGGCTGGCGCCCCAGCGCACCCAGCGCACCCAGCGCTTGATGTAGTCGGGGGCCTGCGGATCGGTCGGTCGGGTGGCGCGCACCAGGCGCACCGCGTAGTCCACCACGTTAGGCGCCGCCGGTATCTGCGCGATGGCCTCCCGGTAGCGCAGCACCTCCTGCTGGCTGAGCACCGGACTAATGCGCTCCAGGGGCGTGAACGAGTGTTGCATCACCAAGTCCCGCTCGGTGGGCAGCGATGGGTAATCCACCAGCAACTCGAACAGAAACCGGTCCAGTTGCGCTTCGGGCAACGGATACGTGCCCTCTAGCTCAATCGGGTTCTGCGTGGCCAGCACAATGAACGGTTCCTCCAGCCGATAGACCTTCCCCGCCACCGTTACGGTCTTCTCCTGCATCGCCTCCAGGAGGGCGGCCTGAGTCTTAGGGGGCGTGCGGTTGATTTCATCGGCCAACAGGACCTGCGTGAACACCGGTCCCCGCACGAAGACAAAACTCCCGCCGCCCAGTGGCCGCGTGCTCCTGGAGTATCTCGGTCCCGGTGATGTCTGAGGGCATCAAGTCGGGCGTGAACTGGATGCGCGAGAACGACAGCTCCAGCGCCCGAGCCATCGCCTGCACCAGCAATGTCTTGGCCAGGCCCGGCACGCCCACCAGCAGGCAATGGCCCCGCGAAAAGAGGGCATAGAGCGCCGTCTCGACGGTGGTCTGCTGGCCAACGACCACCTTGGCGATTTCGGCCTGAAACCGTTGGACGCACGACGGCAGCGATTCGAGCGCGGCCGCCGGCTCCAGGCTGCTGATTGCCGGCGGCTGGGCCAGCGGCGCCAAGCCAGCTTCGGCATTAGTGTCAAGGGCCATCACCTCGGACTGCATGGGCGGGGTCTGCCGCGACTCAAGGCGGCTGGCAAACCTGAAGTGCAGGGCAAATAATGCTAAGCAATTCACAAATGGCGGCAAGCGCGGAGCCGGGCTTGGGGGGAGCGTGGGCTTCGTCAACGGTGCAGCCGGGGCAGGCGAGTCCTCCGACGAGCCGGCGGTTCGCCCCGGTGGCAGCGAGACCCTGAGCATGACGGGTGAACCAGAACGCCAGTACGGCGCCAAGCCGCGCGAGCCGGCCCTTAGCGGCCGCGCCTGGGAAAAGGAGTTCGGTTACGCGCGCAACTTCCTGAACAACCGCTTTGTGTACGTGGTGATCTCGCCGCGCGCGCGCGGATTGTCGGTGGGGATTAACATGAACCCGGACAAGAAGTGCAGTTTCGATTGCGCGTATTGCGAGGTGAACCGCGACGTCGTGCCGCGCGACCAGCACCTGGACGTGGCGGTGATGGTCCAGGAACTCCAGCACACCGTGCGCCTGGCGCTGGAAGGACTGCGCGAAACGCCCCCTTACCAGAGCCTGCCCGCCGAATTACTGGAGCTGCGCCAAGTCGTGCTCAGCGGCGACGGCGAGCCGACCTTGTGCCCGAACTTCCGCGAGGCGGTGCAGGCGGTGGCGCACTTGCGGGCGCTGGGCAAGCTCCCCTTTTTCAAGCTGGTGCTGGTGACCAACGGGACGGGGCTGGACTTGCCGGCGGTGCAAAGCGGCCTGCAGTTGTTCACGCCCCAGGATGAGGTCTGGGCGAAGCTCGACGGGGGCACGCCAGACTACATCGCCAAGATCAACCGCCCGAAGGTCGCGCTGGCAAAAGTGTTCGCCAACATCCTGGCGCTCGGCCGGCAGCGACCAATAATTATTCAGAGCATGTTCCCGCTTTTCAACGGCGAGGAGCCTTCGGCTGAGGAGATTGGGCAGTACGTCGCCCGGCTGCAGGAGTTGCGGGACGGCGGCGCCCGCATCGGGCTGGTGCAGATTTACTCCGCGATGCGACCGACGATGCACCCCGAATGTGGCCATCTGCCGCTTAAGACACTCTCCCGCATCGCCCAGAGCGTGCGCACCGGCACCGGCCTGCGCGCGGAAGTTTTCTAGGCCAGACAACCTGCCGCGGCCCGTGGCGCCACAAGGGAGGAGAATGCCACCGGATCAGGACTAAGATTAGCATCTGACATTCAAAATGTCGTAAAACTGTCTCGCAGGTTTGGAAATTTCAAATCTGTTTGGCTAGGATTAGGAAGGTTCCTCTTCGCGCCTTTGCGTTTAGACTCTTGCGTCAGCGATAAATGTCCACCAGGAAGAGCAACGCTTCGCTGCGGCCGGCGTTGACTAGGGCGTGCGGCACGTCGGCCCGGTAGCTGGCTGAGTCGCCTGGGCGCAGCTCTTCGGCCTCGCCGGCCGACTCCACGCGCACGCGGCCCTTCTCGACGGTGAGGAACTCGCGGGTGCCCTCGAAGTGCGGCGCGCTGCGCAATTCCCCGCCCGGTTGCAGGAGGACTTCGTAGAATTCCACATCCTTCTCCAGGTTCAGCGGCGAGAGCGTGCGGATGCAGCAGGACTTGTCCGAACGGTAGTGATAAGCCTTGTCGCCGGCGCGAATGACCGTGAGCGAAGAGGTAGCCGCTGGCGATTCGACCAGTTCGCCAATGGTCATGCCCAGCGCCCGCGCGATGCGCAAGGTGACGGCGACGGTGGGGTTGGCCCGGTCGCGTTCGATCTGGCTGAGCATGGAGCGGCTCACGCCGCTGGCGTTGGCCAGGGTTTCGAGCGACCAACCGCGCGCCGTGCGCAGATGGCGGACCCGCGCGCCCAGGTGGCGGCTGAGGCCTTCGGCCGGCACTGGCGCCGGAGCGGGTTTGGGCAGTTGCGAGCTTCGAGCGCGCCGCATAAGGTGGCCAAGGATGCGCGCGGTTTTTGCCGGCGTCCAGTCGCATTCGCGGGGGACCGGCGCAGAGGGCATTTGGCCGCTGAAAGCGGCGCGGTGGACTTGACTGCGCGGGCGGAAAGGCCTGGTGTCCATTGAGTTTGCTGACCGAAGCCGACACGTGCCGAAAGTTCGTTCTGCCGAGGGTTTACGCCGCCGGCTGGAGCGACGAACGAATCGATGAACAATGCGCGCTCATTGACGGGCCCATGGTGGGTGCGGGGACGCGGGTTTGGCGGGCCGGACAAGCTCCGCGCCACCGTTGAGAGAACGCAGAGCCTACTTGACGCCGAAGAAAGCCGACGCGCATGAGCGGCAAGCCCAATGCCTCCAGGTCAAACTGCTTCATCATTGCCGGCCCCAACGGCGCGGGCGAGACGACGTTTGCCGGCGAGTTTCTGCCGCTTCATGCCGGGTGCCGCAATTTCATCAACCCTGACCTGCTCGCCCGCGCCTACTCGCCCTTCGATCCGGACGCGGGCATGCTGCGCGCGGGACGCGCCGTGTTGGAGCGCGGCGCCGGTTCCCGCGGTCGCTCCGCAATCTGTTCACGCTCTACCGCCCCCTGCTCGACACGCTCCATTTCTTCGACAATTCCACCGAGACCCCGCGCCTGGTCTTTAAGGACCAGGCTGGACGGACGACTGTGTTTGACAACTGCCGTTACGCTAGGCTTCAGGCCATTCCCACGCCATGAACCTCTCCGCTTTGCCTCCCCGATCCCTGACTCAAAAAGCACTCGCGGCTCTCCAAGCGGCCGTTGCCAAGGTGGTTGCAGACCGCCGCCAGCATGGCCGGCCGGTCGCTGTCTGGCGCGAGGGGAAGGCCGTTTGGGCTTTTCCCTCTGAGACCGGACTGCTCCGCGAAGCCCCCACCCCGCACCAGGCCGGAGCCCATCTGTCGAAAGAGTGAACCACCGCTGCTTGCCTGGTGAGCCGCGACAAGCGCGACGAAAACAACCGCGCCCCGCGACGGGAATTCGGAGGGACTCAAAGAACAGTTTGCATTTCGGCGTGAATACCGGCATCTTCCCGGCTTTCTAATGAGTGAACGATTGAACGGAATGAAGACGAACAGAGAGTGGATGAGGGGCGCCAAGCGGCGGTCGGTGGTGCTGGCGTTGGGCGCGGCGCTGGCCGCGCTGAACTTGGCGGGCTTGGGCCAAGCCCGCGCGGCCGAGGCAGAGTTGGCCCCGCTGCCGCTGAAACTGCCGATCCCAGCCTTCATGGGCACGCCCACCGACATCCCGCTGGATGAGCACCTCGAAAAGCCTTCGGACAAGCCGCGCCCGCCGTTCCTGGCCCCCAAAGGCGTGCAAAACGTTGCCCTCAACAAAAAGGTCTCCAGCAGCGACAAGTCGCCCATCACCGGCACGCTCGAATTGGTGACTGACGGCGACAAAGAGTCCAACGACAACAGCTTTCTGGAGCTGCACCGCCGAACCCAGTGGGTGCAGATTGACCTGGAGAAAAACTGCAAAATCCATGCCATCGTAGTTTGGCATGCGCACAACACCTTCCAGGTTTATCACGACGTGGTGGTGCAAGCGGCGGATGACCCGGACTTCACCCAGAACGTGCGCACCCTTTACAACAACGACTACGACAACAGCTCCGGCCTGGGCATCGGCAAAGACAAGGAGTATTTCGAGAACTACGAGGGCCGACTGATGGACGCCAAAGGCGTGGTGGCGCGCTACGTGCGTCTTTACAGCAAGGGGAGCACCTACAGCGCGCTCAATCGCTACACCGAGGTGGAAGTGTGGGCGTTGCCGAGTGAATGAAGCGGTGGCTGGCGCTGGGGTGGTTGGTGGCCGTGGCGGGCGCGCTCGCCTTGCGGCTGCCACAATTGGCGCGCCGGCCCATGCACGGGGACGAGGCCGTCCAGGCGTGGAAGCTCCGGGGGCTGTGGGAGGAGGGCGTGTATCGCTATGACCCCAACGAATACCACGGCCCCGTTCTGCATTACGCGACGCTGCCCTTCGCCTGGCTGAGCCGCGCGGGCGAATTCGCGCAGTTCACGGAAAAGACGCTGCGCATCGTCCCGGTAGTCTTTGGCGCTGGGATGATTCTGCTGCTTGCGTGGCTGCGGGACGGTCTGGGCAACGCGGCGACGCTGAGCGCGGCGGCGCTGACGGCGATTTCGCCGGCGCTGGTCTTCTACAGCCGGTACTACATTCACGAGACGCTGCTGGTTTCCTTCACGTTGCTTCTGCTGGCAGCGGGCTGGCGTTACTGGCGCACACGGCGCGTTGGCTGGGCCGTGCTGGCCGGGGCGGCCCTGGGGCTGATGCACGCCACCAAGGAAACCTGCGCGCTGGCCTTGGGCGCCATGCTGGCGGCGGCTGCGCTGAGCCTGGCTTGGGCTGGCTGGGTGGAGCGCAAGCCTCTGGCCCCGAGCCCTTCGCTCAACTGGTTGCATTTGGTGGTTGGGCTGGCTGTCGCCGTCGCGGTTTCGGTCACTCTTTTCTCGTCCTTTTTCACCAATGCGAGCGGGCCGTTGGACTCGTTGCGCACTTACCTTCCGTGGCTGAACCGCGCTGGCGGCGCCTCGGCTCATAATCACTCCTGGTATTTCTACTTCCAGCGGCTGCTTTTCTTCCATCACGGCAGGGGGCCGGTCTGGAGCGAGGCCCTCATCATGGCGCTGGGGCTGGTGGGACTGGGGGCGGCGTTGACAGGAAAGGGATTGGTGGGGGCCAACGCGCGCTGGGTGCGATTCCTCGGGTTCTATGCCGCGACTCTTACGTTGATCTATTGCTCGATTCCCTACAAGACGCCTTGGTGCGCCTTGGGCTTTTGGCACGGCACGATTCTCATGGCTGGCGTTGGGGCGGCGGCGTTGGTGCAGATGATGAAGGGGCGCTGGCGGCGAGTGGTCGTGGCGGTCGTGCTGAGCGCAGCGGCGGGCCAGTTGGCTTTCCAGGCCTGGCGCGCCGCCTTTCCGTATTGCGCTGACCGCCAGAATCCTTACGTGTATGCCCACACCTCACCGGACATCCGGCGCTTGGTGCGGACGGTGGAAGCTTTGGCGGCAGTACACCCGCAATCCTACCAGGTCGTGGTCAAAGTCATGGCGCCGGGCCGCGACTACTGGCCGTTGCCCTGGTATCTGCGCCGATTCAAGCACGTCGGTTGGTGGGACCACGTGCCCCCTGACCCGGACGCGCCCATCGTGATCGCTGGCACCAAGTTTGGGGCAGCTTTGGGGGACAGACCGGGCCAGACCTGGGCCGGCCTCTACGAGTTGCGCCCGCTGAACTTTCTGGAGCTCCACGTTGATTCCAACCTATGGGCGCAGTACCTCAAGTCAGGCTGGCGCCCCAGCGATGAGGACCAATAGCCTACAGCAGACAAAACGAGCCACATGAGCTACAACCTAATCATCCCGCCGGGCTACAAACCGCTGCTTGGCGTCAAGGAAACCGAACGCGCCATCAAAGAGCTGAAGGATTTCTTTGAATTGAATCTCGCCACCGAGCTGAACCTGAGCCGAGTCACCGCCCCGCTGTTTGTCAGGAGCGGCACGGGCATCAACGACGACCTGAACGGCGTCGAACGGCCGGCTTCATTTGGGATCAAGGAGATGGACGGCGTGCGGGCGGAGTTTGTGCAGTCGCTGGCCAAGTGGAAACGGATGGCGCTGGGAGAGCTTGGCTTCGAGAGCGGCTACGGCCTTTACACTGACATGAACGCGATTCGCCCGGACGAGCAGTTGGACAACACGCACTCGCTCTACGTTGACCAGTGGGATTGGGAGCGGGTCATCACGCCGGGCGAGCGGAATCTGGAGTTTCTGAAGAAGATCGTGCGGAAGATTTACGCGATCCTGAAACGCACCGAGCACTTCATCTATGAGCGGTATCCGGCCATCCGGCCCGAATTGCCCGAGGAGATCACCTTCGTGCACAGCGAAGAGTTGCTGGCCAGGCACCCGGCGTTGCCGCCCAAGGAGCGGGAAATGGAGCTTTTGCGCGAGTGCCGCGCGGCGTTCATCATTGGCATCGGCGGCCAGTTGGCCGACGGCCAGATACATGACGGGCGGGCGCCCGACTACGACGACTGGACGACGCCCACGGGCGAGGGCCGCCGCGGCCTCAACGGCGACATCTTCATTTGGAACCCGCTCTTGAACTGCGCCTTCGAGCTTTCGTCTATGGGCATCCGCGTGGACAAGGAGACGATGTTGAAGCAGTTGGAGATTCGCGGCTGCACAGAGCGGCTCAAACTGCTCTGGCATCAGAAGCTCCTGAACGGCCAGATGCCGCTTTCCATCGGCGGCGGCGTTGGGCAGTCGAGACTGTGCATGTACTACTTGCGCAAAGCCCACGTCGGCGAAATCCAAGCCAGCATCTGGCCGGAGGAGATGATCGCCGCCTGCCGCCAACACCACATCCCGCTGCTCTGAGGCAGGCCGGTCCTCATGCCAGTTCCGGCGCCACGAAAGATGAGAATAGGGTGGGCGCTGGAGGGCGCGAAGCGGCATAATCCGTGTTTCATCGGTGTCATTCCGTGGCTCAATACCATTTGATGGCCAGTCTTGCTGGAGCTGGCCGTCAATCCCCAACTCCTTCACCTTTTGGATGGACGCCCGCGCCGTTCTGCGCTACCAGTAGGCCACAACGACTCCGTGGAGCCCGGCCCCGGCAGGAGGTTTGCGGGGCGGCGACCGCTGGTGCCGGCCGGCGGCGCTTCGGGGGCGGCTTCGGCGCGGGGTCGTCTGGACAAGAAAGGCTTGGGACATGAAAGAACGTGATTTCACCCGGCGCGAATTCATCGCGACCGCTTCGGCAAGTTCCCTGGCTGCGGTGGCTGCCAGCACCGTGGCCGCCTACGGGGATAACACCAGAAGGGCTGGCAAACTGGCGCTCTTGGGGGGCGAGCCCATCCGCAAGAACAAAAGTTGGCCCGCCTGGCCACACGTTGACGACAAGCTCGTGGACGCTCTTGTGAAGACGGCCCGGAGCGGGATTTGGTGCCGCATTCAGTCGGCCACCGGCGCCGTGCCCACTTTTGAGAAGGAATTTGCACGGCTGATGGGCGCAAAGTTCTGCGTGGCCACTGGTTCGGGCACGCAGGCCCTGCATACGTGCGTGGAAGCGCTGGGCATCGGGCCGGGCGACGAAGTCATCACCTCGCCCTACACTGATCCAGGCACCATCGCGAGCATTCTGGCCAGCCGGGCGCTGCCCGTGTTGGCCGACTTGGACCCGGCGTCTTACCAACTGGACCCCGACGATGTGGAAAGAAGGATCACCGAAAACACGCGGGCGATCATGCCGGTGGACATGATGGGGCAGCCCTGCCACCTGGAACGGATCCTGGCGATTGCCCGGAAACACAAGCTGCACGTGATCGAGGACGCCGCCCAGGCGCATCTGGCCGAATACCAGGGCAAGAGGCTGGGCACCATCGCCGAATTGGGCTGCTTCAGCTTCCAGACGTCCAAGACCATCGCCTGTGGTGAAGGCGGCGCGATCCTCGGCGACGACGAGGCGCTCATGGACAAGTGTTACACCGTCCACAACCACGGCACTTCCCGCCGGGGCCGCACCGAGGTCATCGGGCCGAAATACCGCATGAACGAGTTCGAGGCCGCGGTGTTGCTCGCGCAATTGGACGGCGCCCAAGAACGCTTCCGCCGCCGCAATGAAAACGCCGCTCATTTGACCGAGCGGCTTAAAGGTTTTCCGGGCATTACGCCCCAGAAACTCTATCCGGGCACCGCCAGCGGCTCCTTCTACATCTATGCCATGAGCTATCACAAGGAGCACTTCAACAATGTGGAGCGGGAGCGCTTCCTCAAGGCGGTGGGGGCCGAAGGCGTCAGCCTCAGCCCGTACATCGAGCGCGGTCTGCACCGCGAACCGTGGATCGAGCACGTCCTGCAGAGCAAGGTCTATCAGAAGATGTACTCGGCGCGCCGCCTCCGGGAGTATCGGGAGCAGATAAACTGTCCCAACTGCGACCGGGTTTGCCAGGAAATGGCCATGATCTGGGCCTCCGGCCCGCTGCTCGGAACCCGCGAAGACATGGACGACGTGGCCGACGCCATCCTCAAGGTTTACGAGAACCGGGACAAGCTCAGCGCGGCCTGAGGCGCCCGCTGGGTGATGGCCGGCTGGTTGGGCTAGCGTGAGCAGATCGAACAGTGAGCCGGGTTGGCGAAAGGAACGAAAATGCCATGATCACCAGGACGTTCCAGGTGGAGTTCCGGAACCTCGATCGGCTTCACCTTCCCCCGCGCCCCGCGGATGCGCGCGACCAGCTCATGGCTGTTCTGGAGGCGCTTGTCCAGGATTACGGGCCGGAGAAGATCATCGCGTTCGGTTCGTGCGTGCGCGGGCCGGTGGACGAGCACAGCGATGTGAACTTGTGCGTGATCCGCCAGCATCCACCGGGCTGCACTCACCCCGGCCTGGAGGCCGATCCGTGCGCTGGAAAGGTGAAGCCGCGGATTTCGACCGATATCCTCGTCCGGACCCCGGCCCAGTGGGAATCGGCGCGGCAGGCGCCCTTTGGCGTCATGGCCGAAGTCGTCAACCACGGCCTGATCCTGTATGAAAGGTGATCCCCGCAATGCAGCCGACTGGCTGAGGGTCGCGCGCCGGGACCCGGACGGGCGCGCGCCCAGGTAAGATTTCAAATAAGCGGCATAAATGCCGCGCCCCAGCCATGCGCCACCGACACCGTAAACCACCTTTGCTTTTCGGCGCGAAGGCCCTACTCTGAGGCCGTGACGACACCGGAAAGGCCCGCGCGCCCGCCGGCCGACCCCGAACTGCGGCGGCGCATCCAAGAACTGATCGCTTACAAAGGCCGGGGCTACAACCCGGACCTGGTCGAAGGCATTATCGAGAGCGCGCTCAAGTTGATGCGCGACGTCGAACACCGCGGCGACGTGCGCGTTATCCACACCGCCGTCCGTGAGTTGCGCCACGCTTTCCGGCTCTTCGCTCCTTATGCCGACCGGCGGAAAGTGACGATCTTCGGCTCCGCGCGCACGCAGCCCGACAGACCTGAGTACCAACAGGCGGTCGAGTTCGCCCGCAAAGCCGCCGCCGCCGGGTTCATGGTGATCACGGGCGCGGGCGCGGGCATCATGCAGGCCGGCCACGAGGGCGCCGGCGCCAAGGCCAGCTTCGGCGCCAACATCCGCCTGCCCTGGGAGCAGGAACCCAATCCAGTCATCCAAAGCAGCCAAAAGCTGATGACCTTCAAGTACTTCTTCACCCGCAAGCTCACTTTCATGCGGCATTCGGACGCGGTGGCGCTGCTGCCGGGGGGCTTCGGCACGCTCGACGAAGGTTACGAGGCCCTCACGCTGATGCAGACCGGCAAGAGCCGCCTGATGCCCTTGGTGCTGATTGACAAGCCGGGCGGCACTTACTGGAAAACCTGGGACAAGTACGTCCGCGAACACCTTCTCCGCAACGAATTGATCTCCGAAGACGACTTGACGCTCTACCAACTGACCGACAGCACCGACCAGGCGGTGAAGTGGATCAGCCGGTTCTACCGCAACTACCACTCCAGCCGCTTTGTCAACGACCTGTTGGTCATCCGCTTGCAGCACGCGCCTTCGCCTTCGGCCATCGCCGCGCTCAACGAGGACTTTGCGGACATCATTGCCGGCCCCGGCATTCAACTCATCGCCGCCACGCCGGAAGAGCGCGACGACGACGATTGCGTGGAGCTGCCGCGCCTGGCCTTCGGCTTCGACCGGAAACATTACGGCCGCCTGCGGCAGTTGATTGACCAGCTCAACGGCCTCTAAGCGATTGCGCATCGAAATCATCAACACGGGCACGGAGCTGATGCTGGGGCGGGTGCTCAACACCCACCAGCAGTGGCTCTGCCGCCAACTGGCCGACGCCGGTTACACGGTGAGCCGGCAGGCGGCGGTGGCCGACCGCGCCGAGGAGATTCAGCAAGCGTTGCTGGAGGCACTGGCCCGGGCCGACGTGCTCATCATCACCGGCGGCCTGGGCCCGACCGCTGACGATGTCACCCGCCAGACCATCGCCGGCCTGCTGGGCCTGCCCTTGCGCGAAGACCCCGCCGTCTGGGCGGACATCCAAGCCTGGTTTGCCGCCCGGAACCGTCCGCTGCCGGCGAGCGCCAGGATTCAAGCCCTGGTGCCCGAAGGTGCGCGGGTGCTGCACAACACCAATGGGACTGCGCCCGGGTTGGTCATCGAGGTCAACCCGACTTATCAACATGCCGTGCTGGCTTGGCTCGCGGCGGCCCCCGTGCCGGCGCCCCAGGCCGTCGCCGGGCCGGCGGGCGGCATGCCCGCAGCAAGAGCTCTGTTGGCCAACGCCTTCCTCTTGGCGATCAAGGCTGCGAAACCATCCAGCCAGCTTGCTGAGGCCTCGCCGGCCGGCCAGCCCCGCCAGCCAAAGCTGTTGGTGGTATTGCCCGGACCGCCGCGCGAACTCCAGCCCATGTTCAGCGGACAGGTGTTGGCGCTCCTCCAGAAACTTTTTCCGCCAGAGGAGCCTTTGGTCTGCCGGACCTTGCGCACCACGGGGCTGCCCGAGTCACTGGCGCAGGAGCGCATCGCCGGGCCGCTGGCGCCGTTCGTCCAGCAGGGACTGGAAATCGGTTATTGCGCCAGGCCGGGCGAGGTTGACATCCGGTTGGCCGCGCGCGGCGCGGGCGCGCAAGACCTTGTTGCCCAAGCCGAAGCTCGCCTTCACGATCTGCTGGGCGAGTTCGTTTTCGGCGCGGAAGAAGCCTCGCTCGAAGCAGTAGTAGTGCGCCAGTTGACCAGACGCCAGCAAACACTGGTGCTGGCCGAGTCTTGCACCGGCGGGCGGCTGGCCAGCCGGATCACCGACGTGCCGGGCGCCTCGGTGGTGTTCCTGGGCGGCTTGGTGACTTACAGCGACCAGCTCAAGCAGAGCTTGCTGGGGGTGCGGGCCAACACCCTGGCGGCCCATGGGGCAGTGAGCGAAGCCACCGCGCGCGAAATGGCCGAAGGCGCCCGCGCGCACTACCAAGCTGACTATGCGGTGGCAATCACGGGCATTGCTGGCCCGGGCGGCGGCTCCGAGGCCAAGCCCGTCGGCACGGTCTTCATTGCGCTGGCATCGGCGGCCGGGGCCAAGGTGGCGCGGCAGCTTAATCGCTTCGACCGCGAAACCTTCAAGCACGTCACCTCTCAGCAGGCTTTGGAGTTGCTGCGTCGGGAATTGCTATGATACTGACTTCCATTCCGCACGACACCAATCGCCCTTACCTGCCCTGCGGACACCCTTTCCCCCGTTGGGGGAGAGCGATGGGGTGAGGGGGAGATTCGCGACGAATTGAATGCGTTTTTCTATGAGCTGGCCCTACCGCGCGTTCCTTCGCCCGGCCTTGTTCACGCAAGACCCCGAGGCGGTTCACGGGTTCACGCTCCGCTGGCTGGGGTGGGCGGCCAAGCACAGCTTGGCTCGGCGCGCGGTCGGGACGGTCTTCGCCGCGCCGCCATTGCCCACCAGCGTTTTCGGGCTTTCTTTTCCGAACCCAGTTGGATTGGCCGCGGGCATGGACAAGGAGGCGGCGGCGGTTCCGGTTTGGGCGGCATTGGGTTTCGGTCATTGCGAATTGGGCGCGGTGACTTGGCAGGCCCAGCCGGGCAATCCCAAGCCGCGTTTGTTTCGGGTCGTCCGTGAGCGGGCCATCATCAACCGCATGGGCTTCAACAATCAGGGCGCGGCGGCCTTTGCCGAGCGATTGGCGGGCTGGCGGCGGGCTGGGCATTGGCCCGCGCACCCGGTGGGCGTCAACCTCGGCAAGTCGAAGGTCACGCCGCTGGACAAAGCCGCTGAGGACTACGCGGCCACTTTTCGCCTGCTCTGGCTGCTGGCGGACTTCTTCGTCGTCAACGTTAGTTCGCCCAACACCCCCAACCTCCGCCAATTGCAGGACAAGGCGGCCTTGGACGAAATCCTGGCGGCGTTGCAGGAAGTCAACCAGGCCAAGGGGCAGGAGGCAGGGGGCAGGTGTCAGGAATCAGGAAACAGGAGGCAGGGGGCAGGAGTCAGCGAGCAGGGGAGTGGAGGAGCAGAGGGGCAGAGGAGCACGAGGCAGGAGACAGGAGGCGGGGGACAGGAGGCAGCGACCACGAACCACGGATCACGAATCACGGATCACGCTTCACGTTTCACGTTTCACGCTTCACGCCCCAACCTTCAACCCCCAACCCTCAACCCTCAACCCTCTTCCAAGCCCCTCCTGGTGAAAGTCGCCCCTGACCTATCGTTCGACGCCTTGGACGACATCCTGGAGCTGGTGGGGCCGCGTCAGATTGCGGGGCTGATCGCCACCAACACCACCATCAGCCGCCCGGAGACTGCCGATCCGCAGTTGCGGCGCCTTTACGCCGAGACCGGCGGGTTGAGCGGGCGGCCGTTGCGGGCCAGGAGCACGGAAGTCGTGCGGCACCTCTATCGCCAGACGCGCGGCGCATTGCCCATTGTCGGCGTGGGCGGGATTTTCACCGCCGCCGATGCCTGGGAAAAGATCACCGCCGGCGCCTCGCTGGTGCAAGTCTATACCGGGCTGGTGTATGAGGGGCCGGGCTTGGCGCGCCGCCTCGTGCGCGGCTTGCGGCGACACCTTGCCGCGGCAGGCTTTTCCGACCTCAACCAAGCCATCGGCACGGCGGCCAACGCGTGAGGTGTGAAACGTGAAACGTGATCCGTGATTCGTGGTCGCTGCCTCCTGTCTCCTGACTCCTGCTCTCCTGCTCCCCTCCCCCTCTGCCCCGCCAAGCGTCATACAGGCAATTGTCTGTCAGTACTTGCGGTATTCTCCAACGCTTTCCACGCCGTTTCACCACCGATGCGCGTAGATCACGATATTCCCAGTGTCCACTATTCTAACCTCACCAACGGTCTCTATACCCTTGATCTCGCTCTCGGTTCGCGTCGCGGCATCCCAAACAAACAGACGAGCGGGTGGATTTCGAAACGGATCATGGGGCGCAACCTTATAAAAGACCTTCGTCCCCGCAGTCCCACAGACGTACACATCGCTTGGCTTGTCCCAGCTCTTCAGCGCCTTGGACTCCTTTGTTGCCACATCACACTGCTTCAGTGTGCATCTGGAGTCTCTTGTCCTCTCAATGTATAAGAGCCGCGGTTCGCCATCCGTTGACCAGCGCGGCAACGTAGCGTAGAGGTCCGGGCCAGGGACGAGTTCACCGATGTGGCGCGCTTGGCGGAGGTCATAGATGCGAAGGCCATTATAGTTCCAGTTGTGGTCTGCGTAGGCCAAGTAAGCCCCGTCAGCCCTAACTTCCCCGCCAAGCAACGAACCTGCGCCTGGTCGCAGATCCACGCGCACCGTACTATCAGCTACATCCACTACGGCGATGCGGGCATACGATTCAAGCGTTCCATCAGTGGCGACCAACAACTCCCTGTCCGACAGCCATTCCAGAGTGTGCAGATGCACGGCACGCGTCGCTAACTCTGCCATCACCTTCCGGGACTTCCCGGACTGCAAGTCCAGAAGCCGAAGCTCGCCGCTCTGCTCATCCAGATACGCCATCGAGCATCCGTCGGGACCAAGGGCGTAGCCCTGTTTGATCTGATAGATCAATGCGTACACGCGCCCGCAGATTGGCACAACGCGTTCTTGCAGGGTCCTACCCTCGTAACTAATCGTTCGCACAACGAAATGCTTCTCGTTGTCTGATAAGTGCATTGCCCAGAACCTCCGGCTGCGGTCGTCAGTAGGAAGCAGCCCGTCAACATGGCCCAGCCTCGGGACGTGTGTCGTGCGCCCCGTTCGTAGATTCAGAATCCCGAACGACTTGGAAAAGAACTTGATCCGGAATGCCCCCCCTGCCGAACGTGCAGCCACTAAGCAGGGCCAGTGTGCAGCAGGCCAAAAGCCAACCCGACCTCGCAGAGGCTTTTACCATAGAAGTCGCTTTCAGAAGCGTGGCCAGCATAGGTTTCCTTTCTCGTGAACGATCTCACTGCCGGGCCTCAAAAAAGCAATCCCCAGCAGTTGTTATATTAGAAACCGAGGAACTCAGGAAAGTCTTTTCCCTGGTTGCCTGATTCGTGCTGCGGGGAAGAGGAATGACCGCAGAGAACTCAAAGAGCTCAGAGAGGACACAACTGATGAATCATTGTGTTCATTGCGCTCTTTGTGGTTGATCTTCCATTTGGCATTCCGCAGTTCTTCGGCTCAATTGGCAATCGGCAGTTCCCTTACTCCGCACTCCGCACTCCGCATTCCGCACTCAATCGCCGGGCGTTGCCGCTGGCGATGGCGCGGAGTTGGCCGGGCAGAAGCGGAGATTCCTTCAGCTTCAGCAGGGCTGATTCGAGGTAGAACAGGGGGGCGTGTGAGCCAAAGAGGACGCGCTCCACCGGCACTTGCGCCAGCAGGTTGCCGAGGCCGCCCACGCCCTCGAGCATGGAAATCTCCACGTACACTTCGCCGGCGGCGATGAGGTCGCGCAAGGCTTGGCCGCGTAGCGTGCGCATGGCGTTCAACAGCACTAAGCGCACGCCGGGCGTTTGCCGCACCACACCCGCCAGCGGCGCCGTGTCCACCGGCTCGACGCGGAGCAAGGGGTGCATCATGCGTTCGTCTTCCATCACCAGCGCAAGCTGCACGATGAGGCGCCGGTGGGCCGCCAACTGGAGCAGGCGCGCGAAAGCCGGATGATCGAGGCGGTAGCCGTGGTAGTTGGGATGAAGGCGGATGCCTGGCATCCTGCGCGCCTCGGCGCAACGGCGCAGCTCTTCCTCCCAATCGGGCAACATGGGATTAACCATGCCGAAGGGGAGCAGAAAAGCCCGCCCGGCGCGCCGGCACTCGTCCGCCAGCCGCGCGTTGACCGCGCCCAGGTCTTTGTGCAGCAAGCCATCGAAACTCCCCGCCCACCCCTGGACCGCGCCGCATTGGCGCAGCTTCCTGACCAGCACCGGGGTTTCGTCCGCCGGCAAGCGCCGCAACGGCCAGCGCGACAGATTCAGGTTCACGTCAACGAGCGGACCGACCGTGGGCAAGGCCAGGTCGTGGTGCGGCTTCGCGGCGGCGGCTGCGCGAAGCGAAGCCACCAGTCCGCTCGCCGCGCCGGCAGTGCTCAGGAACGAGCGCCGCGAGAGGAGCGGGAGGAGCGGATTGCCGATCGCCGACTGGCGATTGCCGATTGGGGGCCTGGCGGTTTTCACAGCTTCACTCCTTTCAGCTTGAGGATCGGCGCCAACAGACGCCTGAGATTTCCGCCCAGGATCAACTGCTTGGCCGCGTTGGGGACGTTCGCGCCGAGCACCTTGGCCAGTTGCGACGCAAAGCTGCGCCCGCCGACGTCGCTGCCATAAATGACGCGTTCAGCGCCCAGCTCGCGGACGGCCATCTCGGTGAAGCCCGCCGCTGGGTCGCCGCCGCCCAGTTCGGCAAGCACGTTCCGGTAGGGGCGAATGGTCCGCAGGCCCTGCTCCCAATCGCCGCCCGAGTGCCCGCAAATCAACGTCGCCTGCGGGTGCCGTTGCGCCAGTTCGGCCAAGTCGGCGGGGGTGGATTCGCCCGTGAGATTGCCGGTGATTTTGAGCCAGGTGTGCTGGTACACGATCGCCTTCAACTCGGTGGCGCGCGCGATCAGCGGGTCCAGTTCGGGGCGGTTGCAGTGTTGCGCGACCCAGAGCTTGACGCCGACCATCGGCCCGTCGCGGACGCAGCGGTCCAGTTCATCGAGGCTGGCCTGGGTGTGATTTGGGTTGAGATAGACAAAGCCGAAGGCGCGGTCGGAGAACTGCCGCACCGCGCGCAGGACCTCGTCGTTTTGCTGCCGCATTTGCTCCGGCGACGGGTCCTCGACGAATTGCATGCCCATGAACACGCAAAGCCGGGCGATGCCCATGCGGTCGGCGTATTCCAAGAGCTTGCCCAAGCGCGCTTCGGGCGTGCTGCCCGGAACGCCGCTCAGGTGACAATGCACGTCCCAAATCTCGGACATATTCATTTACTGGCCCACCGCTGCCGAAAACCTCAACGCAAAGGCGCAATGGCGCTGACAAACAGAAAACGACCTTCCTGATCCCAGTCTTAATGCCAATCCGGCACGGCCCGGAGCGGGGCATTCATGCCGCTTCACTATCCGTTCTTCCTGCGCCCTGCCCTTCAGGCGGCCGGCAACCGCCGCCGGATCGCGCTGCAAATCGCTTCGGACATTTCGACGGCCTCCCGCCCGAGTCTCTCTGTTACTGGCACCGGCAAATCCGGGTAGCGGACATCCACCGCGTGAGCGGTTAGGCGCACGCAATCCGCCCGCAGGGACGCCAAAGCAGGATCGAACTTGACGCACTCGCTCAACAACTCCCCCAAGTCGTGCGTGCGAGCAGGCCGCTCCCATGGAACACGAGAAAGGCTTTCAGGTATTTCTCCGCTGCCTGCTGCGCATGAAAACAGACCACCGACCACGGCGTATGCTCAGCCTTCAGTTCATTCTCCAGACAGAGCCGGTCTTCGTCTGCTTTGGCCACCCAGGCCTGGACATCACGGACCCGGTTGCTCATACAGCACCTTCCCTTCCTGCAGAATGTCGGGGAGAATGGAGGCGAGCGAATCGCCCCACTCTCCCACTTCCTCCGGAGTATGGACCACCACATCCAGCCCCCAACGCCGCTCCGGGAACAACTTCCCCACCGCCCAGCGCCTTTCGACCGGATGCGCGGCGGTCTCCATCTCCACGAACAAATCCACGTCGCTGTCGGGGCGGTGATCCCCGCGCGCCCGGCTGCCAAAGAGGATGATGCGCCGCGGATGCAGCTCGGCGACGATCCGCTGAGTAATCTCGCGGATCAGGCCCTCGTCCACGGGCGGGCGTGGCGTCGGCTGCACTCGCTGTTGGTCCATGCGCCGTTTAACCTAAATGAATTCGGGCCTCGAGGAAACCAGAATCTCTACTCGCCCACCGCCACCGGCCTATGCCGCGGGTTCTCCGCCTTGAAATCGCCGAGGCTCGACCAGTGGAGCCGCTCGGCCAAATCCACCTCCGCCACAGCGAGCGTGCCCCATTCCTTGGCCTGGGCAAGGACACGGCCCTCGCGGTCGAAGATGGCGGTGGGCATCCAGTTCAGCGCGACGTCGGAGTAGGTGCTGCTGACCAGGAACACGTGGTTCTCGCAGGCGCGCGCGGCGGCCAGGAGCGGATTGCAGCCCGCCACCGGGAAGGCGATGATCTCCGCCCCGCGGTTGCTGAGCTGCCGCGCCACTTCCGGAAAGAAACCGTCGTAACAGACCATCAGGCCGACCTTGCCGAGGCGCGTTTGGAACACCGGGTAATCGCTGCCCGGCGCCACTCCCGCCTCGATTTCGGTGCGCGGCAGCGCGACCTTGCGGTACTTGCCCATCAGCCCGCCGTCCGGCCCGATCAGCACCGCGGTGTTATAGACCAAGTGCCGGTCGCGCTCGACCAGGCCGGCGACGACATGCAGGCCATGACGCCGGGCAAGGCCGCCGAAGTATTCCGTCGAAGGGCCGGGGATGGGCTCGGCGGCGGCGGCGTACGACAGCCCGTTGCCGGTCGCTGTCAGGGTTTCGGGCAGCACCACCAAATCGGCCTTCTGCCGGGCCGCCTCTTCGATGAAGCGGGCGAATTGCTGGCGGCTGTCCTGCGCGGTCTTCCCGCCTTTCGGGACATAATGCACGGCGGCCAGGCGCACCTTGCGCGGTGGGGGCGCGTTGGTGGGCGTGAGCGATACCTCGCTCCACTCGACTTGAGCGCGGGACGCCCAGCGGAAGTGCAGCTCAACAATCGCCTGCGCCGCCTTGGATGGCGCGCGGTAGGTGTCGCTGACCTCGGTCCACTTGGCGGCATCCGTGGCGTGGTCCGCAGGATACTCCGGCTCCGCCACCGGGAACTCATTGGGCGCGTAGCTGTGGGCGCCTGGGGCGTCGTGGCGGACCGGCTGGCCCTTGTCGTCGCGCCACAGAATGCGGGCGAGGGTCGAGCGGCGGGGGCAGGGCACGTTCCGGACGCGGCGCAGGGCGCGGAAATGGTAGTAGTCGCCGCCCGTGACGGGGAACGTCCTGGTCCAACAGCCGGCGAGGCCCTCGCGCGCGTCGCTGCGGAGCACCCAGGCGCCGCGCCTTGACGGCCCGCCCTTCGGCTCAAAGGCGAAGTCGGGTCGGATTTCATCCCGAGCGGCAACGGCTTGCCAACCGCCCGCCTCAATCGGAGTCGAGGCGGCCTGGGCGGTGAAAGCCAAGCCCGTGCCGAGCAACACGCTGAACGCAACGCGCAGCGTTTGGAGTGCGGGAGTTTGCTCCCGCTTTTGGCGGAACAGCTCCAGCCTGCTGGCCCCAAGTCGCCCCTCCCCCCGGCCCTCTCCCAAAGGGAGAGGGGGAAGCGCCGTCTGCGCGTCTGCAGATCGGTCGCGCGTTGGTTCGCGGTCGCGCTGAATACGGTTCTCCCTCTCCCTGGGGAGAGGGCCGGGGTGAGGGGGAACAGGCCGTGCGAGAACCACGAAGCCTTGTCTGGCTCTGGAGACGCTCGTCAACAACAGAGCAAGCCGGCGCACTCCATACGCTTGGCGCCTGGCTGGATCCGCCGCTAGTGTCAGGAAAAAGCGTTCTTGTCCCATAGATTCTTCAGCCGAGCCCTGTTAGTCTATCCGCAATGAGGTGGTATTCTCAGGCAAGCGGTAGCGCCACAATTCCGCGCCGGCGCCAAAATAGACCGCCTCATCCACCATCGCAAAACCGCAGTCCACCGGCACGGGCGCGGCGGCGGTGTGGACGATTTCATTGCGGGCCGGATCGAAGACATAGACTCCTTTCCGGGTCAAACCCACCAACCGTCCATCCCGGTGCGCCGCCAGTGAGATGTCCACCTGCGCGCCCGGCAGCGCGATGGTTTGCTTGAGCGCGAAATCGCGGGGATCGAGGCGGAGCAGTTTGTCGCCGGCGGTGGTGAGCACGCTGCCCGCCGCGGCGACCGTGGTGGGATACTTCTGCGTCCCTGGAACGAGCGCGGCCTGCCAACAGACTTTCTTTGCCCGCGCGTCGAACGCGAAGAACACGGCCTCCTTCGCCGCGGGGCGCGTGCCGCCGCCGCCGAAGTTGCCGCTCCCGCCGAAGACCAGCCCGGTTTGCGGCTCCCAGGCCAGCGAGACAATGCTCTGGTTGGTGACCAAGTGGCGGTAATTCTCGACGGTCCGGTTTTGCTGCGGGTCCCAAACGGCCATCGCCCCGCCCAGTTCGCCATAGGGCGGTTCGCTGCCGATATAAATCAGGCCGCCCGGCCCGCGGATCATCGCGCGCGGGCGCAAGTGGCCATCGCCCACGCCGCCGAAGGACACCGGGTTGCAGTCGGCCGCCGTGCCGAACTTCCAGAAAGGCCGCGCCGGGTCGTAGAGATTCATGACCGCGCCGCCGTAATAGCACAGGTAGAGCTTGCCCGCCTGCTCAAGCATGGAATAGACCTCGCCACCGGGCATGTTGCCCAAGTGTTCACTGCGGTTGGCCCGGGGGTCATAGCGAAACACCTCCAGCGGCATGGCCGTGCTGCCATAGACACAGTTCGACGGCCCCACCCCCAACACGAAAATGTAATCGCCGCTGCCGGCATACTGGAACGTGCGTTGGACGGTTTCGCCGGTGCGCGGGTCTTTGAGCGAAAATGACCCGCGGCCGAAGGCCGCGACTTCGCGGCCGTCGCGCAGTTTCATCGGGGGCGGTCCGGGGGCGCGCTCCACCGGCGTGGCCACTTCGCCGTCCAGCCGCAGCACGTTAGTGCCGAACTCCGCATAGACCCGCCCATCACTGCGCTTGGACACGCCGACCGTGCTCCATCCCTTGGTCCCCTTAAGCCCTTCGGGGATGATGCTCCGGTGGTCGCCGGTCGCCGGATCGAACATCACTAGGTCGCCTTTCTCCGTGCCGATGCCAGTATAGACCTTGCCATCCGGCCCGGCGGCGACGCTGCGGGCGTACATCTCGGTTGGGTGCATGCGGCCCAGGTCCGCCATCGCGCCGGAGCGCGGGTCGAAGCTGACGAGTTTTGCCCCAGGATACGTGCAGGCGTAAAGCTTGCCGTCCTGGGCCAAGGCGAACTGCCAGAGGTACTGCTCCGTGGCGGAGGGTTTGCCGACGACCTCAATGCCCTTGTCGGGTTGCCGCGGATCAAACCGCAGGATCAGCGCGCCGTCCCAAGTGCCCAGATAGATTCGCTCGTCCGGTCCCGCAATCAACGCCCAAGCGCCCGGCCCCTCGGGGGCGTTGAACTGCCGCGCCTGGCCGGTGTCAGGATCAACCTGGACGAGAAACAGCTTGCCGCGGGTTTGGTTGAAATTGAAGTAAAGCGCCTCGCCCCCGCGCCCGTTGGGGCCGACGATGCACCCCATCAAACCGCCCACCCGCACCGGAATGCCCAGCGACTCAAACCGGCCCGCCGCCCGCTGCCCCTGGACGTTCCACCCGGCCCAAACGCTGAGCCCCAACACTAGCCACGCGCTTCGCATCGCTCCGCATGATGCCGCGCGGTGGGGTGGAGGCAAGTATTTGTGTGTTGCCGGCCTGTCCTGTGTCCATAGCACGCTTCATTCTCTGATCAGATACCATGCCACGGCGCGGGACGCCACAAACGATGAAAATGGAGGGAGGTGGGGCGCGCACTCCGTTGCGCGCTGTCGCGGGCAAACAGGAGACGCTGTCGGGCGGCGCGCAGAGGACGGCGCGCCCTACCATTGCGCGAGCATTTTCTTGAGCAGTGTTGACTTGGAGGCTTCGCTCAGGTAGGACCACGGAAAAACGGCCCTGGCCCAGGACCACTTCCGGACGACGCAACATGAACCGCATCCCCACTGCCGCAGCCAACTCTGGCCGCCGTGTCGCCGCTGGCGCGGCGCTGCTCAACCTCTGCCTCGCGCTGGTGATCGCGGCAGCGGCCGAAGACAAGACCACCCAAGGCAAGCCGCCGCCCGCAACCCGGCCCTGGCGCGGTGTGCATCTGATGGCGCCGGACGCCGCTGAATTGCCATTGGTGAAGCGGGCCATCACCGAGGCCCTCGCTCCCCTGGGCGTCAACGTGATTGTCTTGGAGGTGAACTACAAGTTCGCCTGGGAATCGCACGCGGAACTGCGCGCCGCCGGCGCCCTCACTAAAGACCAAGCGCGCGACCTGGCCGCCCTCTGCCGCCAGCATTCCATCCGGCTGATCCCGCTTTTTAATTGCCTGGGCCACCAGTCTTGGGCCAGGCACACCGCCCCGTTGCTGGCCCAGCATCCCGAGCTGGACGAGACGCCCCAAATCCCGCTGGACAATCCGGGCATTTACTGCCGGAGCTGGTGCCCCCAGCACCCGCAGGTCAACCAAATCGTCTTCGCCCTCATGGACGAGCTACTGGCGGCCTTTGCGGCTGATGCCCTCCACGTGGGCATGGATGAGGTGTTCCTCATCGCCAGCGACCAGTGTTCGCGCTGCCGCGGGCAGGACCCGGCCAAACTCTTCGCCAAGGCGGTCAACGATTACCACCGCCACTTGGTCGAGGAGAAAAAGGTCACGATGCTCATGTGGGGCGACCGCCTGCTGGACGACAAGGAAATGCGCTACGGCCAGTGGGAGTCGAGCCGCAACGGCACGGCCGCGGCGATTGACTTGATTCCCAAGGACATCGTGATTTGCGATTGGCACTACGAGGCGCGCGAAGCTTACCCGTCAGTCCCCTATTTCCAGAAAAAGGGCTTCCGCGTGTGGCCGTCCAGTTGGCGCAACCAACCGGCGGCGCTGGCTTTTCTCAACTACGCCCGCCAGCACGCCGGCGACAAACTGCTGGGCCACCTGTGCACGACCTGGACCGGTTCGGCCCAACTCGCGCGCGTGCTGCTGGGCGAGACAGACCCTTCCCTGAAGCAGCCCCAGGAAATCGTCGGGACGTTGCGTGCCTGCCTCGCCAAAATGACGGAAGGAAAACCCTGACCACGCTGTCCGGAGCGCGGGCGCCCTCTCCCCCATTGGGGAGAGGGATGGGGTGAGGGGGAGCTTCGTGGCGCATTGAGTGCGTTTTCGTATCATTCCACAATTGGAGTCCGCCCCTTGGATAGCGAGGCCATCAGGGCCGAGGCGTTGTCCGCGAGGCTGCCGGCGCGACGAGGGCGCCGCCGTACATCTTGACCAATGAGGCGAGGGCCGCTTTGGGCCGGCGGTCAACCGTCACCACGCCGTAAGGGCCGAAGGGTGCGTATTTGATGTAGTTGCGGCGGTGGTAGTAGTCCGCCCACGACCAGACGATTCCGCCCGACACCTCGTCGCAGCGCTGGATGGCCTGCCAGACTTCTTCAATCAGGGCGGCCTGGTATTCCTCCGTGAAGGGAACGTCCCCATGGACGCCGGGCACGCCGGGGGTGCCGAATTCAGGCACGATGAACGGCTTGCCGGGCCAACTGGCGAGCTGCCGCCGCAAGTAGTCCTCGGCGGCCTTGCCGACCGACTCCCTGAAGTCGCCGGTGTGGCGCACCAGTTTGCCTGGGTAGCCGCCGACGTACACGTTGACGGCCACAAGGTCGGCATCCTCATAAGCCTTGTGCGGCGCCGACTCGCGGGTGGCGAGCACAAACGTCACCAGCCGCGTCCGATCCAGCTCCTTGGCGCGGCGCAGCAACGTGCGCATGACCTTGATGCCGACTTCGTTGTCGGTCGCGCACTCGTTGCACATGCTCCAGAAAACCAGGCACGGATGATTCTTGTCGCGCCAAATCATGCGCTCCAGGAAAGGCAGCGCGAACTTGAGGATGTCTTCGCGCTGGACCTCATCGCCCGTGCCGGAAAAGCCGTTGCCCCACCAGTTCAGGGTCACTTCCTCCATCATCATGAAGCCCATCTCGTCATAGAGCGAGAGCAGGTCCGGGTTCTGCGGATAGTGGACGCGCACGAAGTTGATGCCGGCTTGCTTCATGCGGCGCAGCTCCTCGATGAGCAAGCGCCGGGGCGGGTTGGGGCCATACCGGCCATATTCATCGTAGCGATTGACGCCTTGGAGCCGGAGCCGCTCGCCGTTCAAAAACAGTTGCCGGCCGCGGGCTTCAACCTTGCGCACCCCAAACCGCGACGCAACTTCATCAATGGGCCGGCCGCCGCTCTCCAGCGTGGCTCGGAGCGTATAGAGATGCGGCGCCTTCGGGGACCAGCGGTCGGCGCGGGGCAGGGTGAGCGAGACCTTCGTGAGCGAGGCCGAGTCGCCGGAGAGTTTCAAAGGAGTGGACTTCACCGCGCCCTTGACGCCTTCCACACGGACGCGGAGGGTGAGGTCTGCGGCAACCGCCTCGCGGTTGCGCACCTCCGCCACGCATTCCACCGACGCGCCTGACCCCTGCGGTTCGGCGATGATGGTGAGGTCTGAAATGAACGTGTTGCGGCAGGTTTCCAGGACCACGGGTTCGAGGATGCCGCCATACTGCATCCACTCGATGTTCCGGGCCGCCGGCAGCCATTGCAGGCGCGAGCGGTTGTCCACGCGCAGCACCAGGACGTTTTTTCCCGCCGGCTTGAGCTTCCCCGTGACGTCGAAGTCAAACGGCAGGTAGCCGCCGATGTTCTCGCCCAGCAACTCGCCGTTGAGCCACACTTTCGCGTAGTACATCACGCGCCCGAAGTGGAGCTTCTGGAGCTTCCCCGGTCGGGCCAGCGCGCCGTCAAGGCGCACCGCGTACCACGCGATTCCCTCATAGCCCCACAGCGCCTCATCGTAGAGGTCCCAAGCCTTCGGAACAGTGGCTTGAGCCCAGGCGGAGCGGTCGAAATCAGTGCCGTACCACCGCTCCTTTTCGCCGAAGTCATCGACATCCATCTGGAAACGCCAGCCGGCGGCGATCACCACCCGTTCCCGCAACCCCATTCCAACCCCAAACACGCTAGCCGGGCCGGCGAGCGCCAGCAGGGCCAGTGCCAAGCCCGTTCTGAGACGGCAAAAAGGCGCGAACGTCATCGTCGTTCCTCGAGGGAGTTGTTGAGAATGCACATATAATGCAGAGAGTTAAGAAACGGTGGGCCGGATAGACGACAGGTGGGTAGGGCGCGCTGTCCCCAGCGCGCCGAAAACAGCGTGGAAAACCATGACAGCGGCGCGCACGGGAGTGCGCGCCCTACCTTGATAGTGTAGTTCATTCGACAGACTGCTCTGTAAGCCGCAACACCTCATACGAGCTTACCGCCCCAGAATTGCCAGCGCTTCCGGGCCGAGCAATTGGAGTCTTTTCGATGCCTCAGCAGGCCGCGCGCCCATCTGCGTCAGCACCCCAGCGTAGTTCATGACCGCGTCGCGGAGGTGCGTATGGGCATGGCCAGTGGCGCGGGTGAACGTGAGGAGGATCTCAACGACCCGGCGCAGGAGCGGTTCGGCCTCCGTCAGCCGGCTGGTGGCCTGGAGCAATTGCGCCAGGTTGTTGAGGGCCGTGGCGACATTGGGGTGGTCGGCTCCGAAACTCTGCTCGTCAATAGCCAGGGCGCGGCGCAGGAGCGGTTCGGCCTCCCTGTAGAGCCCCTTATAGTACATGGACAGGCCGCGTTTGCTCATCAGTCGGGCTCTGAGCCTGGAGAGTGGAGTCATGTCTCTAGATTCTACAGTTGGCCAATTCTTGTCGGACGTGGCAGAACACGTCCGGCATTAGGGGGATAACGGTGTGACTCATCGGCCTGCCGGGGCCCGTTTGGCCCGATAATCAAGCAGCGTTGCGCACCGCCCCGCGCGTAGTTCTGCGAGTGCCACGGGCCGCGCTGTGTCATAGGCGCGAATGTCCGCGAGTTCTTCCTCAGCTTCGCGCAGTCGCTCGTAGCTCTTCAGGTCCAGCAGCACGGCAACCCGCTTGCCGGCAGCGTTCGTCACGAAACGCTGCTCTTCCGCTGCCATCGTCTTCATGCCGGAACTCTACCCGGTGGGAGACCACGCGCAAGCCTCCGTCAATTCACTTGATTCAAATCAAAACGGCTTGGGTGGAAGTGATGTAAGCTAAGCCGGGTTACGGGACGGGCCAATGGCCGCCCGGGGGCATTTGGACGTGAATGGGAAAGGTTGAAATGAGCATGTTTTGTTATCAGTGTGAGCAGACCTCCAAAGGGACGGGCTGCACGAAATTCTCCGTGTGCGGGAAGGACGAGGAGAGCGCCATTCTGCAGGATTTGCTGGTGCACGCCACCAAGGGCATTGCCCAATACGCCCGCCGGGCGCGGGCCTTGGGCGCGAGCGAGCCGGCCGCCGACCGCTTTGTCATTGAGGCGCTGTTCTCAACGGTGACGAACGTGAACTTTGACCCGCAGCGGCTTGAGGCTCTGCTGAGGCAGGCGGCCAGGGTGCGCAACTTGGCCAAGGCGCGGTACGAAGCGGCCTGCCGCCAAGCCGGCCAAGCGCCCGAGGCTTTGCGCGGTCCAGGCACTTGGACGCCGGCGGAGGACCGGCCCGGCTTGGTCAAGCAGGGCGAGCTGGTATCCATCCTGAGCCGGCGCGACAAGCTGGGGCCGGACCTCACCGGGCTGCAAGAACTGCTCACCTACGGCCTCAAAGGAATGGCCGCTTATGCCCATCACGCGAGGGTGTTGGGCCATGAGTCCGACGCCGCTTACGGCTTTTTCCACGAAGCGCTCGATTACCTGACCCGCGACAACCCGACAGTGGACGCCCTGCTGGGCTTCTGCCTGCGTTGCGGCGAAGTGAACCTCAAGGTAATGGAGTTGCTCGATGCCGCCAACACCCGCGCCTACGGGCATCCGGTGCCCACGCCCGTGCGCGTCGAACCGCTCCGGGGCAAGGCCATCCTCGTTTCCGGCCATGACCTCAAAGACTTGGCGCACCTGCTCCAGCAGACCGAGGGCAAGGGCATCAACGTCTATACGCACGGGGAAATGTTGCCGGCCCACGGCTACCCCAAGCTCAAAGCCTACAAGCATCTGGCGGGCAACTACGGCGGCGCCTGGCAGGACCAAAAGAATGAGTTCGCGGCCTTCCCCGGGGCGATCCTGATGACCACCAACTGCCTCCAGCAGCCGCAGGCCTCGTACAAAGAGCGCATCTTCACCTCCGGCTTGGTGGCTTGGCCGGGCGCGCGGCACATTCCCAATCGCGATTTCACGCCGGTCATCGAGGCGGCCCTGGCCGCCCCGGGCTTTGCCGCCGACGGGCCGGACAAGACCATCTTGGTGGGCTTTGGCCACGAAGCAGTGATGAGCGTGGCCGGGCCGGTGATCGAGGCGGTCAAAAGCGGGGCCATCAAACGCTTCTTCCTCATCGGTGGTTGCGACGGCGCCAAGAGCGGGCGCGACTACTACACGCAATTCGCCGAAGCCGTGCCCAACGACTGCGTGATCCTGACCCTGGCCTGTGGCAAATACCGCTTCAACAAGCTGGACTTCGGCCAGATTGGCGGGATACCGCGGCTGCTGGACATCGGCCAGTGCAACGACGCTTACTCGGCGATTCGCATCGCCGGGGCGCTGGCGGGCGCGTTCAATTGCGGCGTCAACGACCTGCCGCTGTCCCTGGTGCTTTCGTGGTATGAGCAAAAGGCCGTGTGCATCCTGCTGACCCTGCTCCACCTGGGCCTCAAGAACATCCGCCTGGGGCCGAGCCTGCCGGCGTTCATCACCCCGGCGGTGCTCAACGTGCTGGTGGAGAAGTTCAACCTGATGCCGATCTCCACGGTTGACAAAGACCTCCGGGACATCATGCAAGCGCCCGCGTAGGCGGCAAAAGGCGGGAAGATGAATTAGGAACTCAAGAAAGCAGGAAAAGAAGCCTGCTTGAGTGCCCGAGTTCCTGGTTTGAAATGCCTCCGAAAAGGAAGCGCCGTCGGAGACACGCACTCAGGGCGCGTCCGGGCTTGAGTTCCGCGCACCGAAAAACGTGCGATGCGCCCCTCAGCAATCGAGCGCATTCGCGTGTTGTCCGGCCCAGCCCGCCAGGGCACTATCGGCGCGGACTGACAACCGTTTATGATCGAAGACAAGACCAAGACAAGCGCCGAGACGGGCAGGCAGGCCCAACTGGAGGCTTTGCGCGGAAGAATTGACGCCGCCGACGCGCAACTGGTGGAGTTGCTGGCCAAGCGCCACGCCCTCGTGCAACAAGTCGCCGCCATCAAACAGGCCTGCCGCTTGCCCGCTTACCACCCGGCCCGCGAAGAAGACCTCATTTCCGAGCGCCGCCAGCAGGCCCGCCGCGCCGGGTTGGAACCCAACCTGGTCGAGGAACTCTACCGTTGTATCTTGCGCCACTCGCGGGTCCGGCAAACGGCGCATCTGGCCCACGAGGGTGTCCGCCCAGGGGCCAAGGTCCTGTTGGTCGGCGGGGGCGGGAAAATGGGGCGCTACTTGGGCCAGTGGTTCAGCCACTCCGGCTATGAGGTGCGAGTGCTGGAGACGGGGGACTGGCCGCGGGCGGCGGAGCTCTGTCGGGGCATCCACCTGGCGCTGGTCTGCGTGCCCATCCATTTGACCGTGGGCGTGATTGAACAACTGGGGCCCAACTTGCCCGCCGACTGCCTCCTGGCCGACATCACCAGCATCAAGAAAGCCCCGGTGGACGCCATGCTCGCCGCTCACGGCGGGCCGGTGATGGGGCTGCACCCGGTCTTCGGCCCCATGACCGCCACGATGGACAAACAGATCGTCGTGGCCACGCCCGGCCGGGCGCCCGAAGCCGCCCAGTGGTTGCTCGATCAGTTGGCGGCTTGGGGCAACATTGTCCTGCTTGCCGACCCGGATGAACACGACCAGATCATGGGCATTATCCAAGCCCTGCGCCACTTCGCCACGTTCGCCTTCGGCCAGTTCCTTTGCCAGAAAGACATCAACCTCGCCCGCGCCCTGGAATTCTCCAGCCCGATCTACCGGCTGGAGCTGGGCATGGTCGGCCGCTTTTTTGCCCAGGACGCCGACCTCTACGCCGAGATCATCTTCGCCTCGCCCGAAAGGCGCGCCCTGCTGAACCAATTCATGGACTCGCTGGCGGGCCTGCGCGCGCTGCTGGCCTCCGGCGACAAGGACGAGTTCTGCGCCCAATTCAAGCGCATCGCCGCGTGGTTTGGCCCCTTCTGCGAGCAAGCCATGCGCGAGAGCAGTTTCTTGATCGAGAGACTCGTGGAGCGGTTCTGAGGTCAGGGATCAAGAGACAGAAATCAGCAGACACAAAGCAGGAATCAGGAAGCCCGCCTCACCATCTGGCATCCGGCATCCAGCATCAGTGGCTGGCGGTGGCCACCAGGACTTGCTCCAGGGTCGTAAGCCCCTCGCGGGCTTTTTCGAGCGCGACCACGCGCAGGGTCTTCATGCCTTGCGAGATGGCCAGTTTGCCGATGTCCATTGCGCCCTTGCGCTCAATGATCAGCTTGCGGATTTCGTCAGTGACAGTCATGGCCTCAATGATCGCGGCGCGGCCAGCGTAGCCAGAATTCTTGCAGCGCTCACAGCCCCGGCCCTTGTAAAGGGGCACGCCTTCGAACATCTTGGGGTCAATGCGCAGGTCCGACCACATCTTGTGCGGATAGCTGACCTGTTCCTTGCAGGCGCTGCAGATGCGGCGCACGAGCCGCTGCGCGCAGGAGATAATCACCGACGAGGAGATCAGGAACGGCGCAATGCCCATGTCGTCCAGGCGGGCGACGGCGCCGGGCGCATCGTTGCAGTGCAACGTGCTGAGCACCTGGTGGCCGGTCAGCGCGGCCTCCACCGCGATCTCGGCGGTTTCGGTGTCGCGGATTTCCCCGATCATGACGATGTCCGGGTCCTGGCGCAGGATGGAGCGGAGGGCGTTGCCGAAGGTCAGCCCGATTTCCTTTTTCACGGCCACTTGGTTGATGCCAGGGACCTGGAACTCGACGGGGTCTTCGACGGTGACGATGTTCCATTCGGGGCTGTTGAGTTCGTTGAGGGCGGAGTAGAGCGTCGTGGTTTTGCCGGAGCCAGTCGGGCCGGTGACCAGGATCAGGCCGTGCGGGGCGTCCACCGCGGCCCTGAACCGCTTGAAGGTCTCGGGGTCCATGCCCAGCTTCTCCATGCTGGCGGAGAGGTTGGCCTTGTCGAGCACGCGCAGGACGCACTTCTCGCCGTGGACGGTGGGCAAGAAGGAGACGCGCAAGTCAATTTCTTTGCCGGCGACCTTCACGCGCATGCGCCCGTCCTGCGGCAGGCGGCGCTCGGCGATGTCCAGACCGGACATGATCTTGAGGCGGGAAGCCAGGGCGACCTGCAGGTTCCTGGGCGGGGGCGGAAAATCTATCAGCACGCCGTCAATGCGATAGCGCAAGCGGACCATTTTCTCGAACGGCTCGATGTGAATGTCGCTGGCGCGGTCCTTGATGGCTTGGACGAGGATGAGGTTGGCCAGCTTGATGATCGGGGCTTCGTCGGCTTGGGTGCTGATCTGGTCCACGCTCACGTCGTCGCTGCTCTCTTTGGCAAGCTGGACGTCATCAGCCTCGGCCTCCAGTTCCTCGCGTTTTCTGGATTCCAGGATGATTTCCTCCATGCTCCCCCCCCTGCTGCTGCTCTCCAAGGCGTTGAGCTTGTCCACAATGGCCTTTTCGGAGCTGATCATCGGCACGACGTCCAGCTTGGTGATCCGCTTGACGTCGTCCAAGGCCAACACGTTGAGCGGGTCGGCCATCGCCAGGAACAGCTTGTTGTCCAGGCGCGAAACGGGGAAGATCTTGTGGTTGATCACCAGCTCGCGCGGGACCAGGCTGATTAAGTCCGGGCTGACGGGGACGCGGGCCAGGTTGACCGGCGCGCGGTTGAGCACCCGGCCCATGCAGACAACCATGTCCACCTCGTTGACGTAGCTCTTTTCGATCAAGAGCTTGAGCAGGCGGGTGCCTTCCTTTTTCTGGAGGGCGAGCAGCTCTTCAACCTGGGTCGTGGACAGCAAGCCGTCTTCAACCAAGGCGTCGGCGATGCGCTCGCCAAAAGTTTTGGTTGCGGGTGCGGGCATAAGGGTCAGGGGCTGGGGCTAGTGCAGCACTTTGGTGATGAGCTTGACGAGGTCAGCAGGCGAAGCCAGGTACCAATGGAGGCGGAGGTGGGCGGCGCCTTGCAGGTCGAGCGCGGCTTGGCGGTTGAACGGGTTGCTGGTGGCCACGAGGATGGTTTTGCTCATCCGATCGAAGGGCAACACACACCAGCGCAAACAGGCGTCGCGATTCGCCTGCCGGGTCACTTCGACGTCCAGCTCGTAGTTCTCCAACGGCAAATAGCAGAGCCGCGAGCGTTCGCACAGCAGCGCCAGCGACTGGTCCACCGGCAGGATCGCCTTGTCGGCCAGCACCTGGATGAACGGCGCTTGGACACCGGTCGGTTTGGTGTTGAGATCGGGCGTGACCCAGCATTGATCGAAATCGGCGCCGGTGAGGTGTTTGCCCTCCACGAAGAGCTTCCGCATCATCTCGCGCCCGTCGTCCATTTCGGGCGCGGCAGCCTTGCGGGCGGCCGCCTCCGCCTTGGCGAGTTCGCCGCGCGGCTTGGGCGCAAAATCGGTCTCGGGCGCGGCTGGCCGGCCGGCGAAAGTGTCGGCCCGCGTGACCAGCGCATTGAGCGCGCTTTTGACCTCAGGGTCATCCGGGCTCCACTCCAGCAGGCTCTCGTATTCGAGGATGGCCGAGGATAATTGGCCCGAAGTCTCGTAGGCCTTGGCCAGCCGCTTCGAGCAGGAGATCATCTCCGGCTTCTGGCCCAGTTTCGAGTAGGCCTCTTTGAGGATTTCCAGCGACTGGCCATCGTTCGGGTCAGATTGGACAATGACCTCGAACATCCCAATCGTGGTCCGCAATTGGGCCTCTTCGTTGGCGGTCAGACTACCAGCCATGGCGGCGCTTTCCGTTCCGGTGGGCCCGTCGGCGGTGGGCCGGCGCCTCCGTCCCGCGGCTTGCCTGGGCGCACGTCCGCTCGGTCCCAAACCCAACCATACCTCCTCAAGCCGACTAAAGCAACACCCGATATTGCGCTCGGGCAGCTTTTACGTTTCGCGTTTCACGCCTCCCGTTTCACGCCTCCCGCCTCGCTTGCCTCGACCGCCTCGCGAATCGCTGCCTTGAAGTCGCCAATTCCTTGATCGAAGGCGGCGGCCAGGGGCAGGACTGGCAGCCGGCGAAAGCGGCGCTTGAAGGAGGTGAGGTTCAGCCGGGCGGCCGGCTCGTCCATTTTGTTGGCGGCGACCAAGCGCGGCTTGGCCAGCAAGGCGGGGTCGTAGAGGCCCAGCTCGTTGAGCAAATGGCGGTAATCGTCCCACGGCTGGCGGCCATCCATCCCCGCCATGTCCAGCAGCAACACCAAGACGCGGCAGCGTTGGATGTGGCGGAGGAAGGCGTGGCCCAAGCCGACGTTGCGATGGGCGCCCTCGATGAGGCCGGGCACGTCGCAGACCGTCAGGCGGCGCCAGTCCGGATACTCCACGGTGCCGATCTGCGGGTGGCGGGTGGTGAAAGGGTAGGGCGCGATCTTGGGCCGGGCATGGGAAATGGCGGCCAGCAACGTGGACTTGCCGGCGTTGGGGTAACCGACCAGGCCGACTTCGGCGATCAGGCGCAATTCCAGCAGGAACTCGCCTGCTTCGCCTGGTTGGCCCGGCTGCGCAAAACGCGGCGCCTGCCGCCGCGCGGTGGCAAAGTGCCGATTGCCCAGCCCGCCCCGCCCGCCGCGGCAGAGCACGCACTGCCGGCCCGGGTCGGTCAGGTCGGCCCAAAGCTCGCCGGCGGGAGCGCGGCGGGCGGGCGGCGGCCCCGGCGGTTCTGGCGCCGCCGGCGGCTCAGTTGGCGCCACCCTGAACTCCGTCGGCGAGGCCTCAGGCCGCAATCGCCACACCACCGTGCCACAGGGCACTTTGACCACCAGGTCCTTGCCGGCCCGGCCATCCATGCCTTTGCCCAGCCCCGCTTCGCCGTCCCGGGCGATGAGCCGCGGCTGATAATACTGGGCAATGAGGTTGTTCAGGTCGTGGTCGGCTTGCAGGACGACATTGCCGCCTCGTCCGCCATTGCCCCCGCTGGGGCCGCCTTTGGGGCGACGGCGCTCATGGTGGAAGGCCACACAGCCCTTTCCGCCATGCCCCGCGCGAGCGAACACTTTGACCTCGTCAACAAACATCTGCCGATGCCCGCTGCCGGGCGGGCGACCCTGCATGCTGCCCAGGAACCGCCACAGGATTGGGCGTGCCTGGAGCGCGAAGCGTTTGGAGTGCGGGAGCTTGCTCCCGCTTTCTCAGGCCGCGGGCGGCGCCACAAACTGTGAAAATGGAGTCGGAGCCTCCGTACGTCGGCTCCTACGGGTTTTTCCGGTCAGTTGGCCGGCGTAGGTTCCACCACCGGGGCCTCAGCCACCGGAGCGTCAACCGGTGGGGCCTCGGCTCCCGGAAGCCCGGCCTTCGGAACCTCGGCCGCAGGAGCCTCGGCGGGCGGGCCCATGCGGCCCACAACGGGACGGACCTCTGGCCCGCCCCCCATTCCAGCAATGGGCGCCGCCGCGGCGGTTACGGTCGGGGCCGCCGCCAGGGCCGCCGCCGGCACCACCGCCCGCGCCGGGATGACGTTGATCCGCTTGCTGCCCTTGTCGAATAGGACGGTGCCATCCACCAGCGCATAGAGGCTCCAATCCCGCCCGGTGCCCACGTTTCGCCCGGCGACGAACTTGGCGCCGCGCTGCCGCACCAGGATGCTGCCGGCAGTGACGAATTCGCCGCCGAATTCCTTCACGCCGAGCCGTTTGCTGACGCTGTCGCGTCCATTGCGGCTGCTGCCGCCACCTTTCTTGTGCGCCATACCCGTTAAAGTTTGATTTCCTTGATCCTGACCACTGTCAGCTCCTGCCGGTGCCCCTGCTTGCGCCGGTATCCCTTCCGGCGCTTGAGCTTGAAGACAATCTGTTTGTTACCGCGAATGTGTTCCACCACGTCCCCCACCACGCTCGCCCCGGCCACAATGGGCGTGCCCACCGACAACTGGCCGTCCTTGTTCACCAGCAGCACTCGGTCAAAGGTCACCGGTTGCCCGGCCGCGACGGCCAACCGCTCCACTTGGAGCTGGTCGCCGGCGCTGACCCGGTACTGTTTGCTGCCCGTTTCAATTACTGCGTACATGACTCCCACTCACCAAAGGCCCAATACAACACCAAAAGCCGTGCCCGGTGTCAACGCTCGATTTTTCACGTCTGCGAGCCGGAAGGCCTGACCAGAAAATGAGGCGCGCTGTGGACACGGGACCCGCCGGAGCGCGGAATTCATTCCGCTTCACCGTCCGTCGTTGCCACGCGCTACCCGTGTCCTGCATGAGTCCAAGTAGTCCACCGAAGCGGAATGAATTCCGCGCTCCGTGCCACGGGGTAGCGCCAGCCCTATTTTCATGGCTTGTGGCGCCGCGTGCGGCATGGCGTCTGACCAGAAAATGTCTGCGGACGGGCAGGGCGGGCAGTCCCCTGCGCGCCGCCGCCAGCATGTCCTGTTTGGCCACGACGGCGCGCAACGGAGCGCGCGCCCTACCTCCAACCTTGTTCATCGTTTGTGGCACCGCCTGCGGCATGATGTCTGACCAGAAAATGCCACCGAGGACGCCGAGAACACAGAGGCGAAATGCTCACTTGAGAATCGTTCTCGTTCTCGTTCTGGGCCTCGAACTGTTTTCATCGTTCGTGGCGCTACGCGCCGTAGCGTATCGTCTGGCCCGAGAATGATCATCGGGTCGGCGAAGGCTTGGCCCGGCCGGCCGGCCGTTTCCAAGCCCGCGCCGTTACCAGAATTCCACCGGCCCTTTGGGAATGGGAAGGGCGTCGGCGCTTGGCCGGGAGCGCTCGCTCTGCATGAACGAGGCCGTCAGCGGCGCCGGCTCATAGGCCG
>Ga0315268_10000610_pt1 | contig 41697 bp, 34 predicted proteins | sample C1_top_MG_FD_204535 | JGI IMG/M metagenome (GOLD analysis project Ga0315268, IMG submission 204535) | Sediment microbial communities from Yellowstone Lake, YNP, Wyoming, USA - C1_top | ecosystem: Environmental > Aquatic > Freshwater > Lake > Sediment | place: USA: Wyoming | collected 2017-08-01
GATATGTTCTACATGATCGGCCTGCCGCTCCAGACTCCCGAATCCGTCGCCGGGACCGTGAAGTATGCCGAGAGACTCTACGAGAAATTCAAGGGCAAGAGGCTGTTTCCCTTCATCAGTCCGCTGGCGCCATTCATCGACCCTGGAGGGAACGCATTCGAGAACCCCGATCAGCTGGGCTTCAGATTGTTCGCTTCTACCTTGGAAGACCACATCAAGCTGGCCACGATGCCGAGCTGGAAGTATGTCCTCAACTATGAGACAAGGTGGATGACGAGGGCTGCGATCGTAGACGCATCCTATTTATCAGGCCTTGGCTTGAACTCGATCAAGAAGAGAATGGGCCTCGTTTCTGAAGATGTGGCGAACAGGACCGAGAACAGGATCCGCGCAGCGCAGGAGCTCTCCAAGAAGATAGACTCCATCGTTGGCAAGCACAGTGCCACGGAACAAGAGATGGATGCGCTCAGAGAGGCAGCCGCCAACCTGAGCGAGTCGACCGTGTGCGAGAAGGGGGAGCTGGACTGGACGGAGGACACGATCTATGCCAGCATCCCTCGAATGGTCGGCTCCCTGCTCAGAAGGAAGTGAAGACCACCATCAGTTTTTATCCCCCTTAACTTGTATCGGGTCTCGGAGACTGCGGATGATCATCGGCATCTACGGGTACCAGGACGCGGGCAAGACGAAGCTCGTCGAACGATTGGTAAGCGCTCTGGTCAAGAAGGGCTACGGTGTCTCATCGATCAAGCACACTCCGCACGACAAGACCATTGACTGCAAGGGGAAGGACACCTGGAGACACTGGAAGGCGGGAAGCGACCCCGTCGTGTTCTCCTCTGGGACCGAGACAAGCATCATCAAGCACTCGAAGACCGCGGCAGACGAGATCGCCGAGATGGTGATTCGCGAGTACAAACCAGATGTCCTCATCATCGAGGGGTTCAAGGAGGGTTCGTTCCAGAAGGTGGCTATCGGGAAGGTCAAGCCAAGGAAAGGAACCGTGCTTACAAATCCGAAGCTGTCGAAGCTCGTACAATACATAGAGAAGGAGGTTGCAGTCGAGAGGGTCCTTGCAGAACTGCCGGGTCTCGATTGCGGAAAGTGCGGACTTGACTGCAGGGGTCTTGCCGAGGAGATCGTGAAGAGCAAGAAGAAACTGCATGCTTGCAGGGAACTGTCCGACCTGGATGTCAGGATATTCGTCGACGGGAGGAGGATCGCTGCTGGCAAGTTCGTCTCGACCATAGTTCACGAGACCGTCCGTGGAATGCTTGGAAGCCTCAAGGGATACGAACCAGGGAAAGAGGTTGAAATCCGTCTCCGGCCTAAGAAGGGACCTACGAAAAGGCGAAGTGGAGGCAGCTAGGCCAGACACGTTGTTTTCAGGTGCACTTCGCTAAGTATATCAATATTGAAGCCATCACCAAGAACAAGGGGAGCTGGACCGGCACGGCACCTTGTTGGAACGAGGTGCCAGGCCATCGGACTGCCTGTTGACGATCTTGCGGTGACTCTCATGAGAAAGATCAACGAGATTGAGAAAGACCTGTACGCCTGCCTGCAATGCGGATACTGCAAAGACGTATGCCCGGTTCACGGCGTGATCGGGTGGGAATCCTCCTCGCCACGAGGCAAGGTCTTCTATCTCAAGCAGATGGCGGGAAGGACCCCGATGGACAGACTGCTCCGAAGGGAAACCAAGATCACGCCCCAGTTCGCAGAGCGCGTCTTCCAGTGCACATCGTGCGCGGCGTGCGAGCACAAGTGCCACGTCGAGATAGAGTTCCCGCAGCTCTGGGAAGAGGTCAAGGAATGGCTGATCTCAGAAGGCTACGGGCCACCGGAGGCTCATCGGAAGATCAAGGAGAGGGTCGTCCAGAAGCGGAATCCCTATGACGAGCCAAAAGAGAAGAGAGCGGCCTGGTTGCCGGCTGACATCAAGCTCTCGCAGAATCCCGAGGTCATATTCTTCACAGGCTGCACAGAGGCCTATAGGATGCAGCCCCTGGCCGTAGCGACCGTTAAGCTGCTCGACAAAGCGGGAGTGAAGTTCAACATCCTGGGAGAAGACGAGTGGTGCTGCGGCTCCCCGCTCCTGAGAACGGGCCAGAAGGGGCTTGTCAGGGACGAGCTCGCACCCCACAACGTCAGGGAGATGGACAAGCGCGGCTGGAAGGTCATGGTGACCGCATGCGCTGGATGCTACAATACCATGAAGAATGATTATCCGAAGCTGACGGGGAAGCCCAGCTTCAAGCTGCTCCACATATCCGAGTACCTCGAGAAACTGATCAAGGAAGGGAGGCTCAAGTTCACGAAGGAGTTCAAGAAGAAGGTCGCGTACCACGACCCGTGCCACCTTGGGAGGCACGCAAAGGTCTATGACGCGCCCAGGAACGTGCTCAAGGCGATCCCTGGACTCCAGCTCATACAGATCAAGGAAGAGCGAGATGACGCAGTGTGCTGCGGAGCCGGCGGCGGCTTCAAGTCAGCCTTCAACGACATGGCGGAGGACATCGCAGCGGAGAGGGTGAAGCAGTTCGTCAAGGCCGGTGCAGAGGTCATCGCGACATCTTGCCCGTTCTGCCAGGTGAACCTGAATGCCGGTGCGAAGAAGGCCGGCCTGGACATCAAGACGATGGATATCATGCAGATTGCGCTTCAGGCAGCATAGACTGTCTTGCGCGAGGATCTAGACTGGCATGCCGACTAGATGCCGGTCCAAGGAACACCTTTGTGCGCGCTCATGACGATCTGGGTATCGGTCTCCTTGATGCCATCCATCTTGAGGAAAGTGTCTATGAACTCCTGGAGCTCGGTCATGCCCACGAAAAGAGCAACAACGAGCAGATCGTACTCACCAGTGACTCTGTAGACAGCAACCACCCTGTTGTGATTGGTGAGGTGCTGAACGACCATGTCGAGCTTGTCCGTGACAGTCTTAACATGGATGTACGCCTTGACGGTGTTCTCGATGAGCCTGTAATCTATGTGGATCGAGAACCGAAGGATGATTCCCTTCTCGATCAGGTTCTTGATCCTCCGCCTCACTGTCGCTTCCGTGACATTCAGCTTCTTCGCGATCTCCGAATTGCTCATCCGGGCGTTCTCTCTGAGCTCGCACAATATCCAGATGTCCGTCCTGTCGATAGGGAGCATTTTGAGGTCGAGGCCTTTCCATCTTTCGTAAATCTCGCATGGCGTTTCCGTCGAAGGTGCTGATATCATCGCAATACCGGACCTCCAACAAGCAGGCCCTACTTCAAGCTAACGGAATCCATCCAAAAACGTGGTTCACAAGCGCCCAATTCGTATCCACTTTGCAGAACGATTGACGATAGACGCTAAGGAACATGCCGAAAAGTGCCTATGTTCCGTATCGGCGCTTCCTCAGCTGGTAGGCCCTGACGGCCCTTAGGAAGTCGATCTTCCTGAAACCCGGCCAGTAGACATCGGAGAAGTACAGTTCGGAATAGGCGAGCTGCCACAGAAGGAAGTTGGATATGCGCTCTTCGCCGCTTGTCCTCAGGATCAGGTCCGGATCTGGCATGTCCTTGGTGTAGAGGTACTCGGAGAAAGTCTTCTCGGAGATGTCGTCCACTTTCAGCTCGCCGTCCTTCACCGCCTGCGCGACGTCTCGAATCGCGTGCAATATCTCCTCCCTTCCACCGTAGCCGACAGCGATGTTGAAGAAGTACTCATTGTAGTCCTTGGTCCTGTCCTCGGCATACTGGATGGCCTCTCTGAGATCCTTCGGCAAAAGATCCCTCTGGCCCAGGACCTTCACCCTGATCTTGTGCTTGTGAACCCGCTCGTCCTCTGCGAGCTTTCGGAAGTTCTGGATGAACATGCGCATGAGGTCCTCGACCTCCTGCTTGTCCCGGCCGACGTTTTCAGTGGAGAACGCGTACACCGTGAGCATCTTGACGCCTATGTCCATGCACCACTCGAGGATGTTCTCGAGCTTCTCCCGGCCTTTCTCGTGGCCCTCGGAGACCAGCAGGCCGAACTCCTTGGCGTAGCGTCTGTTCCCGTCCATGATTATCGCGACGTGGTGTGGGACTGGCATCGTCGCGACCTCCTTCAGAAGACGCTTCTCGTAGGTGTTGTATGCGGTTGATGAGATGGCTCTTGTGAGATCAGTTGTCATGGGCTCTGACCGTTGTTCGCCTCAAATGCGAGGGCGTGATTTAAAGCTATATGTGCCGGAAGTCCTCGGGCAGGCCAGCACTGTAGAGTCCTAGGTCGATGCAGCCGATGGCCGCCACGGCACCTATCGACCCGCGCCTACCCGTTATCTCGTGGATGTGGACGCCGCACTCCTTCGCCACATGTTCAGCATCGTGGATGGATAGTATTGTCTCCTTGGCGTTCGCGCCGTACTTCACGAGCTTCTTCGGGATGTCAAGGCCTTCATAGACCGCCAGAGCTGTTTGGTCGGAGAAGGTGCCCTTCGCGACGTAGTCCTTGGCCCAGTCGACTGTCTTCTTCGAGGCCTCAGGCAGAACGGCAAAGGCCACGCCAGTCGAAGCGCAATTGGTCGTCTTCTGGGGTGCGTGAGGATTGAGCTGAACGATCTTGTGAGACAGTAGGATTCCATGCGGCATCTCCCTTCCGAGCCTGAGGCCGAGCACCCATGTGGCACCCTTCTCCTTTGTGTCGGTGTCATCAATACCGATCACGAGCCTCCTCTGGGCAGGAGTGGTGATCCTTATCTCGACCCTCTTGCTGCCGCCAACAAGCTCGTCGCTGAGGTACTCCGCTTTCTCGACGCCCTCTGCCTGGGGGAGGCATGCGCCGACCCCGACGCTCGCGCCTGCGAGGCCGATCCATATCGTCTCGACCTTGCCGTTCTTCACGATCAGCGACTTGAGCGCCTGGCCGCCAGTGTCCCTTGATGCAGGGCCGAAATGGACTTCGCCCTCGCCAATCCTGGCGTCCATGATCAGTGTGGTGCCCACGACCTCGACATGCTCGACCACGCCTCTGGCTCTGAGTCGGTTCACCGCGTCCCATTCGACTGGCCCCTGCGCGCAACACTCCTCGATGATCTTCGCCCTTCCGGCCTTCTCGTCGACCAATGTGATGAGCCGCTTGGAAAATAGAGAGCCGTGCCGCTGCCTGATGTCGGCTGGGGTCAGTGTGTTGGTCATCTTCGATCAGACTTCCAGATGCTCGCCCGGCTTCAGTATAACTACCTTGGCCTTTGAGGACTTCTTCGCGAGCCTCTCGAATTCCTTGGGGTCCTGCTCGATCGGAGGCCACGTTCCATAGTGCATCGGGATCGCGATCTTCGGGTTGATCAATCCGGTGGCCATAGCGGCCTGTCTCGGATCCATCGTGAAGAACCCGCCGATCGGGAGCAACGCGACATCTGGTTTGTATAGTTCGCCTATCAGCTTCATGTCCCCGAAGACGCACGTATCGCCCGCGTGATACACTACCTTCCCCGAATCGACAACCATGCCCACTGCCATCGCGGCCGAGAACTCGAGCCCCGGGGCGCCGATGCTGGACGAATGGAACGCTGGGACCATCGTTATCTTGGTGTTCCCTATGGTCGCCGTCCCGCCCATGTTGAACCCGACGCTCTTGACACCGGTCTTCTCGAGCCAATCGGACATCTCAATTATGCACGCTACGACCGCCCCTGTTCTCCGAGCGATGTCGACCGCGTCGCCGAGGTGATCACCATGACCATGGGTGACGCAGATGATGTCGCAATCCACTTTGTCTGAGGTCGTCGATGCACGCGGGTTCCCCGTGAGGAACGGATCAATGAGGATTCTGTCCCTCCCCTCCAACAGGAAGGCAGAATGGCCTAGACTCGTGATTCTCAAGGTTCCACCTTGGTATCACCAATGCTGGAATCCTATTTCTCTCTTTGGAGTATGCCAGTCCGTCATGTGACTGTCCGAGCCATAAATCTGGAAGGCATGTCCGCCAGGCTGAGCGCCTTGAGTCCTTCGGATTCGAAAACGAGCCATTTGCCCTTGATGCCGACCAGCTCGCCCTTGTGGCTGCCCCAGGATTCCAGCAACTTCGGAACCTCCTTGAGCGGTAGGTCGATCGGATAGCCCTTGAGCCATTTCAAAGGCTCTGGATTGAGCTGATACGCTTCGCCAATAGTGATCTTCAGGGCTTCATATCGACCCTCGATCCCGTGGTCATCGACCGGCCTTGCGAGATTGCGCAACAACACTTCCTGCCTATGCGACTGCGGTATCCCCAATCTGGCGGAGATATCCTTCTCAGAGTCCCTGGCCTTCTTGCGGGTGCCGAACTTGCCGATTACGGAGTAGGCGTCGGCGCCCTGCTCGATCAGCCTCTTATCGACCCTCTTGGAGGAGCTCATCCCTATCTTCATACGTGTATCATAGAAAGCGACATAAAGCACGTGTTCCCGGCGGCAGAAATCCAAGTCGCATATCTCCCCGTTGCAACGCGGCTCGAATATGCATTCCTGGAACGGAATGAATGATTCGCCAGCGCACGCTGCGCATTGGCCGAACCTGTCTACCGCGGTCTGCTTCGGACACGGGATGTATCTGTCTCCGTCCCAGTAGCCGATGCATGTTCTCCTCTTGCTTACCGCGAATCTGACATCTTCGAGATCGAACTCCGCCACATCCTTTTCGGCAACATCGTAGCATTCCAGGTGGGGCTCGAACTCGTCCCAATGGAATTCGAGAGCGTGGAGAGGGAACTTGTCCTCCTTCATCTCAATCAGAAGCTGGTCGGCCCGCGTGAACATCTGAACGTTGAAGGTGATTGGCTGGATATTAAGGGTTCAGCAGGTGGTGTGCGAATGTACAGCGCGGAGTTCACTCCTCGGGCGGGAGTTCCTGAACGATCGGGGCCTCGTCCTCCGCCTCTTCCTTTCTCTCCTTCTTCTCGCTCACAGGCTTCTCGGGAGGGAATTCGGAAAGGTCCACTTCCATCCTAGTCAGGTACTTCGGGGGAACATCGGTGGTCAGAAAGACTGTCCTTCCGGCCTTCTGGATGACAATCCCGTCCTCGGTAGCACCTCTTGAATCGACCTCGAGAATTATAGGCTCGGGAGTCCTCACTCTTCCCGCGTTGACCGCGTCTCCGATACCTCTGCTCAGGTGGACCATCTTCCTGTCTGAGGGCTTCAGGCCGACCTCGAGCACGATGTCGACCTCCTCCTTCGTCGTCGGATAGTAGAGCTTGTCGGGGGTTCCGCCAGACGGCAAATCCAGATCTACCTGGAACGAATGAGCGTAAGTGGCCCTGATCATGCCATCCCTGTACTCGTACCTGCCCTTGCTGTCCGTCTCGATGATCGCCACTATGTGATGAGGCCTGACCCAGTGATATCTCCGCTGCTTGCTCTGAAGTGCGTTCACGAAATCTCTGAGGCTGACGAATCCGTGGCTATCCATCCTCAATTCGAACCTCTCCGGGAAATGCCTTAGAACGCCGGCCATCGTTCTGCTGAGCCTATCGAGCTCTTCAGTGTTCATCAGAAACCGGCCTTCATCGCCGCACACGGGGCACATTTCGGCTCTAAAATACCCATGTTCGTTGCACTCTTTCAGCATGACAGATACCTTGGCATCGGGGTTATGGCTGAACCTGATAAAAGCTTTCCCATGACGGATCGACCCCCCGTACCAAGCTCCCCCTCCTCGCCAGCTTCGAGCACCGTCTGCGATAGCCATCAAGGCAATGGCAGCCCAACGGCGATCGACCAGCTCTCAGTCGAGAATCGGTAGATAGCCATACCATGAGCCGTCTTCATGAAGACAATGAAGGTTCTCCTCTAGAAGGCCAAGATGGACTATCTCCATGTTGACGAGCTTGAGAAACATCTTCCTCAGTTTCGGGTTCGCCTTGGCCGCGCTTTCGGTGTAGAAGTCGATCGACCTCTTCTCTGTCCTTATACCGAGCATCACAGCGGATATGGCATCCCTCGCGACAATCGAGTTCTTGCGAATCTGCTCCGGGAATACCTTGTCGATGTTCTTCTTCAGCCGGTTCCCAGCGGGTCTCTTGAGTTGTCCTCCCAGGTTCACTAGTTCAATCTCGAGGATGTGTGCATGATCTTTCTCATCCGATGCAAGGTGCCTAAGGAGCTGTTTAGCTCTCTCATTCGCGACTAAATCCTTGAACTTCGTGTAGTACTCGCTCCCGAAGTGTTCCATCTCGATTGCCGCTGCGAGGATCTCCTTTGCATCCACCATCGATTCACTTCGCTGGTTCCTCAAGTTGTGAGGGCTGAAGCACTATTAATGATTGCGCAGCAAAACGCCATGCCGGAGGAACGGTATCGGTTCCGAGAGCATATGGGCATATGAGCTTTCACCGGAGCAGGCTGGACGCTGTCATTTCCTTTTCTTAGACGATTCGATCTCTGCGATGCACTCGTCTGCGTACTCACACCAGTCAAAGCAGCTGGGGCGTTTCTCCCGTGTAATCAGCCCACCACAGAAATAGCACTTCATGGCCTGTTCATTGGTGAATATCTCGACTTCTTTGCCGCAGTGTGGACAGACTATGGGTTCCGGCACAGGTTCGAAGAAGAGTCTCGAACCAGGGCAATGTGTGAACATGACTCCGCCTTTCGTCTTACGACCCATATGAGGATGCGAGAGGGATTAATGGATTGTGCCGAAAGATTAGGGCCTCGCCATTTGAATCCCAAGGCTTGAACACACAATCACCACGATTACCGCGACGGGTGCCGGTCCCCAAGACATTACTCGCCGCTGGAACCCGAGCTAGGAGACGCAATTCGCAGGTTGCGTCATGACACTGGGTCCATACGCAGCGAACAGAATACTGCTTTCTCTGCTCCGCGTCAGACGTTTCGAATCTCTTTCAATTGCCACGGTGAATCATGACACGCCTTGGCAGAGAATCAAGTACGGAATTGAATAGCTGACAGAAATGGGCAGAATCGAAACTCGAAAAGAAGCAGCACACATATTATTAGATTGCAGTGCAATGCTCCGCCAAGAGTCATCTAGGGGGAATTCGATGGCCACTGAATTCGAACTGACGGTGCCAGGCTCGACCAAGGATCTTGTCAATGCAGTAGCAGTTCTTGCTGAGTACAATGTCAATCTCTCGACCGTTGCAAGCGCCAGGGTCGGAGACAGGTTCGTTGTGAAGTTCTTGACGAACAACGAGGAGGAATGTCGAAACGGTTTCATGAAGGCCGACATCGATTTCAAGGAGAGAAAGGTCCTTGTGCTCAATGTGGCGAACAGGCCGGGAGAGTGGGTCAAGGCCGCGAGGTGTCTCGCGAATGCCGATGTAGAAATCACCACGAGCTACCTCCTCAGCCGGAACGGGGACAAGCTCTCCTTTGTGTTCGCGGTCAGCGACTACGAGAAGGCAAAGAAGATTGTGGGTCAATTGACCGAATGCAGTCTGGACTAGGTCAGGTACCTTCCCTTCGGAGGTGTGCGTCCAATGTGCGAGTCAGCAGTCTATCTGGTACGGGGTCCAACGAAAGACCTGGTCATGGCCGAGGTGGCAAGGATGACAGTCGCGGGCAATACGATCACGTGCTTCGACACCTTGGGCGAACGAAGGATATTGGAGGGAGTTCGCATAGTCGACGCCAACCTCATGAAGCACGAGATCATCCTCGAGCCCGTGAAGGGTTGATCTATTGGGATTGAAAGTCGCTGTCGCCGGCAAGGGCGGCGTCGGAAAGACTACGATTGTCGGCTCCCTTGCCAGGGTCTGGGCGAGAGAGGGTCGAAAGGTCCTTGCCGTGGACGCCGACCCTGCAGCTCATCTTCATTCGGTTCTTGAGATTCCGCGCTCGGAAATGCCGAAGCCCATTTCGTCTGAATTGGATCTGATCGAGGAGCGAACGGGTGCCAGACCCGGCACCGCGACAGGACCCTTCTTCAGGCTGAACCCGCAGGTGGAGGATATACCAGATCAGTACTCGAAAACAGGAGCCGACGGCGTCAAGCTCCTCGTCTTGGGGACTATAAAATCCGCAGGTTCGGGTTGCTTCTGTCCCGAGAATGCAATCCTTCGGAGCCTGCTGGAGCACATTGTCCTGGAGAAGGACGATGCAGTTCTTGTGGATATGGAAGCGGGTCTGGAGCAGTTCGGCCGGGCTACATGCAGGGGGGTTGATCTGCTGCTCATCATAGTCGAACCGGGCTCGAAGTCGATTGACACCGCCCTTAGAGTCGCAGAATTGTCCAGGGAGATGGGCGTCAGGCGCTTTGGCATTGTCGTCAACAGGATCCGAAGCGAGGAAGAACGAATGATTGTCAGCGACATGCTGGCAGACCGCGGCCTTGAGCTCTCTGTCAGTCTCCCCTACTCGCAAACCATCGCCAAGGCCGAGCTTGACGGAGTGTCCCCCTTCGCCATTGCTGGCATAGAAGAATGGACACGCTCCATCAGACAGCTTTCGAACTGGATTGTAGAGAGAGTTTCGAAGAGTGTGGAGTCTGCCGGGTCCGAACCTCGACCAGGGCTTTCCAGCTAGTCGACGCCTGTCGTACAGGCGTAAGTGAAAACGTTTTAGTAGGTTCAACTGCATCCGTCAATTGCCGACAAGAACTGTAGAATCCCACTGGTGGCCAGGTATTCACTTTGGGAGGCACGCTCAGATTGACTATGATCGTGGTCGAAATCAATCCTCGTGGTGTCGATCCGCATCGCTTCGAACTCGAGCCTGCGATTTCTCCCCTCGGCAGCCTTCATGCGCCTTGGCCTTCCAGCTCCGGGTCGAGGTCGTGGATGTATCCTGGGGAATTGGTGTTCACCGTCGGTTGGGAGTGCTGTCTTACTGGAATCTAATACGACAGTCAAGCCGGACAAAGGCTCGGCGAAAGAGGGCGTCAAACGCTCCCGGAGCAGTGATTGCTGGGACAGCAGTTGCTCGACGATGTTCTCAGAGTTGCACGATTCCGGCATCTGCACGGTCTTGGACCGCGCTGATAACCAGGGGGCGCAGTGCAGATTCGGGCAGCTCGGTCTTTGCTGCAGGATATGTCTCCAAGGCCCTTGCAGGATAAACCCGATGGGAAAGGAGCCGACGACGGGCATATGCGGCGCGAAGGACTACATGATTGTCTCAAGGTTCATCGACCGGATGATAGTCGGTGGAACTGCTTCGCACGCGGGGCACGGCAAGGAAATCGCGCACGTCCTCCACGCGGTTGCGAAGGGCGAGACCACTGACTATCGCGTGACCGACCAGACGAGACTGGAAGCCGTAGCGAAGAAGATCGGGCTGACACCTGACGGCAAGAAGGTAGCATCGTTGGCTCTTGAGGTCTCCGAATCAGCATTAGATGACTTCTCCAGATACACGAATCAACCACTCACATTCCTCAAGTCCACGGTGACGAAGGGCAGAATTCACAGGTGGGACACGCACGGCGTTTTGCCGAATAACATAGAAACAGCGATGTCTGAGGTCATGCATCGAACCGCCATGGGAGTGGACGCAGACCCAGTTCCCATCCTCTTCGGCGGAATCAAATGCGCTCTCGCTGACTACACAGGAGCACAGATCTCATCCGACTTGAGCGATATCCTCTTCGGCACGCCCAAGTTGGTACTGAGCGAAGCGAACCTATCTGTGCTGGATGAGAAGTCCATCAATGTGGCAGTGCACGGGCACAATCCGTTGCTGAGTGACGTAATGGTCGATGTCTCCCGAGAGATGAAGGCGGAAGCGCAGAAGGTCGGCGCGGAGAGATTCAACATAGTGGGCGTGTGCTGCACGGGGAACGAGATTCTGATGAGGAAGGGCGTGCCCCTTGCATCCAATGTGATGGCTCAGGAACTGGTTCTCCTGAGCGGGTTGCTGGATGCGATGGTGTTCGACTACCAGTGCATCATGCCCTCGCTCTCGGTCCTCAGCAAGTGCACTCACACGAAGATGATTACAACTCAGGAGATAACCAGACTGGTTGGGGACACGCACATCGAATTCACACCTGACAACGCCAAGGACTCCGCCAAGAGGATACTCCTCATGGCAGCAGAGGCCTTCAAGCACAGGAGCAAGATCAGACACCTACCAGCTATCAAGCCCTCCGCGGTCATGGCAGGGTTCAGCGTCGAGCAAATCACCGCGCTTCTCTCAAAGAAGAATCCACATGATCCCATGCAGTACTTGGCGGACAACATCGTCAACGGCCGCCTCCGAGGGGTCGCCCTCTTCGCTGGCTGCAAAAGCACACGCGCCAAGAAGGACAACGACGTCCTGATAATCGCACGAGAGCTGGCAAGAAGGGATGTGCTTCTCCTCGCGACAGGGTGCAATGCGATCGAGTTGGCCAAGGCTGGGTACATGGACCCGTCGAAGACCAAGGAGTTCGCAGGAGAGGGCCTGCAATCATTCCTGGCAGAACTGAGCGAAGCTGCGGGAATCAAGGGATTGCCGTGCACATGGCACATCGGCTCGTGTGTAGATAACCCCCGCTTCTCGAACCTGGCGACCGAGGTGGCAAACAGGCTCGGAGTGGACATTGAGAAGATCCCATTCGTGGCCATTGCACCTGAGGCTATGCACGAAAAGGCGGTCTCCATCGGCACATGGGCTGTCGCAATGGGATTCCCGACGCATGTGGGGACCATCAACTATCTCTACGGCAGCACACTCGTGACAGAGGTGCTGGAGAACACCGCGAGGGACGTGTATGGCGGGTACTTCATATTCGAGGAGGACCCGGAGATTGCGGCAAAGCGGCTCTATTCGGCCATCGAGTACAGACGCTGGAAGATGGATCTCTCGGATCCAGAGATTGAGCGAGCATCGCATTTCGTTCCAGACAAAGAGAAGATAACGAATGAGCAGCTGTTCAAGATGGCCATTGAGGGTTCAATCATCGCCACTGGCTATGCGGACGTCCTGCTCAACAGGGCCCTTCGGAAGTACGGGCCTGAACAGAAGGTGGAGTTCCCTGAGACTGGATATCAGCTGCCAAGCCTGTTCGCCTGGCTTGGAAAGGATTGTACCCGTCTGGGGGATCTGCCCGTTCTTCTCGGCGAAGCGAGGGGAAAGATAGTCGAGAAACCCACGCTCGATGCGGCAATCGCCTCGGGCGAGGCCACGATGATCGCAGCCGAGATAGTCGAGGCGCTGAAATACATCGAGACTCCGACGCCGTACGAAGGCAGCCTGTACTGCGGTTTTGTCCCTGACAGGATCCTGAGGCAACTCGGCATCGCGTTCGTAGATGACACGATTCCCGGGGCAGCGGTATTCGTCGGCAGAGCGAGCGACCCCAAGAAGCTCTCCGCGATGATCCGCGACTGCCAGAACAAGGGCATGCTGATCATAGCGACGTATGACATCGTCAAGCAGCTGAAGGACGAGGGCATTGCCATGGGTCTGGAAAGGATGCTCTATCCGGTCGGCGAATTCACACAGGCAATCCACGGCCTCAACTTCGCAATCAGGGCAGCTCTTTCGTTTGGCGGTGTACAGAAGGGAGACCGAAAAGGTCTGTACAACTACCTCTCGAAGAGACCCAAGGTGTTCGTCCTTCAGCTTGGACCACTCGACTACATCAAGGTCGCCGCGGAATTCGCTGTCATGTTCAACGGTTCGCCAACGATAACCGACCAAGATGTGGAGCCGATCCCTGACAAATACGTCGTCCAGAAGAACCTCGATGAGATGATCTCGACCGCCATCGAATTGAGAGGGTGCCGGATCAAGCTTGGCGCGGTCAACTTGCCCGTTGCCTACGGGCCGGCGTTCGAAGGAGAGACCATCCGCAGGCCGGACATGTACATCGAGGCCGGGGGGCCCTCCAAGACGCTGGCATTCGAGCTCCTGAAGATGCGGAGTCCGGAAGAGGTTACCGACGGGAAGATCACATTCATCGGAAAGGATGTCGACGAGATGCCCGACGGATCATCCACCCACCTAGGCATCTTCGTCAACGTGTACGGCAAGAACATGCAGAAGGATTTCGAGTCAGTCTTGGAGCGCAGGATACACCAATTCGTCAACTTCGCCGAGGGTGCGTGGCACACTGGCCAGAGGAATCTGCTCTGGGTCAGGCTCAGCAAGAACTCCGTCAAGGCTGGCCTCAGGCTGAGGCACCTGGGTGACATACTAGTCACCAAGTTGAAGGAGGAGTTCGGCGCGATTGTATCGAAGATCGAAGTCACCATCATCACCGACGAGGAGGAGCTCCGGAAACACGTCGACGAGGCGAAGGAGTCCTATACCGAGAGAGATGCGAGAATCGCGAACCTCACGGACGAGCATGTGGACACATTCTACACGTGCACGCTGTGCCAGAGCTTCGCTCCCGGCCATGTATGCATAGTCACTCCAGAGAGGCTGGGACTCTGCGGCGCGATCAACTGGTTGGACGCCAAGGCCTCTCACCAAATATCAGCCACGGGACCGAACAGTCCAGTGCTCAAGAAAGAAACCATCGACGAGGTTAAAGGACAGTGGACTGGGGTCAACGAGGCCGTTGCCGAGAAGACCCACGGGAAGCTCGTGAAGTTCAGTGCCTACACCATGATGGAGGATCCGATGACCTCTTGTGGATGCTTTGAGTGCATCGTCGGAGTCTCTCCTGATCTTCAGGGTGTTGTTGTGGTCAACAGAGAGTATCCTGGGATGACGCCGCTCGGCATGACCTTCTCGACTCTTGCAGGGTCGGTCGGAGGGGGGATCCAGACCCCGGGGTTCATAGGAGTCGGGAGGAGGTATCTCACTAGCAAGAAGTTCATAAGCGCCGACGGGGGATTCCTGAGGATCGTGTGGATGCCGAAAGACCTGAAGAACGCGATGACGGAAGACCTGAACAAGAGGGCCGAGGAGGTCGGTGTCCCAGACTTCGTGAAGAAGATTGCCGATGAGACGGTGGCGAGGACGCCGGAAGAGCTGGCGGAATGGCTCGTCAAAGTAGAGCATCCAGCGGCAAAGATGCCGCCGATGATGAGCTAGAAATGGTTGGGGGGATCGAGCTTGGGATTCGAGACGCCTAAGGAGAAGTTTCCAGGGAAAATAAGGGAAGTCTTGATAGGTGCGACCAAGGAACAGGGAGGCACCAGGAGTTCGAGCCTCACAGTGGGCGGATCGAACGGGCTGCAGTATCACGGGTTCGAAAGCAGCATGCTCCACAAGCCGCTAATCGTCATGGATGTCGTGGACACGATGAGGGTCGTTCCTGAACAGCTTGTGCACTCGATTGGGCCTGTCGTGAAGGAGCCGGTCGAGTGGGCCAAGAAGATTGAGCGCGAGTGGCATGCCGACCTGTGCGTGCTGAAACTTCAGTCGGCCAATCCAGAGGAGGAGAACCGTACCGTGGGGGAGTGCGAGAGTCTCGTCAAAGACGTGCTCAAGTCAGTCTCACTCCCCTTGATGGTGTACGGGTGCGGTTCCGAAGAGAAGGATGCGAAGCTAATGGAGGCGGTATCGAACGCCGCCAGAGGCGAGAGGGTCTTCCTCGGATTGGCGGAGGAGAAGGCTTTCAAGTCAATAGCCGCGGCGTCGATGGCCAACGGGCACGGCATCGTGGCATTCTCCAACCTAGATATCAACCTGGCAAAGCAGATGAACATCCTTCTGATGGACTTCGGGGTCAAACCGGAGAACATAATCATGGACCCATTGATGGCCGCCCTGGGGATGGGACTGGAGTACTCATACTCAGTGCTAGAACGCCTTCGGCTGGGAGCGCTTCTTGGCGACCCGGTCCTTCAGATGCCCATCGTATGCGACTGCTCCTGCGCGTGGGCCGCCCCGGAGGCGCTTGAGGAGAACCCAGAAAGAGGGAAACCGGAGCTTCGAGGCATCTACTGGGAAACGGTGACCGCATATGCAGCCATCATTGCGGGCAGCGACCTCGTCATAATGAGGCACCCACAAGCGGTCGAGAGGCTGAGGGCAGCCCTTGCCGACCTAGGAGGAGGTGCCTAGATGCCGACTGCCATGGACATATACAAGCTGCTTCCCAAGAAGAACTGCGGAGAGTGCAAGTTCCCCACATGCTTGGCCTTCGCGATGCAGTTGGCAAACCAGAAGGTGGCCCTCGATGCCTGCCCCTATGTCAGCCCTGAGGCCAAGACCGCCCTGGAAGAGAGCGGCGCTCCTCCGATCAAGCTGGTCACGATAGGTTCCGGCGAACTCGCTGTCAAGATGGGGGATGAGACCCAGCTTTTCAGGCATGACAAGACTTTCTATCATCCGACCGTGATAGGCTTCGTCGCGGACGATGCGAAAGGGCTGGAGGCGATGAAGATGACGATGTCCTCGGCGCAGTCCTCATCGTTCGAGAGAGTCGGCCAGATCATCAGAGTGGACGCGATAGCGGTCAGACACTCCTCTGGCAAAATGGAGGATTTCCTCGAGGCCGTGAAGCTGGCAGCGGCGCAAAAACTGCCTTTCGTGCTTATGACCGAGGACGCGAAGACCATGGGCGAAGCCGTGGCGCTCTGCGGAGACAAACGACCGCTCCTGTACAAGGCAACACCTCAGAACCTAGACTCGATGATCGGATTGGCCAAAGCCTGCTCGTTTCCGCTCGTGATCGGCGGCGCATCCAACCTGGACGAACTCTCGCAGATGTCCGAGAAGGCGAAGAAGTCAGGAGTGAGCGAGATCGTGCTCGAGCCGAGCCAGTCGTCCTCGGGACAGATGCTGGAGGCCATGACCGTCATTCGTAGGGCAGCGGTCAAGAAGAAGTTCAGACCCCTTGGGTTCCCGACTATTTCGGTGCTAGGCAGTTCCGAGAACGACTTCATGAAGGCGGCTCTGGGAGTCATGAAGTACTCCTCGATGGTGCTCATGGAGGAGCCTCCTCGAGAGTTCCTTTTCGGGTTGATGACTCTGAGACAGAATATCTTCACCGATCCGCAAGTTCCAATACAGGTAAAGGGAGGGCTGTACGCAATAGGAGAGCCCACAGAGAAATCCCCTGTGCTCTTCACGACCAACTTCTCGCTGACTTACTTCACGGTCAGGGCGGACGTCGAAAAGAGCAAGCTGCCTGTTTGGCTCTTGGTGGTCGAGACAGATGGGCAGTCAGTGATGACCTCCTTCGCAGCAGGCAAGCTGACCCCGGAATCGGTCGCGAAGGCAATGGAAACAGAGAAGCTCAAGGAGAAGAATGTTCGGAATGAGCTGGTTATCCCGGGAATGGTCAGCAGGATGAGCGGGAAGTTGAACGAGCTCACTGGCATGAAGATTGTCGTAGGACCGAGGGAATCATCTGGCCTGCCGAAAATGCTCAAGTCCCTAGCCAACTAGGCTCAAACCGTCCTGAGTTCGCAGTCTACGGTCCTCGCTGCGTCCGCGAATAGAGGATCGTTTTTCGGGAGGCTCAGGAGGGATTCGTCCTTCTCCATCCTGGATTGGACACTCGCGCTCTTCCTCAAGCAGTATATCGCGTCGAAGTCAGGCATCTCTTTCGTAGGAGGCTCGCTGGCACCAGGGTCAACCATGTTGAACACGAGCGCCTTCCTGCGAATAGATAGCTTCATCTCAGCCGCCAAGATGGAGATGCGTCTAGCAGCCTCGAGCGAGGCCTTGGATTTGTCACAGAGAACGAACAGCACGTCTGATGAACGGGTCGTCCGTCTGCTCAGGTGCTCCATCCCCGCTTCGTTGTCGATCACGACGTATCGATACTTGTCGGATAGGGAATCAACGAATGTCCGCAACATGTTGTTTATGTAGCAATAGCAGCCGGGCCCTTCCTGTCTTCCCATCGTGATCAGATCAAAACCATCGCCTTCCTTCAGAGCGAGACGGACGTGATAGTCGACGTAGTCGTGTTTCGACATTCCTTCAGGGGGCTCCTCTCGTCTCGAGACCATTTCCTCGCGGAGAGCCCCAACTGTTCTGCCAGATTCGGTCCCCAGCTTCGAGCCGAGGTTCGTGTTCGGGTCTGCGTCGACCGCGAGGACGACCTCCCCAGTCGATTCATGAAGATGCCGAACCACAAGCGCGGCAAATGTGGTCTTTCCAACACCGCCCTTGCCCGCCACCGAGACTGTATAGCCCATGTAGATCACTCCTTGCACATTCGCTCGAGGGGAGCGCTCGGGAATTTGCTGACATCCGTGTGAGGGATGAAGAGCGATGACGAGAATTCGGCATAGAAGTCGCTGTCCACGCTCAGTTCGACATATGTCATCTTGTTGAATATGTCTACCATCTCCTTCCTCTTGCTCGAAGACAGCAGGGCCATCCTTGCGCCACCGAGGGCGCCATTGCCAATGAACCGATACTTCTCCTGAGGCTCATCTGGGAACATGCCGATCAATATGGACCTTCCGACGTCCAAATGATAGCCAAAGCCTCCGGCGATGACGATGCTCGAGACGCCTCCCAAGTTCTCTCCCATCTTCCGCAGCAAGGTGGAGCATGCACCATAAATGGCCGCCTTCGTCCTAAGAAGGTTCTGAAGATCGGAATCATTGATGACGAGATCCGCGCTCGCACCTTCAGCGAGTCTCTCCTTACTCTCGACAACGTACTCCAACCCTGTTTCCGCCGGTCTAATCCGGCTGGATTTGAGGTTCTGGATCCTGGCTTTGCGGTCGATTACTCCTCTGCAGTACATCTCTGCGACCAAGTCGATCAAGCCAGAGCCGCAAATGCCCACCGGATTGATGTCGCCTATGACGTGATAGGTCGTTGTCAGATCGTCGTTGATCCTGATGCGATCGATTGCCCCGTCCATCGCCCTCATGCCGCCGGAGACCTCTCCGCCCTCGAATGCGGGACCAGCAGAGCAAGCGCACGCCACCAGCCAATCCTTCTTTCCGAGCACGATCTCGCCGTTGGTCCCGACGTCGATGAGCAATGAGAGCTTCTCAGACCTATGGATGCCGCTTGCTAACACGTCGGCCACGACGTCGCCCCCGACATATCCCGCTCGCGAGGGGAAAAGCATCACGCGTCCGGATGAGTTCATCCGAAGGTCAAGTTCTGCGGCCTTGAGATACCCAGCATGGTATGCCACCGGAACGTACGGTTCCAGCCTGAGGTGCTTCGTAGGGAGTCCCGCGAAGAAGTGAGTCATGATCGTGTTGCCGGCCACCGAAGCCGCCACAATATCCTCCGCCTTTACCGAAGTCTTGTGCGCGGATCCATCGAGGAGACGTTCTATGAGAGCATTCACCGTCCCTCTGACGAGAGATGCAAGCTCCCGTCCCCCTCCATCTTCGCTGAATATCATTCGTGCTATGACGTCCTCGCCTCTCGATATCTGACTGTTGTAGTCAGAGGCTGTGGCCAAGGTCTCTCCTGAGAGAAGGTCAATGAGGTCCACGACCACAGTCGTTGTCCCGATGTCGACTGCGATACCGAACAGCTCCTTTGTGGCATTGCCAGGCTCAACCCTCGTGATCTCGTCGGTGTGATCCACGTCCGATAGTGAGATCGTGACCTTCCAATCACCGCTCCTCAGCGCATCGGACAAATCCCTGAGAGCTTCTAGAGGCATTGGAATCTGGTTCCGACCAAGTACCCGCCACAGTCGCTCCAGATCTGCGACATTGTCCCAAATCGTCGCAGGCGGCAGCTTGTAGAATTCTTTTCGAACCCAAGGCGAGAGTGGCCTCGGAACCTCGTCGACGGTCTTTGTAAGTATCTGGTGCGTGCCTATCCTTGACCGAGGAAGCACCTCAACAACGACATCGCCCTCTACCGTGGTCTCGCACGCAAGAACGATCCCCTGCTCTGTCTCGGTCTCGCTCAAGAGCTGCGAGGAAACCGTCTTGAACCGTCCATCCGGCCTCACCTTGCACCTGCCGCACTTCCCCTCGCCGCCGCACACTGCATCGAGACCTATTCCAGCGAGGCGAGCCGCCTCGAGGATGGTGACCCCGCTGCTCACAGTTACTCCTTTGTTCTCGGGGAGAAAAGTAATCAAGTGCTCAGACTTCTCTTGTGTCCTCGCCATCGTGAACCTGCGCGCTCTTGAACGGACTGAGTCGCTAATAACTGTTATGGCTTGATACGGGTTCGATTGGCATTATCCATGACAGGCACTGGCGAGCATTTGATATGAGACCTCAGCCCTACGACTTCTCCGGTGGGGAGCAACTTTGATAGTCATCGGAGAAAGGATAAACGGCCAGTTCCCTCAGGTCTCCAAAGCCATTGACGCGAGGGATTCGAAGTTCATTCAGAGCCTGGCAGCTGAGCAGACGAACGCCGGAGCGCATGTATTGGATGTGAACACAGGCCCGGGGAGAGAGGACGGGCCAGCGGCCATGGAATGGCTCGTGAAGACGATTCAGGACGCCGTAAAAGTGAGGCTTTCGATCGATTCTCCAGGCCTGAAGGTTCAGCAAGCTGGACTGTCTTCCTGCCAGCTCGAACCGATGATCAACTCGACGACCGCCGAGCAGAAGCGGATGGAGAAGTTCTTCCCGCTGGCAAAGGAGTTCAACGCAGAAATCATATGCCTGACCATAGATGAGAAGGGCATTCCGAACTCGGCAGAGGCGCGTGCGGAAGTGGCAATGGTGCTCATGGCCAATGCGATGGAGCACGGCGTGAACCCCGAGAAGCTCTATCTGGACCCTGTCGTCCTCCCGATCTCAGCCGCCCAGGACCAGTGCCCAATACTATGCGATGCCATCACGGCATTGAGAGCCCTGAACACGCCACCCCCCAAGACGGCTGTCGGACTCAGCAACATCTCGAGCGGCTCTGAGGAGAGAAGCCTCCTTAACCGCACGTATCTGGCAATGCTCCTTGGTCGGGGTCTGGATGCGGCCATAGTCGACCCGAACGATATCGAACTCATGAAAGTCGTCAAGGCATCTGAGGTCCTGCTCAACCAAAGGCTCTATGCCCATTCTTTCTTGAAGGTCTAGTTGAAGGTGGATACCATTGAAGGAAGTGCATCCTCACTCGGACGCCCTGGAACTATCCTGGTCGAATCTAGCAGGGGATTCACCCGAGTCCTTGTCAAGGAACTCGGGCGCTCGTCTCGTCAAGGGCAAGAGAGCGCTGAGTCTCCGCCTGATCGACAGGGACTGTGTGGTAGATTTCGAATCGAAGAGCATCAGATGGTCAAATCATGATGGCCCGGAATTGGGAAAGCACTTGCAGATACTCGCACTGCACTATCTAGCGGGGGCTGGCAAGGCCCAAATCGCCAACAGGCTCGTGACCTACAGGGACTTCGAGGGCGGGGCGATATATTACCCCGCGTTCAAGGCGAGGACAATTGACCGGATTGTGCGCGAGTTCGGCTCGAAGCCTGAAATCTTGCCGCATCTTGGGGATGCCGTCAAAGCAGAACGAATTGAGCTGGCTACCGTTGGAATGAGAGCCTACTTCTTCCCGAAACTCCCGATAGTCATCGCGCTTTGGATTGGAGACGATGAAGTACCCACGTCAGCGAACATACTCTTCGACGCGAACGCTGGCAGCATTATGCCGACCGAGGATCTGTCTGTGGCAGCAGGAGTCTTGGTCGGAAGGCTCGTTGAGATATCGAGGATGTAGGCGAGAGTGTGTTGCTGAGCGCTCCGCTCAAGTCGCCACCGACATGACAATGATGCGCCAAGAGCGAGAGGAGAAAAGGGTGGAAATTCTTATCAATGGGACTTGCTTACACCTTCAAGAGCCGGCTTTGCAGTAGGTCCAGCTACGCATCCCATTACAACAGTATGGCGGAACAAATATAGGGCGCGTCCTTGTCCTTGCAGAAAGCCAACTGGTTGGCGGAGGTCACAACATGGCGAAGAGAGTAGTAGTAATAGGAGGGGGCATCGCAGGGATACAGGCCTCCCTAGACCTCGCTGACATGGGCTATCAAGTGCATTTGGTCGAGAAGACGCCATCAATAGGGGGAAGGATGGCGCAACTGGACAAGACCTTCCCCACGAACGATTGCTCGATGTGCATTCTCTCACCCAAAATGATCATGTGCGCTGGCCATGAAAACGTGAAGCTCCACACCTATTCGGAAGTCGACTCTGTGGAGGGCGACTTCCCCCATTTCAGAGTGGGCATCAGGGAGAAGGCTAGACGAGTGAATATCGACCGATGCACTGGTTGCGGCGATTGCGTCGTGAAGTGCCCGGTGAAGATCCCAAACGAATTCGAGGAGAACATCTCCAAGAGGAGAGCGATCTACCTCCCCTTCCCACAGGCAGTTCCGAGGAAGATGACGATCGACGCCGAGAATTGTAGGCAGGTCACCTCTGGCAAGTGCGGAGTCTGCAAGAAGGTCTGTCAGGCAGGCGCGATCGAGTACGACCAGAAAGACAAGCTCGTCCATTTGGACGCCTCTGCCGTCGTCGTAGCGACCGGATTCGACCTCGCCGACGTCTCAGTCCTGAAGCAATATGGGCTGGGCACATGCAAGGATGTCGTCACATCGCTTCAGCTTGAGAGGATTCTATCTGCCTCGGGTCCCACCGGCGGCCATCTGGTGAGGGCGTCCGACGGCATGGAGCCCAAGAAGCTCGCGTTCATTCAATGTGTGGGCTCGAGGGACGAGAGGATGTACAAGTACTGCAGCAGCGTGTGTTGCATGTACGCGACCAAGGAGTCCATACTCGTCCGGGAGCACGTCCCGGACATCAACAGCACGATATTCTACATGGACATGCGGGCGACCGGGAAGGGCTTCCAGGAGTTCGTCCAGAGGGCCGAGAAGAACTACGGGGTCAGGTACGTGAGATCGAGGCCTGCAAATGTCCAGCCGGCGAACGGAGGTAGCGGAGTGCTCGTCAGCTACGAGACTAGAGGGCTCGCGGGGGAGCAGGTCACTGAGGAATTTGACATGCTCGTCCTCTGCCCCGCCCTCGTGCCGTCCCAAGGCGCGCCCGAGCTGGCGAAGCTGCTGGGAATCGAACTCGATGAGGACAAGTTCCTGAAGGCACCGAGCCCAAGACATCCAGTTGACACGACCAAGAAGGGCATACTGATCTGTGGCTTCGCGGGAGCGCCCATGGACATACCCGATTCCGTGGCCCAGGCGTCGGGAGTGGCGGCCAGGGTCGCTGAGCTCTTGGAAGGAGGTGCGTGAGCGATGGCCAGGATAGGCGTATTCGTATGTCACTGCGGCCACAACATCGCTGCCACAGTCAACGTCGAGGAGGTGGTCGAGTTCGCGAAGACTCTTCCAGACGTTGTCGTGGCCGAGCACAACCTCTACTCATGCTCAGAAGAAGGCCTAGGCGCCATCAGAAAGAGCATCGAGAAGAGCGGACTGGACAGGGTTGTCGTAGCCGCGTGCACTCCTAGAACTCACGAGCCACTATTCCGGAAGACCGTGGAGCTTGCGGGCATCAACAAGTACCTCTTCGAGTTCGTCAACATCAGGGAGCACGTCTCATGGATCCACGCCAAGGAGCCGAAATCCGCCACTGAGAAGGCAAAGATGCTCGTGGCGATGGGCGTGGCCAAGGCAGCTCTGCTCGAGCCACAGAAAGAAGGCGAATCGAGCGTGATCCCGACGGCCGTTGTCATAGGAGGAGGCCTTGCGGGCCTCACGGCGGCTGCGTCGCTCGTGGCACAGAACATCGATACACATCTGATTGAAAGAGAGGCCAGACTCGGTGGCAACCTTGCAGACATCGAGGTCGTGGCTCCTGAGTTCAGGAAGGGCAAGGAGCTTCTGGACGAAATGAAGAAGGAGCTCAAGGTCTCTCCGAAAACTCATTTGCATCTTTCCTCCGAGGTCACCGAGGTCAAGGGATTTGTCGGCAACTTCGAGGTGACGATCGACAAGGCGGGCAAGGCGGAAAAGATACCAGCGGGCGCAATCATAGTCGCGACTGGCGCGAAAGAATGGACACCAAAGGACGAGTACGGATACGGAACAGTTCCCGGCGTGATAACCCAGATGGACCTAGAGAAGAGACTAGCGAAAGGCGAAAGACCGAAGCGGGTCGTTTTCATCCAATGCGTAGGAAGCCGCCAACCGGGAAGAGAGTATTGCTCCCGCGTTTGCTGCAACACATCGCTCAAGAACGCCCTCAGGGTCTTGGATGCATCCCCTGACGCGACAGTATCGATCATGCACAGGGACATAATGAGCTCCGGCACGGCATCGGAGCACATGTACAGACGTGCCTCTGAGAGAGGAGTCAGGTTCATGAGATATGGCCTCGACAGGCCGGCGAAGGTCTCGCGCACGCAGAGTGGCACGGTCGTCGAGGTCTTCGACGAGACTCTAGATGAGGAAATTGACGTGGAAGCGGACCTGGTGGTCCTGGCTACGCCGATGGTGGCGCAGGATGACTCGAGGGATGTCGGGAAGCTCCTGAAGGTCCCGCTCGACAAATTCGGGTTCTTCCTCGAGGCGCACGTCAAGCTGAGGCCGGTGGAGTTCGCCACGGATGGCGTCTTCGTCTGCGGAGCGGCACGGTGGCCGAGCAGCGTCAGCGAGTGCATCTCGCAGGGCATGGCAGCCGCTGCGAAGGCTGCTATTCCGATTCGAAAAGGCAAAGTCGTCATCGAAGCGATCACAGCGCAGTCAGACCCCGACAAGTGCGCCGCGTGCGGGAATTGCGTGATCGCTTGTCCATACGAGGCTATCGAGATCGTCGAATCCGAGGGCAAACGTTATGCCAAGGTCAATGAGGCACAGTGCAAGGGGTGCGGGACCTGTGTGGCCGCCTGCCCGAACGATGCCATGCAGCAGAGAGGATTCACCACGAGACAGCTGGGCGCGATGATAGATGCCCTCGTCAAGAACGCGATGGGGGAGACATGATGACGGATTTCCGCCCGACCATACTGGCGTTCTGCTGCAATTGGTGCTCTTATGCGGGAGCAGACCTGGCAGGCGTCAGCAGGCTCCAGATGCCTCCGAATGTTCATGTCATCAGGGTCATGTGCAGCGCCAGCGTGAAGCCTGAGTACGTCCTCAAAGCCCTGTCGCAGGGCGTAGACGGTGTTCTCGTGCTCGGATGTCACATAGGCGACTGCCACTACATGACCGGCAACCACAGGACGGCAAAGCGGATACCTCTCGTCCAAAGGATACTCAAGGAGACCGGGATTGATGAGAAGCGGCTGAAGTTGGACTGGGTGAGCGCTGCCGAGGGCGAGAAGTTCCAGAAGGTCATAACCGATTTCGTCCAAGATGTTCAAAAGCTCGGGCCGAACCCGCTGCGGGAGGTGAGGTTCTGAACGACCAAGGCAAGAAGTTGGCCAGAGTGGCATTCGACGAGCGAGGCGCAGACCACCTCCTACTGATGAGGGAGGAGCATGGCAACGTGGCTCCGGCACTCATCTCCAAGGGCGAGGATGTCGGCGATGTCCGGCTCGACATTCCCTATCAGCTGATAACGATACTGGAGACCGTCTACTCTTGTGTTCCCAAGGGAAAGATAGCGGTCATCACAAGGCGGTGCGATGAGAAGGCCCTGGCCGAGCTGACTAAGCGCGGCTATGTCGACGAGGAGCGGATGATCAAGATTGGCCTGGCCTGCAGCAGGGAGCAAATCGCGATGTGCAGGTGCAGCGACCCTGTCCCGAGCAAGGTCGATTTTGGAGAGCCGAACAAACCCGTGCCAACCGACGAGCTCTCGGAGAGGCTTTCCAAGATGTCGCCCGATGCGAGGCTGCAGTTCTGGGTCAAGCAATTCAGGAAGTGCAACAAGTGCTTCGCATGCACTCACAACTGCCCCGTCTGCTTCTGCGACGATTGCGTTCTCGAGGAGAGGACCTTCGTCCCCGAGCAGGGCATACCTCCAGGGCTGTCGTTCCACATGATCAGGTCGTACCACTTAATCGACAAGTGCATTGAGTGCGGCGAGTGCGAGCGCTCTTGCCCTGCGGAGATACCTCTGCTGACGTTGCGCAAGATGCTGGCCAGGGACATGAAGGAGATCCACGGCTTCGTGCCCGGCGACCCGAAGACCGTCAGTCCCTTGAACACGACGCTCGAAGGAGAGCCGATGGAGGAAGAGTGCGATGAGTGTTAAGCACGTGCTGACCACATGCCCGTACTGCGGCACCGGTTGCAACTTCTTCCTGCAGGTCGCTGATGGCAGGCTCGTGGGCGTCGTGCCTTGCAAGACCGACGAGATAAGCCTCGGCCGGCTGTGCATCAAGGGCTATAACGCACATGCGTTCGTCCAGCATCCTGACAGGCTCCAGCACCCGATGATCCGGGAGGGCGGGCAACTCAAACAGGTCACTTGGGAACAGGCGATGGACAGGATCGTCAAGGAGATTACGAGGATCAGGGACAAGTACGGTCCCGACTCGGTCGCCGTACTAGCGTCTGCGAAATGCACCAATGAGGAGAACTACCTGTTCCAGAAGCTAGCCCGCGCGGCAATCGGCACGAACAACGTGGACCACTGCGCGAGGCTGTGCCATGCGTCCACGGTCACAGGGCTACTCTACTCCTTCGGCAGCGGAGCGATGACGAACACGATTCCAGAGTTTGACAACGCGGAATGCATTCTCGTGACAGGCTCGAACACCCTGGAAGCCCATCCGATGATAGGCGCCAGGATGCTCAGGGCTTTGGACAAGGGTGCGAAGATAATCGTGGTCGACCCGAGGGAGACGCCCCTGTCAAGGATATCCTATCTCTCCCTGCATCAGAAGTCGGGCACTGACATCGCGTGGATAAACGGAATGATCAAGGTCATAATAGACGAAGGACTCGCCGACGAAGAGTTCGTCAAGCAGAGGACGACCGCGTTTGAGGATCTAAAGAACGCCGTCAAGGATTACACCCCCGAGAAGGTCGAGGCCAAGACCGGCATACCGAAGGAGAAGTTGGTGGAGGCCGCACGCATATATGCCAGGTCTGACAAGGCCATGCTGGCCTATGCCATGGGCATCACGCAGCACAGCAACGGCACGAACATAGTGAAGGGCATGGCGAATCTCGCGATGGTCACCGGACATCTTGGCAAAGAGTCGACCGGCGTCAACCCGCTCAGAGGGCAATGCAATGTCCAAGGCGCTTGCGACGCGGGTGGCCTGCCGAACCTCTACCCTGGATATCAGAGAGTAGATGACCCCGAGGTCAAGGCGAAGTTCGAGAAGGCCTGGGGCAAGCAACTGTCTGGCAAGCCTGGTCTCACGCTCACATCTGCAATTAACGAGGCGATGGCGGGCAAGCTGAAAGCCATGATCATCTTCGGCGAGAACATCCTGATGTCCGATCCTGACCTGGGACACGTCGAGGAGGCAGTGAAGGAGCTGGAGTTCCTAGCCGTAGTCGACATATTCCTAAGCGAGACCGCCCAGAAGGCACATGTCGTGCTTCCGGCCGCATGTTACGCGGAAAAGGACGGCACATTCACTTCCACCGACAGAGCCATCCGTGTTCTGAGGAAAGCGGTCGATCCACCGGGGGAGGCCAGACCCGACTGGGTCATCGCCTGCGATCTTGGCAAGAGGTTGGGATCTTCAGGGTTCGATTTTCCTTCATCCGCCGAGATCATGGACGAGATGGCCTCTGTCACGCCCCAGTACGGTGGGATCGACCACGACAGAATCGACAAGCAGGTCCTGCGCTGGCCGTGCCCGACGAAGGACCACCAAGGAACCAGGATACTGCACGCTCAGAAGTTCACGAAAGGCCTCGGCGTTTTCGCGCCCGTGCATCACGCACCGCCGATGGAGGAACCGTCCGAAGAGTATCCGTTCATTCTCACCACGGGTCGGAACTTGTTCCAATACCACACTGGCACCATGACCCGGAGATCGGTCAAACTCGAGCGGGAGTCGCCGGAGCCTTACGCGGAGATCAACAGGTCGGACGCGAATCGTCTCAGCATCGCTGATGGAGAGAGGATCGCCGTATCGTCCAAGCGCGGCTCGATCACGCTGAAAGCCCGCGTGACCGATCGGATAATCCCGGGCTCGATCTTCATCCCGTTCCACTATGCCGAGGCCGCAGCGAACAGGTTGACCAATGCTGCCTTGGACCCCATTTCGAACATACCAGAGTTCAAAGTGTGCGCGGCGAAGGTCGGTAAGGCCTGACGTGCCCAGGAATGGGAATGGCAAGCAGGGTTCTCCGCCGCGGAGGGCGCAGCCCTGCCGTTGGGTTTTAGCGCCTCGGCTCGACTGCTCGGCACTGACCAGGGTCACAATACCCCGCAGCTCCGACTGCGATGGTCCAGAAGACAAGCCAGCACGACATCATGAGGCTGAGTCCCGCATTCTGGCTCAGACCGGCGTTAGAGAGGCGCGTCTCCATCACGCCGCTTCCGATGCTTTCACCGGTGGCGACCTGCATGAGGTAGAACCCTGCGATGGTCAGAACCGTGAGCACAAGCATCATGACGATCCCTCTCGGCCTCTTGCCTAGCTTCCAGTCGCTGGGGAATGTCCCGAAGTGACCGATGAAGATCACACCCCAGATCAGCCAAACAGAAGCGTCAACGGCTACCTCAGGGATCGCAGCGTTCGCAGTCTGGAAGAGTATCTCAATGAACGCGGTCAAGACCAGAATCGCCGTGACCCCGTAGAATTTCCTGTAGAAATCGCCATTGGCCTTGTCGCACTTCGATGCTCCGAGAGCGGGCATCATTGGAGTATCTGGATTCTTGACTCCGACGCCCAGTCTGTGCATCAAGATGGCCATAAGGATGCCCGTGTTATTGAGCGCAAGGGAGAGGTGTCCGGCCGTATTCTTCACAACGGACCCTGAAGTCGTGGCATCAGCGATTGATCTCAGGAAGACCAGATTGAGGGCCGCTATCAGCAAGGCTATCCCCAGAAGCCCGAAAATCCTCTCCTTCTTGAGTTGGATGTTTCCCGGGAATCCGAGAAACACTCCCAACCAAACTATCCACATAACCGATGCTATCGCAGCCGTTATGCCCATCACGGAATCTCCGGAATAGTCCCCTGGAGACGCCCATATCTTCATTCCTTGCGAGAGGGCATCTGTCTTCGCCATAGTCTGGAGATGCGGAATCAAACCCATCGTCCATTTCTCGTCTCCGTTGGTGTCCTGCGCGATGACCTGTACGTTTCCGGTTCCAATGCTCTTGTCAACCGCATAGAGAATCCCCTGCTGTATTGCGACCACGACAAAGACTGTCAGAACCAGAATCACAGTGTTCCTGATCTTCTTATCCATGTTCCCACCCTCTCAAAGTTCGCTCCACAGATATCCAACGGTGTTTGCAGCCAGCAGCCCGTACAGAAGTGTCGTGTTCCAGGCACCTCCAAAGAATTCGGAGTATGTCCCTGCCCCCACGACCGAGGATACGATTGGGATTCCTAAGAACACCGTGAACGTGACGATCGTCACGACTGATAGGATTTCTCTCAGCACCTGCACTTTATGCTCAAGTATTGTCGTTCTCTTCTCTACTTCGTCGGTCAGATTATCACACGCCCTCTCAATTGTAGGTAAGAAATGAACACGGAGTCGCGTTGCTCAGTCTTGTTCGAGTGTTGACGTGTCTCCGGTTGGCAGACCGAGCTCACGCGCCCTCAACAGCCGTCTCATGATCTTGCCGCTCCGCGTCTTTGGCAAGCTCTTGACGACGTCAATCTCCCTTGGATAGGCGTGTCCCGCAAGCTTCTTCTTGACGAATTTCTGTATGTCCTCCTTCAGCTGGGGCGACTCGGTGAAGCCGGGCGCGAGAACGATGAACGCCTTGATGATGTTGCCTCTCAGGTCGTCCGGTTTGCCGATGACTCCGGCTTCCGCGACTGCCTCGTGCTCGATCAGCGCGCTCTCGACCTCGAACGGACCGACCCTCTCGCCTGCAGTCTTGATGACGTCGTCAGCCCTGCCAACATACCAGAAATATCCGTCTTTGTCTATCTGGGCTGTGTCGCCCGTGTAATACCATCCGTTCTTGAAGTACTCGTTGTATTTGGCGGGATTCTTCCATATCTGCCTCATCATCGAAGGCCAACCCGGCCTGATGGCTAGATTGCCTTCTTCGCCCTGCTCCAAGACCTTGCCCGTCTCATCGACAATCGCGGCCTCGATGCCAGGCATCGGCTTGCCCATGGAGCCTGGTTTGATTGGCATTTCGGGGAAGTTGGTGATGAGAATGCTGCCTGTTTCGGTCTGCCACCAGGTATCATGGAAAGGCTTGCTGTCGAAGACCTCGAGGGCCCACCTGACGCCCTCAGGGTTGAGCGGCTCGCCCACCGAGTACAACGCCCTTAGGCTCGACAAGTCGTACTTTCCAGGCAGGTCGTCGCCCTTCGCCATGAGCATTCTGACCGCAGTCGGTGCCGTGTACCAGACTGAGACCTTGTGGTCATGAATCGTCTTGTACCATCGCTCTGGGTCGAACCTCCCGCCGAGACCGACCTGCGTTACACCATTGGACCAGGGACCGAGCACACCGTAGACGACTCCTGTGACCCATCCCAGATCCGCAGTGCACCAGTAGACGTCATCCTCGTGCACGTCAAGAACCCACTTCGTCGTCAGATGAGCCTGGACGATCGCCTTGTGGGCGTGCACGACGCCTTTCGGCTTGCCGGTAGTGCCAGAAGTATAGAGCATATACATGAACTCCTCAGGATCCATGTGTTCAGCGTCAAAAGAAGTAGAGGCTGCATCCATCTCATTCTTCCAGCTGATCTCGCCAGGTCCCAGCTCGCCGCCGACAACAATGATGTGCTTCAGCTCAGGAAGCAGATTCTTGACCTCGTAGACGCGCTTCTTCAGGTCTGAGTCCGTGACGATTGCGATGGCACCGCTGTCGAGCATCCTGTCCCTGATGGCGTCAGGACCGAATGCAGGGAACATTGGACTCGCGATCGCACCATACTTGATTGCCCCCAAGAAACCCGCATACAGCTCGGGTGACCTCTGAAGGAAGAAGAACACTCTGTCCTGTCTCTTGATGCCGAGCTTCTTCAGGACGTTCGCAAACTTGTTGGTCAACTCCATGAGCTGATGGAAGGTGAACTTCTGGATGTGCCCCTCCCCGTCATCGTGGATAAGAGCGACCTTGTTCTTCCGCGCGCCCTTCGCGTGCCTGTCCACCGCGTTGTAGGCCGCGTTGACCTTCCCGCCAGGGAACCAGTCGATATCCTTGTCCGCGTCGGACCACTTGAAGGTCTTCCTCAGCTCTTCGTAGTTCTGCAGGTTCGGCTTCAGCCTGAGCTTCGAGGGATCCTTTACGATCAGGTCGCCGTGTATTAGCTCGGTGCTCTTCTCTGCCATCTGCTCACTCCCGATGTTCGTCATATCCATCCGTCGCGAATCTAAGTTCCGACTGATTTCTCAGTTTCGCGGCTTCCCCATCGAGGCCGCACGGACATTTCCAGTCGGTCCTTGTCGACCCGATTCTGGAGGTTGCTATAATGCTTTTCGATGCGACAACGCCGATTCCTACATAGCGGAGTCATGTTGGTTTCCACTGGAGAAACATTCGGAGACGGTTTTCGACAAACTACGACGAATAACGAACCTTGCTCGAAACCCAATGACCTACTAAGTACATTGTGGGCTTGCCAGAAACGGGTAGGGAGCCTGCAACGGCGATAAGGTCCCTGTTTCCGGCCGCAAGATTAGTCCTTCCAACGGTGGTGGACCTTGGCAGCGTGCACAGTGTTCTGCATCAACATCGTGATAGTCATCGGACCAACCCCGCCAGGGACCGGCGTGATAGCCTTTGCCTTCATCTTCACGGCCTCGAAATCCACATCGCCGATCAGCCGGGTGCCGCTTTTCGAAGTCGGGTCGTCGATGCGGTTGACCCCGACATCGATCACGACGACGCCGTCCTTGACCATATCGGCCTTCACGAAGTTTGGCTGACCAATCGCAGCAATGAGGATGTCCGCCTGTCTCGTTATCGCGGGAAGGTTGGTTGTCCTCGAGTGGCAGATTGTCACGGTCGCGTCAGCGCCGGGAGCCTTCTGTATCAATATGCACGCGACAGGCTTCCCGACGATGTTGCTCCTCCCGAGCACGACCACGTGTTTTCCCTTCGGGTCGTTGCCGCTCCTGACAAGAAGCTCCTGAACGCCGTGAGGTGTGCATGGCAGATAGCATTCGCTGCCAACAACCATCTTACCTACGTTGATCGGGTGGAACCCGTCGACGTCTTTGCTCGGGTCTATCCTGAGCAGGACCTTCTCCTCGCTGATGTGTTTCGGAAGTGGCAGTTGGACGAGAATGCCGTCGAACTTCGGGTCTTTGTTGTATTTGTCGATGAGCTTCAGAAGATCTTCTTCTGTGGTCGATGCGGGTAGCCTGTTGGTCTCCGAGCAAATGCCAAGCTCATTGCAGGCCTCCCCCTTCTTCCTGACATAGACCTGAGACGCTGGATCTTCTCCAACGATAATCACGACAAGTCCAGGCTCGATACCTTTGGACTTCATCTTGGCGACTTCCGCTTTGATCTCGACCCTGATGCTCTTGGCGACCTCGTTGCCATTGATGATTGTTGCGACCATTTGACCACCTAAAAGCGGGATGCAGATTCCGTACTTAAGGGTTCTTGAGCGCGCCACTGAGCTCGCGGGAAAGTAGCCAGGGGCTGCTACTTAGGCTCGATTCCCGTTCATCTCATTGGCCTGTCTGTCGCCGGAGCCACTGACGAGAACTGTTCACGTTCCCCTCGATATACGATGCTATTGCATCGGACCCTGCGATATTCGTCGAAATTTCGAAAAAGCTTTTTAGGTGTGTACGTTACCCCATCCAAAGGAGGTCTTGAAATGGCCATGAAGCCAGATATTGAGATTGCGCAGGCAGCGAAGGTTCAGTACATCGAAAAGATCGCGGAGAAGGTCGGCCTCTCCCGCGATGACCTGGAATTCTACGGGAAGTACAAGGCGAAAGTGCCTCTGGAAGTCCTGAAGAAGTTCGACAAGAACAAAGATGGCAAGCTCATCTTCGTGACTGCAATAACCGCGACTAAGGCAGGTGAAGGAAAGACCGTCACATCCATAGGTCTGTGCCAGGCCTTCGGAGTCTTGGGAAAGAAGGTAATGCTCTCGCTGAGGCAGCCATCCCTGGGCCCGACCTTCGGCATAAAGGGCGGCGCTACGGGTGGCGGGTACTCGCAGGTGTATCCAATGTGGGACATCGACCTGCATTTCACCGGAGACGTTCACGCGGTAGGCGCGGCGCACAACCTGCTATCTGTGCTTGTTGAAAACCACATCGACAAGAGGAACACGCTCCAGATCGACCCGACGAGGATCGTCCTGAGGAAAGTCATGGACATGAACGCCAGGGAACTCAGGAAGATAGTCGTTGGACTCGGTGGCAGGAAGGACGGCGGCATACCGCACGAGAGCGGATTCGACATCACAGTCGCGTCCGAGATCATGGCCATACTCGCGCTCTCGAAAGATATGGCTGACCTGAGGCAGAGGCTGTCGAGGATCGTAGTCGGCTACACATACGACAACAAGCCTGTCACGGCAGACAAGCTGAAGGGCATCGGCTCGATGTGTCTCCTCCTCAAGGATGCGATCGCTCCGAACCTGGTTCAGACGCTCGAGGGCCAGCCGGCGTTCGTCCACGGCGCTCCGTTTGCCAACATCGCGCACGGCAACAGCTCGATCATCGCGACCAAGTACGCGCTCAAGATGGCGGACTACTTGATCACTGAGGGGGGCTTTGCGGCCGACCTGGGTGGCGAGAAGTTCTACGACATCGTTTGCAGAACGGCTGGATTGAAGCCTGATCTTGCAGTCCTCGTGTCGAGCGTTCGCGCGCTCAAGATGCACGGCGGAATGAGCGAGGACGAGCTCCAGGAACTCCTTGAGAAGAAGACCCCGACAAAGGAAGAGGAGAAGAAGCACCTCGAATACCTCGAGAAGGGCTTCGCCAACCTGGACAAACACGTCGAGAACATGCACAAGTTCGGCGTGCCCGTGGTCGTCGCGTTGAACAGATTCCCAACGGACACGGATGCAGAGCTCGACCTGTGCAAGAAACACTGCGACAAGATTGGAGTCCGTTCTGCGCACTCCCGCGTGTTCGCAGAGGGTGGCAAGGGAGGCGTTGAGCTCGCTAAAGCAGTGCTCGAGTGCCTGGAGAAGGAGAAATCCAACTTCCACTACCTGTACGACGAGAAGCTTCCGATCAAGAAGAAGATCGAGATCATCGCCAAGGAGATCTATGGTGCAGACGGCGTCGTATATGTTGGGAGCGCATCTCAGAACATAGCGACCATTGAGAAGAACGGGAACGACAAGCTCCCGATCTGCATGGCGAAGACCCAACTGTCGCTCACAGACGATCCTAAGGTCAAGGGAGCGCCCAAGGGCTGGAGGATGTCTGTTCGAGAGGTTAGGCTGTCTGCAGGCGCGGGGTTCATCGTCCCAATAACCGGTGAGCTGTCGACCATGCCTGGCCTGCCGGTGGAACCCGTCGCGGAGAAGATCAACATCGACGACAAGGGCTACATAACCGGTTTGAACTGAGCACGCAAACAACATCCGGACGAATCAGCCCGGAGGTGTCAAAACCCTCTTTCAACCGTTTGCGGGGAGGCATTTTATCTCCCCATCAGCGCTTCCAGGTTGCAGTGACATGTCCCCACTGTGAAGAGGGACGATTCGGATACAGCTCATGAAAGGAGGTCTACGATGAAGGAAGTCCTTGTGATAGGAGGAGGCCCCGCTGGACTCACCGCGGCGAAGACTCTCGCTGACAGTGGTGCAGGCGTCGTCCTTGTCGAGCGAAAGGAATCGCTCGGCGGGATGGCTAGGGAACTCACCTGCAAAGGCCTGGTCGAATGCCGCAACTGCGGAGTCTGTTTCGCCATCGACCGCGCAAGCGACATCCTCAGAGAGCCGAATGCTGAGGTGCTCCTCCTCTCGGAAATCGCATCCGCGCAGAAGTCCGAGCACGGATATTCCATCAAGATCAAGACCTCCCCGAGATACGTGACAGATGACTGCATCGGGTGCGGAAAGTGCGTTGCCGCATGTCCCGTCGACGGAAAGGCCATATTCCCTCCGACTGGAAGCGGTCAGCCGAGAGTCTACTGGATCGACAGGGCCAAGTGCCTGCATTTCAAGAAGGCCAAGTGCGAGAAATGCGCAGCGGTCTGCCCCACAAAGGCCGTTGACTACGAGGACAGGGCGAGGAATATCACGCGCAACGTCGGCGCAATCGTCTACGCGACCGGCATCGACCCGGTCGACGCTTGTGAGATATCTAGGCTGGGATGCGGAACACTCAAGGATGTCATTTCCAGCGTAGATGCGGAGAAGACCCTGAACGAGAAGGGCAGGATCCTGAGGCCTTCAGATGGCAGAACCCCGAAGAGAATCGCAGTCATGCAATGCGTCGGCTCCAGGTCCGTCAAGAAAGGCGTGGAGTACTGCTCCAAGTTCTGCTGCAAGTACGCGACCAAGATCGCGCAACTGCTTCTGGACATCGACCCCGAGGTCAGCCTGGATTTCTACTTCATGGATCTCAGGACCCTCTACGAACCGCAAGACGAGTTCAAGCTGTGGGCCAAGAGCAAGAAGACCGTCAAGATGATCAGAAGCATGCCGGCCGTCGTATCACCTGGCAAGGATGGCAAGCTACTCGTGAGATCGGCAGGCGAGACTGATCTGGACACCACGGAGACCGAATATGATCTTGTCATCCTATCGGTTGGAATGAAGCCATTGGGAGCTGAGACCGAGCTGGCTAAGTCGCTCGGAATCTCGGCCGACAAAATGGGATTCGCCACGGGTCTTGAGGCGCTCGAGGGCAATGGCGTGTTCGTTTGTGGAGCAGTCACGGAACCGATGGACATTGAGGAGACCGCGGTCAGAGCGGTTGCAGCCGTTTCCAAAATCCACAAGAAGAAGGAGGTGGGCACGTGAAGGCCAAGGTCCAGGTCGTCCTATGCAAGTGCTGCACAGAGGTGCCCGCCCTGCTTAGCATGGAGAGGCTCCAGAAGCTAGCAGCAGAGTCCAACAATGTCGTGTCCGTCGTGACTGTCGATGCGGCCTGCGATGGAAGAAACCTCGCCCCTGCAATCAACGAGGCTAGGGAGAAGGAGATCGACAGAGCCGTTGTATTCGCATGCCACAAGAAGGACATCAGTCCCTCGATCGTGAAGGCGTATAAGAGAGCGGGAGTGAACGAGTTCCTCGTGGAACTCGTGAACATGCGCGAGGAGGTAGTCCTTCCCCACTTGAACGAGCCCGAGAGAGCTCAGGCCAAAGCCGAGACGAAGATGAAGGCCGCCTTGACTAGGTCCATCATGCTCACACCGCTTGAGAAGCGGACTGAAGAGATGAAGACACGGAACGTCGTCATCATCGGAGCAGGCGTAGCAGGCCAAGCCGCTGCTCACGAGGCCTCGAAAGCGGGCGTTCACACGATACTTCTCGAGAAGACCGGCAAGTCGGTGAAAGCACCGGGGATCATTATGACGCATGCCCAGCTCATAGGAGCTTCGGGATACGGAGGCAATCTCCAGCTGAAGATCAAGGCCGGAGAGAAGCTGGAGGATCTAGGCGCTGCCGCAGTCGTCATCGCAACCGGCGGAGGCTGGACGACTCTGAAAGGGCCTCTTGCGAAAACCGTCAAAGATGCGGTTCCCCTCTACAAGTTCTACGAGCAGATGCAGACAGGTTCTGTCCCAAAGGGACCGGTCATAGTCGTTGACACCCCGGACCCGGCAGGCAAGACCATGAAAGTCCAGGACTACGCCTGGGACGACACGCTCGAAACCACGATCGAGCTGAAGAATAAGCATCCCGAGATCCAGATATTCGTCATCTTCCAAGAGATGAGGGCATTTGGATTGTCAGAACTATCCTACAAGGTAGCCGCTGAGTTGGGGATCAAATTCGTGAGATACGACAAGGCGGGAGCGCCGAAGGTCGACCCGAAGAACCCAGGCGTGCTCGTGGTAAAGGATTTCGCCCAAGGGGAGTTGCTCACCATCAAGTTCGGGACGCTAGTGTTCGCCTCGATACCGCCGAACGAAGACAACAAGGCGATAGCTGAGGCGCTCAGGATTCCTATGACCATTGACGGAGCGACGAGGCGTGGGAGCATCCAGAGATGGCCCGTTTCCACTCCCAGACCTGGAGTGTTCGTATGCGGCTCGGCACTGTTCCCAAAGTCGAGAGATGTCGCCAAGGCGGAGGGTGCGGCCGCCGGAGCGATGGCAGGAGAGTTCGTCAAACGCGGCAAGATCGAGTTCGGAGGGATCGTTGCGGTCGTGACCCAGGAGAAGTGCTCTGCGTGTCTCACGTGTGTCAGGACATGCCCCTACGAGGCCCCGTTCATCGGGACTGCGAGCAAGGCTGAGATTTGGATCCAGGCATGCCAGGGCTGCGGTATGTGCGTCGGCATCTGCCCGAGCAAGGCGATAGAACTGCACAACTACACCGACGATCAGATATCGGAAGAGGCGCGCGTGCTCCTTGGAGGTGATTTCTGATGGTGGAGAGAAGGCCGAAGGTCATCGGATTCTGCTGCGAGAAGCACGGAATGGACGCAGCGGTCCTCTCTGCGAGGAGCGGCAAGCAACTTGACGCGAGTGTGAGGATCGTTCAGGTTCCCTGTACTGGCCGAGTCGACGGGATCCACCTACTGAAAGCGTTCGAGGACGGAGCAGATGCGGTTTTCGTCTTCGGATGCCTCGAGAAGAACTGCTACTACGACACGGGCTCGATCGAGGGAAGGAAGAGAGTCGGCTACGTGAAGCAGATGCTGACGGAGGTCGGCATAGAGAAAGAACGACTCGAGATGTTCAATGCTGCGTCATCCAACGCGTGGGCGTTCCCTGATGCGGTCGCGAAGATGGTCGACATCGCGAAAAAGCTCGGACCGATCGGCGGAGGCGAGAGGCAATGATAGTAGCCAAGAGGAAGCCTCTGAACGAGATCGTCGAGATGCTCGCTCCCTACAAGAATGTCACAGTCATAGGCTGCAGAAGCTGCGTCGCGATCTGCCTCGCGGGCGGTGAGAAGGAAGTCAAGATGCTCGTGTCCGCGCTAAAGGTGAAGAACAAGAAAGAGGGCAAGAAGCAGGAGTTCGAAGGATTCGTCGTAGAGAGGCAGTGCGAGAAGGAGTGGATCAAGGAGGTCGAGGAGAAGATACTCAACTCCGACATCACGCTGTCTATGGCCTGCTCTCTCGGCGCTCAGACCATAGGCGACCTCTACCCGACTCACCTGACTTTCCCGGGTCTGAACACTGGAATGTTCGGCGTTCCTGAGGAGCAGGGGGTATGGTCGGAGAAGTGCGTCGGTTGCGGCGACTGCATAATCCACACCACGGGAGGAATCTGCCCGATTTCGCGATGCGCGAAGAGCATGCTCAATGGGCCGTGTGGTGGTTCCGCGGACAGAAAATGCGAGGTCAACCTCGAAGTCGACTGCGCGTGGGCAGCCATCTATGATCGATTGAAGATCCAGAACAGGCTCGATCTCATCGAGACTGTCACTCCCGCGAAAGACTGGTCGACGAGCCACTCCGGCGGAAGAAGGATCTACGTCCGCGAGGACGCAAAGCTGACACCTCATCAGAAGAAAGGAAAGGAGGCAGTCCAATGAAAGCTGGCAGCAACCTCGAGAAGGTTCTCGACGCCGGCAAGTTCGCAGTGACTGCGGAGATCGGACCACCACAGTCTGCCAACCCTGAACCGCTGACACACCACGCGAAGATGCTGAAGGGTTTCGCCGAGGCGTTCAACTTGACTGACAACCAGACGGCGGTTGTCCGACTTTCGAGCATCGCGAGTGCGGTCATAATCATGCGTGAGAACGCAGAGCCGGTCATCCAGATGACCTGCAGGGACAGGAACAGGATCGCCCTTCAGAGCGATCTCCTGGGAGCTGCGGCACTGGGCGTGAAGAACGTCCTGTGCCTAACGGGAGATCACCAGATCTTCGGCAATGAGAAGGGAGCGAAGAACGTCTTCGACTTCGATTCGATCGTCGAGCTGCAGGTGTTCGACTCGCTCAGGAGGGAAGGAAAGCAGGTCGGAGGAGAAGTGATCAAAGACCCTCCGAAGGTGTACCTCGGGTGCGCCGAGAACCCGTTCGCCACTCCGTACGAATTCAGAGTCTCCAGACTCGCCAAGAAAGTCGCCGCTGGCGCCGACTTTTGCCAGACCCAGGCGATATTCGACATGGACATGTTCGAGAAATGGATGGACGAGATCAGAGCGAGAGGGCTCGACAAGAAGATCCATGTACTCGCCGGCGTCATCCCGATGAAATCTGCCGGTGCAGCGCGGTACATGAAGAACAAGGTCCCAGGAATGATCGTTCCAAACCAAATCGTCGACCGCATGAAGAACGCAAAGGACCCGAAGGAAGAGGGAATCAAGCTCTGCGTCGAGCAAATAGAGCACCTCAAGACGGTCAAGGGAGTGCACGGCGTGCACATCATGGCCGTCGCGTGGGAAGAGATGGTTCCGAAAATCGTCGAGATGGCGGGTCTGTTGCCAAGGCCGAAAGTCTAGCCGTCGACCCGCAAGAATGATGCACCCCAAGCGCATTCACCCCCCGGAGATTGCATGGTATCGCCCACGCTCGACAAGTTGAACGAAGGGATGCTTAAGGAGTTCCTGAAGATCAATCCTGATGCCGCGACGGCCTTGGGCATTCATGAGCCGTACGATTGGCAGCTCCCGCACGGCGGTTTCAAGAGGTATGAGTACACGCGCGTCCTGCTCAACTCTTGGTGCGCAAAGGCAGGCGAGATTGCAGAATCCGAGGAGCTGAGCGTCGAGCAGAAACTCTCGGTCGAAGCGCTCAGAGCGGAGAAGGAGATTCTTCAGTTCTCACTCGATGAGTACCCCCACTGGAAGATGAACCCGGATGCGCTCGAGACTCCAGGAGGGCTCTTGTTCATCATGCTCACACGGGAATACGCACCGTACGACCAGCGAGTCAGCGCAATGTGCTCTCGAATATCCGGGTTGCCCAAGCATCTGGATGAGTTTCGAACCAGGTTCAGGGACTCAGAACCAGTGCGGGTGTGGACGGAGATGGCCATCACCTCAATGGAGCAGTTCCCTGACTTCCTGAAGTTCATCGAAACATCCTCGAAGGGCAGGATTTCGGACAGCCTCATGGAAGACCTGACGAAATGCGTCAGCACGACTGAGGGCGCATTGAGGGACCACAGGGACTGGCTGAAACAGGTGCTGGAAGGTTCCACGAAGAAGTTTGCGATGGGCAAGAAGAAGTTTGCCAAGTTGATGAAGATAAGAGGCCTTGGCCTCACTCCTGACAAGATACTCGCCCTGGGCGAGAAGTATCTGAGAGAATTCGGTGAGCAGAGGGTCAGAGTGGCGGAGAAGATAGCCCCTGGCAAGGGCGTCACCGGGGCGGCCGAGATCGTCAAGGCGAAGGGCCCGAGGACTTTCGAGGAGGCTCTCAAGGCGACAGAGGACGCGATGAACAGGGCCAAGCAGTTCATCATCGAGCACGACCTGGCAACGGTCGACCCAGATGCAAAGCTGGGAGTAGTGGAAACGCCTGCATTTATGGCTCCCCTTCTACCGTACGCCGCACTCTACAGCCCCTCCAAGTTCGACAAGAATCAGGAAGGCACCTACGTCGTCACGAGACCAAGAGATCCGAAAGATCTTGGGAGTCACCTGAACTACGCGGCCATAATCAACACGGCAGTGCACGAGGCGTACCCGGGTCACTTCCACCAGGGTGTTGTCTCCAACAAGAAACACTGGATGCTCCAAATGGCTGGGAGCGGAGGTGGAGACATAGCAGCTTTGTCCACAGAGACCGTCGAAGGCTGGGCGCACTACTGCGAGAAGATGATGTTCGACCACGGATTCGAGGCGACCGATGACGCGGAGTTCGAGATGCTCAACGGTGCAATCTGGAGAGCGTGCAGGATTATCGCAGACGTCAAGCTTGCCCAGGGTGAGACGACCATCGATGAGATGGTTGAGTGGATGACTAAGGAGACTGGCATGGCAAGAAATGCCATGGAAGATGAGGTGAAGAGATATTCGCACACGCCCGGGCAGGCGTTGTCCTACATGATAGGCAGACACCTCGTTCTCGACCTGAGAAAGAGTCTTGAGACCAAGCTCGGCAAGAATTTCGACGAGAAGAAGTTCCACGACATCGTCGCAGGCTACGGCAACCTTCCGTTCAACCTCATCAGAGAGGTCGTGGCGCTAGAACTTGGCGCCTAGATGCTCACAATAACCGTTATAAGGAACCATGGAATAACCTCCATGCATACCTTTTGCCAAGAGGGGAGGGATGCTTCAGCAGACAGTGGAGCGTATGACGAATGAGCAAGGTCAAGAAGGCTTTGGTAAGTGTATCTGACAAGACTGGTTTGGTCGAATTCGCAAAGGGTCTTGTGGATCTTGGTATCGATATCTTGTCAACTGGTGGCACGATGGCCGCGCTCGAGAAGGCGGGCATCCCTGTAGTCGGGGTCTCGGAGGTGACGAAGTTCCCCGAGATGTTGGACGGCAGGGTGAAAACGCTCCACCCCGCGATCCATGGAGGCCTCCTGGCCATGAGGGAGAAGCCGGAGCATATGGAGGCGATTAAGAAGCACGGTATCGAACCAATCGACCTGGTGGTCGTGAATCTGTACCCGTTCGAAGCGACTGTCGCGAAGCCCGGCGTGAAGATCGAGGACGCAATCGAGAACATCGACATCGGCGGTCCCTCTATGATAAGGTCTGCGGCCAAGAACAACTCGGCCGTAGCAGTGGTCACGAACCCTACGATGTATCCTCAGATACTCGCAGAGCTACGAGAGAACGACAGCCATCTCTCGGATGAAACCCGTCACAAGTTGGCATTGGAGGCCTTCAGATCAACGGCGAGATACGATTCCGCCATTGCCCAGT